>Ga0307517_10006581_pt1 | contig 17152 bp, 8 predicted proteins | sample 23_EM_MG_FD_194515 | JGI IMG/M metagenome (GOLD analysis project Ga0307517, IMG submission 194515) | Populus trichocarpa ectomycorrhiza microbial communities from riparian zone in the Pacific Northwest, United States - 23_EM | ecosystem: Host-associated > Plants > Roots > Unclassified | place...
AGAGTAACGTGTCTAGAAGCTGCTGTCCAAATCTCAGCCCGATCCAACGGTGAACGAACTGGAAATCGAAGAAAGAAGACAGACTGCTCTGCTGCCTCCTCTTCTTTCTTTCTCTCGGTTTTTCTCTCCTCTCTTCTCAAATTTGCTACTGCCATCTACAGTAACCGGACATTTAATTTAAACCAAAGAGGCAGCCAGCTGCCTCCTTAATTAATGTGGTGGTCCCCCATCACATGGTGCGAGACCACACAACAAATTTATATATAGAACTCCTTGCATAGATACATTTCTTAAGGAAAAACGAAGATGAATAGTAAACTCCAGACTGAGAAACATTTTAGACAATAGACTCTCTGCTACTAGTATTTCATGCCTTAAGCCTGAAGTATGAAATTAATTCATGGGAGTTCACTGCTAACTGTAACTAGTTATGAATGGCATACATAGGTAATGAGCAATGGGTTTTTCAAGAGCCCAGTCCACAGAGTAGTGACAAATTCAGAAAGGGAGAGGACTTCCGTGGCTGTGTTCTGTTCTCCAGACCCAGACAACGACATTGAACCTGTGGATGGGGCAGTCAGTGAGACGAGGCCGAGATTATACAAGAAGGTGCAAGATTATGTCAGCAAGTACTTTCAGTACTATCAGGAAGGGAAGAGGCCAATAGAAGCAGTGAAAATTTAATTTATGCTCATGTTTAATTTAGCTTCCAAGCAATGTTGCATTGCGCATTGCTGCGGTTCTAACTTTCCTAGGACGAGATTCTTATCTGCCTTGCATTTCTCAGTTCTCAGTTTTCAGGGTCAACATTAAGTTCTTTCATAAAATGCTCAATTTGCAGGCTACAAAGATTCTGCCATTCGTTGATGAGCCCATGGCTCAATCGACACCCACATCTGTTTTCTTCCAAAAGCTCTCTAGTTTTAGCCTCTTTCTTGTAAACAAAGGCTCTGCCTTTTTTTAGTGGGTTTGAAGTGAAGTTGTGTTTGTGCAATCCCCCAGATTTTGCACTGCAATATACTGCAGAAGCATGTATGACCTTTCCTTTTGGAGAAAAACCACGATCGAGTCCGGGCGTCTTTCAAAGCCAGGCCTAAAGAGAAGGAAAAAATTATTATCAAAACCCACTTACAAAAAGTGCCAAAACAATATTACGGTTCAGGTAAAAGGAGCAAAGACAATTCAAAATCTTTGAAAGATAAAAAAATAATACAATATTATATGAAAAAATATCAAAATATTTAATTTTCACAACCCTTTCTATATATTACAAATTTACAACCCTTTACATGTTCTATTAGCCTTTGCGCAATTGAAACTCTAATAACAAGGTATGGAAAAGAAAAAATAAGAAAATTATTCTCTATAGAAAAAAATAGAAAAGCATAATAATAGATAATAAAAAAATAAAATTAACTAAGAAGAATATTTATTTTTCCATAAAAACTTCTCTATTAGTCTCTTGAATTGGAAGGAACTTGTTTTCGAGTTCAAATTTTAGTTAAAAACTATTCTCCACCACTAATATTTTTTTTTTTTTTTATGTGTGACACTTTATTGTGGATCTTTAATATCCTCATACGAGCCTTTCCATTATAGATCCTAACATAATATCTTTATAAATACTATTTCATTGTGGATCCCTAACACGATATCTTTATACAGGTTATCTATCGTGGGTCTCACCATCAAGATTTTCAATAATAGAAATTAATACAAACAAAAACAACACGCTAGTTCCTGTACATAAATAACATTATTTCATGGATGTCTTTTTTTTTTCCTTTCAAGAGAGAACCTCCACATCCCCTCTTGTATAAGCACACTTTATTTTATTACCTCTTTCAGCTATGACTATTCAACAATACACAACAACTAATCACTAGAAATCATCAAACTATAATACATGTCATCTGCGAATCTCCAACCAAAACCATTAGAAATCATATGATAAGGGTTTGTTACAAGTCAAAACTCTTATAGACTAAAAATACCCTCCTAACTATAGGAGATACATCCAACATTTTTATTTCTTATTTTTTGATGTCTTAATTGCTAAAAGATTATTGCAATCTTTTATATAGAAAAAAAAAGAAAGCCCTAATAATAATAAATAGGAAAAATAAATTGAATATAAGAAAAATCCTAAAAGAATATAATAATACAAAATAAAAAAAGATTAACTAGAAATATATTTATTTTTTTAAAAATATACATCATGATTATTGAATGGTTTAAATATATTGAATTTTAGAAGAATATAGGGACTACAAATTTATAATTTAAGAAGCTTAAGGACCAAAAATGAAATTTTTACACCAATTTTGAAACTACCACCCGTTCCTTCCATTTTTCACCATAGTCCTTCTTCTTTCAATCTTGCAATTACTCCACAAATCTGCCGTTTTCAGAAATTGAACTCTTACTTGCATGATTTGGAATGACATTGCTTGCACTTGCCCGGGTGGATATTTCTTCAACGAAAATATTTACAGGGTTTTTACATATATAAAATTTCTAATAATATATCACTAGAACCAAGGTCAAAATTTATTTTTATTCTTGATATTTTAAAATTAATTTTATGATTTAATGTAAATAAATTTTTTTCTTAAAGAATCTTAAAAATGTAACTAATATTATCAAAAAACTAAATATAATTATCCATCACTTACTTGAAAGAAAACAAAATGGGCCGTTCCATCCTAGAACTCCTCAATAATGGGCCCCATCTGTTCATATTTCTACTTCACTGGGCTTTTCCTTTAATAGCCCATTAATTCTCAACAATCGGATCTTAGATTCTTGAAGCGCCCCGCGCTCTCTCATTATAATTTATATATACGCTCCTTACGCACCCTCGACTGATCACGCGCAGTCACACTGTTCGCACACCCCGCCGTCGACCACTATCAGAGCATCGTTTCTGAAGGTCAGAATTTTCAGTCCCCTATTGCCTTTCGTTTTTCTGCGATATTTCATTTTTGCTTAAAATTGCTTCTTAAGCTCTAGCATTAGTCTTACATCGCTACCATCAAGTTCCAATTTTGTAAACAAATTTGGTCATATAGGGTTTAGGGTTTTTTTCCTTCTATTTTTAAGAAGGAAGAGGCATGGAATTGATAGATTCTTGAATTTGTTGCAAAATTCATCTCTAGCAAGCAAAAATGGAGAGGATTTCTGCAGCTTGTGCTATGGAATGGAGCATTGAGCTTGAGAAGGCCCTTCGCTCTAAAAAACCTGGTAAGTATACACTTTTACTCTATTTTTAATAATCTGTATGTTAACTTGGAGTTGCTGATGCTTCAAAAAGTTTGAATTTATGCAAATTCATTAGAGGGATATTGAGTAAATGGTAATTGAAAGAGTTTTGCCATGTTTTAGGACAAGCTATTGAGGGCATACAACGAATTGGCAAAAGAATTCAGGAGTGGAGTAAAGAACCCAAACCAACTATGGCAGTTTATAACATGTTTGGGTTAGTTACAGGAGAGGATACGCTCTTTGCCAATACAATTCTATTACGGCTTGCTGATGCATTCAGGTTTGGTGACAGAGAAACAAGGGTTTCTATAGTAAAGGTTTTCTTGTTGGAGCTCAAGAGCCGTGATAATAAGAAAATGAAAGGTAGACAGTATAGAGGGATTTTGTCAAAGGACAGGGTGCAAAATCATGTGGAACTTCTGAAAAGAGTTAAAATAGTTTTTGATACCGGAGATGTTGATTCAAAGGCCTTGGCATTGGCTCTCTTTGGCTGTTGGGCTCCTTTTGCAAAAGACAGCGCTCATATACGATACCTCATACTTTCCAGTATGATCTCCTCTGATGTTTTGCAGGTGAGGTCAGTATTATGTCTGTTGTGAAAATTTTAAGTTTGTGATTGCTTGTTTCTGCTATGCCACTGTGGTTTCTCGCTGGGTGCTTGCTATTTTAATTAAAGGATTCTCTTTATCATACAGTGTAACTGGCCTTCATTCTTTTCTTTCTGCAGGTACAGGCGTCATTATTTGCTGCAGGTTGCTTTTGTGAGTTGGCAGGTGACTTTGTCCCTGTTGTCTTAGAGATGTTGGTTAATATGGTCACTTCATCTGAAACATTGTTGACCATAAGATTAGCTGGAACACGAGTTTTTGCTAAAATGGGGCCCTCATATTCTGTTGCAAGTAGAGCCTACAAGGTTTTAAGTCTCTTCTCATCCAATTTCATATCAGAACATACATGTTTGCTTTGTTGTTCTAGACAATGTAGTGAGCTTGTAGTTTGTTGTTCCAAGTAATAGTGAATATATAGCTCTCTGTGGAGCTTTATACATGTTATATTTAGAAAGTTTGGATGACTCACTACAATTGAATCTAGTTATATTGTTTGATAAAAAAGACATTTATGCATGTAGTAAATTTAGGAAGTTTGGATGATCTTCCATATGTTTTTGTTCACCAAACAATATCATTAAAAGTCACCTGTAGTGGATTTTATAAATAAAGATTATAATACAGAACAAATATTACAAAAATATTCAACTTTTTGACTATATACTATTTTTTTTATAATTTTGATGTGGTTTTAATCGAAAGCATGCCCATTTTTGAATGTTGGTTGATGCAATCTTGTTACTGTTATTCTGATTTTTTCCCTCATCTGAACTGCATGTTAATACTTTGCTCCTTATCAGATTAACAAACTTGAATTAAGTTCACATATGTATTGAATGTAACCTCTTAGCATATAAGAGCTATTGGATGAAGATTTAAGGAAGAAATACCTGGTCACCAGTGTACCTTAGTGATTTACTGATAATACAGAATTTACATATCATGGTGTGATGCAACTTAGTGCACTTATGGAATGATTTTATGCGCTAATAACTCATTCAGTCAAGATTGCTTGTCAGTGTTGTACATGTGAATCTGTATCTCGGAGTTTATAAAATAATACTAACTATTGGTCTGCTACAGACAGGCCTAAAGTTGTTAGACTCTTTGGAAGAAGACCTTGTGGTTACAATGCTGGTTTCTCTCACAAAACTTGCATCAAAATCAACCCTTCTATTATTGGAACAGGTACTTGTTTGAATCTCCCTGGTGAATTGTGGGTGATTTTGTTTGGTTCGGTATTTTTTTCTCTAGTTTATTGCAAACTTGTATTATTATACACTTTTAATACCTTTTTTGGCTTTTACTTGGGAAAAACTATAGCCTAGAGGCCAAATTACATTCAGAATAATGATATATTTCTCTACTAATTTATCACCCACAGAATTTATTCTTCTTCCATCATGCTGTGATAGCTTTATGCAGCTTAAGTTTTCTATGCAATCAAGTAAAATTTATTGTCTTATTATTATTGAGAAGTATAATGGTTACTTCATTTGTAAGTAGTTTTGCCATCTGTTAACAGGTGGATTTGCTTTTACCGTTCCTTAGCCAAGAGAAAGATTTGCTATTTCAAGCAACAGCTTTAAGATGCCTTCACTTCATATTTATGAGAGGAGTTGTTTACTCTTCTGTCAGTGCACATGGAATCAAAACATTTTCCAGAATTGTAGACGAAGCTGACCTTCCATTATCCATGCAATGCGAAGCTTTACAAATTCTGCATAAGGTCATTTCTGAATCCAATCTTTCAAGTAATGATTTGGCATTTGGTATTTTCTTTGAGACATTATTTAATTGCAGATGCTTTTATATAGACTACATAATCTACCTCAAGACAACATGCTTGAATTATCTCCTCTTTTGACTATCATTGAGAATTCAGCCGAGTCTTCTATTATGTCAAAGAGCCTTCTAGCCATACATGTTCAAGCAGATTTATCAATGAAGCTCAGCAGAAGAGCTGAAATGGAATCTGGTGGGAATTCTTTCTCTCCTCTGCTAACACGAACCATCTCCATAATTATTGATCGGGTTATTTTGCTGGTGAAGCCATTGTTAGTTCTCTGCCAGGCTGGTGCAGGAGTCCTTCAGGAAGTTCAAAGCCTGCTCAGTCTTTTACTTTCTTTGGTTAGAGAACATCCAGATCTGGGTGTCTCTGTACTGGATAAAGTTAGGTTATTTATTGAGTATCTTGTGGATGTACATGAAGGCAACATAGTTATAAGGCAAGAAAGTTTATCAGTTCCAGAGGTTTTTGACTTTAAAGGAGAAAATGTGGGCATTAGTTTGAAGCTGGCATATTATGTCCATAAATTTTCTGTTAGTTGCGTTGAAATTATGAATGAAGCTGGTGCCATCACCACCCAATTAGTTGACAAAGTAAAGCTTTTAGTTCAGTCTGTGCATCGCTGCGGTTTATTTCATTGGTATGTACTTATAATGTACTCCATACTGCTGCACTCTCATTCCATGTGGAGTTATGTAGTTCATAACAAGAAGGAAAGTTGCAATCCTGATAGCAACTTGAATTGTTCACTTTGTAGAGAGTTGGTTGAGCGTGAATTTTTCACCCTTGATTGTGCAAAAAAACTGCTGACAGAGAGGGATAACTGGTCTGCTTATAAAGCTGGGACATTTGCAGCATGTCAGGGAGCATGGATCACAGCTGCATTTGTATTTGAGCAACTAACAAGTAAGGTTCAGTCTGGATCCTGCTCTTGCTGGCTAAAATCATTAACTCAATTTGCTCAAACTGAGAGTAAATTCCAGTTCTATCCCATAACACAATGGGGTTTCAGTTTGGCAGATCGGTCAAAGATGAATGAATTTCCAGTTATGTTTTTCCAGGACTTTTCTGATGAACTTGGTCAAGGTGCTGTTGAGAATATCCGTGACCCTAATTATACTGAAATGCTTCGTCAGGCTCATCATGGACTTTGTTCTTCAAGGAAAACATTAGAATCCATTGTCACATCCGATAAATCATTCTGTTTCCAGAGATGGTTTTTAGCTATAAGGGTGGAACTTCTAGGAACTATGGCGGATGTTGTTAAAGTCTTGGGTGCCACCCCACTTAGTGAGGACAGTATTAGCAACAGTAGAAAGGGTGAGAAAAAAGATGAGTATCTCAACTCTTTGCGACAAATTACTCAATCATCTTTCCGGTTGAACAGGCTGGTGCAGGAATATGATTTAATTTCCATGTCTTTCATTGGAATGGACAGCAGAAGTTCAAAGATCATTTCTACACTTGCATTAAGTTGTTTGCTGTTGGCTTTTGCTACTGGATTTGCTATTTCAATTTCAGACCAGCTTGCGAATGAAATTTTAATGCCTTGTGATTCGGAAAACTCCAAGCACTATTTACAAGGAATGCTGGTGCGAAATTTAATTAGGCGGTTATGGCACTTGGACCAAGATACAATTTCACATCTGTGCTTGGTTTTAGGTGTTGGTGTACAGCCTAATGATAATTTTCACCAATCTAGAAGTCAAAGATTGAACATTAGTGGTGAAGAAAGAGATATTCTTGATGTTTGCAATTATATTGTTGCTGGCATTGTTGCATTAAAAGAAGAGGCAAATAGAAAGAAAAATGAGGAGATTCTCTCCCAAGTTACCAAGGATGGTTTCCAACTTCTCTTGAACACTATCACGAAGTGGATGCGCATCCCTTTTCAAGTGCCAACATATTTCTTTAAAATAAGGTATGCTCCTCATGTTTTTCCACAGTAATTATCTATTTTTATTTCTCCTCTTCCTTCCAGAGCATGTGAGGGTCAACTCTAATGCTCTTTTGCTACCCTTAATACACAAGGTGATATTTGTTCATTTATCTTGAAAATTTCCTTTTTCCTTTTTCTTTTTGATAATATGTATGGCAAACCACGAGGCAGCAGAGATCTTCTTTAGCGTAATGGTTTCTGAGACACACCAGTTTTTAACTGATTGTTTCTTACTTGCTCATGAAGGTCTTATGGAAAACCCAAAAGACTTGTATGTTAACCATATGATTTCACCTATTCTTCTCCCTCTATAAGCTGCTTCAGGTTTGTGGAAGAGTGGATTCTTCCATTTTCCCGAGGTCTTTCTTATCTTTTAATTGCTCCTTAATGATCAGTTTGCTATCTTCTTATCCAAAGAACTGTGATTATTGGCAGAATTTAATTTCACTTTTAGTGGATCCTTTTTCATTAAATGAACTCTAGGACAAGTGGAATAACTTCCATGCAAAAATTTGAAAATTCCTTTCCTTAGTTTAATTCTTGCACCCATGTCATCGGTTCTAACATTTGACTTTGACATTAAAATTCAGGCCTTGCATTGGGTCAGAGCTCTTTGTCTTCAATGCAGATACCAGAAACTCGAATCAGTTGTCTGTCTTGCCAGGCTTCAACTTATCGCTGAATCTTTGTCTTCAATTAAGAAATCTGCCGCCAGATCTTCCATTCATAGTCACCAGGTCTTATTGTGTCCTTTATTCTAGTATGTCTTTTCAAGAGTGCAAGGAAAAAGGAGAAACCAAGGGGCAATTTCTGTGGGAAAATGGACCTTTGGACACTGACAACTTGATTCAAATGAATGAAAAATTGTTTCATTATGTAACAGAGTGTACAAAGAAGACTAGTAACAGTAAACGTGGCAGGGAAAAAGACATTGATTCTGATGAGATTATTACTGGATTTGTGTGTTTTGATCTAATCGATGCAAGGAAAGGGTTTTCAAATTGCCTTCTTGATGTTTCTCATTTTCCAGTAGGATCTTATAGAATCAAATGGCAGAGCTGTTGTATTGACAGTCAAGGTTCCTATTGGAGCCTCCTTCCATTAAATACAGGACCAGTGTTTACAGTACAGAAGCCCACTGCTGTATAATTATCCACAAGTCGTTTTGACAATGATTAAAACACATTTATAGACCTGCCGACTTGGTTGCCATGCATGGATCACAATGAAAGGTGTAGCATATAGGTCAACAATGAGAAACCAAGTACCATAGACAGGAAAAGAGGAGCTTGGTCTTGGCATCCCTGGAACTATTTGATGAGATGAATTTCATGTTTCCTGTAAAGGTGAACCTTGAGGAGCAGTCTCAAGTCAAGTGCCATAGCTACCTCAGAGATTTCATGGGGATTTTCCATTATGTTTGAATATGGTGCTAACTCTGCTTATTTTATGTGGTTACTTGTAAATGTGAGGGAGATATTTCAACATCATTAATGGGGTTACTTTTTTTTTGTGGGGAGGAGCCACATCAAATATCTGCCAGTTCTTGGCTATGATTTGGCACAACATGTTATTAACTACTCGTATCAGGTACTTTTGCAGAAGCCCTGTCCTTTAGTTACTTGTCTGAATTTTGTATTGTTATCCTTTATATCTGAAATTTGCATAGGATTGTGAATGTGATTCAATCAATCAATTTGGATTCTGTTCTCCACTTTTACTGTTTGAAGGGGCAGGTGGGTGAGGGCCTTATTATGTCATTTTTATAGCATAAAAACCATAGATTGAATAATTTGGATTCGCATTTGCATTTTTAGGCAGTTCCTCTGTGAACACCTTATGAAACTTTAAAATACTGCAATAAACAAAAATATCAAGTTCAACCATCCTCTGCAACAACAGTGCCAAGCCATTACATGTTTGATGCGTCTAGGTAAGGGGAACCATGCTTCCCTGCTCAAAGAAAGTAACTATGTAATTCTTACCCGGAGGTTGTGTTCCCTGCAAATAATTTAAGAATTATCTTCGGTTTGTAAGATCGTTGGATAATAAATTCTTAACAAGGTTGATTGCTCTGTTCTAGGCATCTGGTTTTCTAGTGGACAATGGTTTCGATGCAGGTTCAGTGATTGTCAGAACAGTGATTGCTCTTTTCGTGGAGATTTTGGGTTACAGAACCATTGGGGTTCAAGGTGTTAAGCTTCTGAATAGCGAAGAAATTCATTCAGCATTTGGGAGATAACTGCTGCAGATGTTTGTACTCCTGGCAGGGGATGAAATTTGTCCATAGGAGAAAATCTTTAATTTAGAACTCAAGCTCATAGTCGTTCATGCTTGGAAGATCAGAACACTTTGGGAACTATTAGTTAGCTGTGTGAAATTGATGACAGTTGTAATTTTGTGTGAGTGTTTTGATTGTAAGATTACTAGATGCGCAACTGGAATGCTGTAGAAATGCTTTTGCTTTCATGTAGAGAAAGTAGGGTAAGCAATTTTTTTTTGAAAACCTGATTAAATCAAGAAAACAAAAAAAAATTATTGGGAAAAATTGAACTGAAAAAAAATTGAATTAACCTATTAGAAAATAAAAATAAAACAATTGGTTCGGTCTTGATTTTAATAGTCTGATTGAACTAGTTCAATCACCATTGAAACAAAAAACAGTATAAATATAAACTTTTCTTCTAACTCTAGAGGGCAGGTCAAACCCAGCTGCCCCCTCCCTCAAGTTTTCTCTCAGTCTCAGTTCTCGCACTCCTCTGGTTTCCATGTTTTCTTGTCTTCTCCAGTTTTAGGGTTCAAAGTCTCCAGAGAAAACAAAGGTAACTAGCAATCTTCTAAGTTATATCTTTCTTTATTTTGCTCAATTCAATGTCTATATCTCCATTTCCTGTTTGGCCAATCTCATGGGAACGCTTTGTTTAAAGCCATGGAACCTATCAAATTGAAGCTATCAAGCTCATCTTCCATGGCCATCCACTATGCTAGTCTGGTCACTCTTCCTTTCTACTAGTGTTTTAATTATTTATCTAGCATATGTATATAAATGGGTACACTATTTCAATAGATCACATTCATTCACGTTGTTTCTTTACATTACAATAGCAACAAAGTCTGTTAAAAAAGCATATGATACATTATTATTGGATGCTGGTGGAACCCTTCTGCAACTGCAATTGGCAAAAGCCTATTGAAGAAACTTACGCTTCCATCAGAAGAAAAAATGTATTTTTTCTTCTTTTTATGCTATTACTCCTATTATTTACGTTGGGGATAATATGCTATTTATGGATTAGAATGAAGTGATTCGGAATAGGGGATTCAACACTCAATAGTTTGATAAAATCGGTTTTTCCCTGTTCTTTACTTCAATTAACCCAAAGGAGCGAAATTGTTCGATTGAACCAGTTTTGGTTTTTAATTTAAAAATAAAAATTTTTTGTCGGGTTATTTTTTAGGGTAAAAACCAAGCGGAAAATGCTCGAGAAAGTCACTGCAGTGGCTTTGCTAATATATCGAGAAATCTTTTACGCACAGAATGCAACTGCTACGCAGCTCTGTTTCCATTTTCCATTCACAGCTTATCTTGCACTTGTCTGTGTGGTTCGTGCATGATATCCAGGACCTTCCCTGTTCTGGCTGATGTAGTTCATTACTAAAACTCCTCAGAGCAATAGTGTCCTTATTTCTTACAGCAGTCTTCATGGAATCAGAAAAACTACTTCGTCCTGCAAAGTGCGAAGAGTTTACTCCACTTATCTAGTATGTTTGTTGTGAAACTCGGGTCATATGGACAAGGGACAACGCAAAAGTACTTTATTTCAATAGAAAACCCACAAACAAGCTTGTAAAGCATCCAAAATCACGACAATAGATTCTTCTGTTGCCACTGGATTGATTACTTTCTTTGCTAAAGAGTCCCTTCAAAATTACAATTTTTCTGCAGCCTGCGAAACAATCCTTCATAAATTGCATCCCCACATTGTCCTACAAAAGCCACTACATTTTCCATTCGCAGCAAATGGAAGATATGGACACCAAACTGCACATGATTTTCTAATTGTTACTTTCTATTAAAAAAACAAGGGTAGAATTAAGGTTTAACAACAGAAGGTATGGGAGCTGAGACATGGGGTTTTCCATCTTGATGGGCTACTCTAATCGTCGATGAGCTTGGGTTTGTTTCTGTGTTGTTCGGACGATGTATACGAACAGGGGTTTGAGTTGCTCCTGTGATGCTCGCTTCCATCCGTCGGACTGGAGCGACTCTAAATACACGAACAGGGGTCGGAGTTGCTCCTACGATGTTTGCTTCCATAGGTGGAGGTGGAGGTGATGGACGTGGAGGAGGTGGACATGGTGCGATATGAAATTCACGAACAGGGGTCGGAGTTGCTCCTACGATGTTTGCTTCCATACGTGAAGGTGGAGGGGGTGGACGTGGTGGAGGTGGAGGGAGTGAATGGCCTTTAGAGTTGGAAACTGAGAGAATAGGTCCAACGTAGAATATAGGTGCCGAGGCAAAGGGTTTGTCATCTTGTTTTGCTTCTTTTGTCAATGGGTTAGGAGCTTCCCTTGGGATTTTCGCTTCTGCTGGAGGGGGTTGAGGGCCATTGAATGTTGAGAGAAGGGAAGGAGATTCCCCTTTAATGGAAGAAACATGGGCCGAGGTGGGTGTGTCTCCATCTTGGTTTGTGATTCCAATTTCATTGACAATTGAAGCTGTCCCATTGATCTCCTGTATAGTCTCCTTTTCATGTTCCTCGATAGCAGAAGCTTTAGGATTTATATTTCTTTTCTTAGCACTGTCGAATTCTGTCCAAGCAAACTCAACCAAAGCCCTTAGCTTACTAATAGTTTTATCTCTCAGAAGCAGCTGGTCTTTAAGGCGAACCGTTTCCTTGTCCTTTTGAGCTAACATGCCCTTAAGGGTCTGTATTTCCTCTTCTCTATGAAGTGCTTGCATCTTTAGGGAACTCGTTTCTTCCAAAAGTTCTCGGTACTTCTCGTAAGGAACATGGTTAGGTCTACTTATTTGCCCATCAACCTCCTGCAATTCAGAGTACGTAATTGAAACAAGCATGCATATGATGAAATTATTAACGAGGAAATATATATATATGTCTTCAGTTCACCAGCTGCAAACAAACTCTTACCATTGTATTGCTTCTTGTGAATACTTTTGCAGCTCAGCTCAGCTATGCGCACAGCTCTCTATTTTTAGACGACAGGCAGATACTTACCCAATAACATCTCCAACAACAAAGGACTAACTGCAAAAATACAGGTCAAGTTTTACAAATTCATACTCTAAAGCAATATTCATTGAATTAATCTGAGGAAACAATAGCTTTTTTTTAAAAAAAAAACCAATCACTATAACGCCAACCAACCATTGATAATAGAGTTAGAGAATTACTGTATAAAAGCAAACAAAACAAAATGAACTATTTCTCTGTGATTAGTAATACCTGTCTCAGAAAATGAAACCATTTCAAATAAAATATCTGGAACTCATTGGTTGTTTTAGCGGTGATCATGTTGCTTGAGGGGCCGATCAGGAGTTGAATACTTGAAATAATTCAAGTTTTGTTAATCTCTCCTTGTCGTAGCTATATATATATATATAGCGCGTAGAAAGATGAGGTGATTGTCTTATGGGATCAGTCTGACTATATATACGATTATTTATATTCATGGCATATATACAGCAGGACGTCAACGGCAATTAATTTACGAGTTTATAAAGTTTTATTTTGTTTTGAAAATTCTTGGTCTCCGCTCCAGCAGTATGTCTTATGGTTTTCTCTTTTTCTTGCAGAATTTCAGTCTATACAATACAAAAAAAACGTTGATAGAATATTATTCTAATTAATAGTAGCTTAAATTTGCAAAACAGAGAAAATGAAACAAAATAAATGCCATATTTGAAATTGAAAACAAGAGAGTCCCATTTATAAATTTTTTCATTAATCTTGAGTTTAAAAGATTTCCTCTCTTCTTCCTAGTTTGGTTGGGCCAATACAGATCCAATTAAGTTTTCCCTTCTTCTACATTCTATCCTTCTCCTCCCTTCCTTTTCTTTTTTTCGATTCCGGTTGGTCTAGCATGGCCCAACTGGACTTTCCATTCTGTTTCTCCTCTTTCCTTCTTATCTCCTCCTCCTTTTCTTCCTTCCGCCTAGGTTGGGCCATCATGTAGACTTTGTGTTAAGCCACGACGTTCAGAAAGAAACCTTGAACCAAATCCTAAGTATCATGGATAAGGTGAACGTGGAGGACAGTTGCAGGCATGAAGTAAAGTGACAGTTGCAGGCATGAAGCAAGGGAGAGAATGGGTCAAAAGCAGTTGGAGAGTCTCTAGCTTTGTATTTAATATTTCTGTTGCATTTTTCTCCACCTTCTGTAGATCATGTGTTGATGATTACTATTAGTAGCTGATAGGGTCCTAGTATTCGGCAGAAGCAGTGTTATTGGCTATAAAAAGATGTCTCGGAGATCATTATGAATATAAGAATTATTTCATCCAAATTGTGGTTCATTCTCACCCTAAGAAAATATTATCCCTTGAGAATTTATTTTAGATAACCAGTGAACTGGTTCTATCACTCTGCGCCTATTTTATATAGACCCAACCACCTGCCCTCCCTGTCGCTAAATGGCAATAAATAAACTAGTCAACTAACAAAATGATTCCGACCGAGCCAAGTTGGCGAAGTTGGTTTCTTGTCATTTTCTAGCATTCGATGTAATATTCACTGCACTTTCGCCTCTCTTTCTTTATATATATATATATATAAACTTTGATAACATTTCTGCAATTTCGTAAGAAAAGAGTTATTGTTAATCATACACGCTTTTGATGATATATATTGATAGGAGGGCCAATGAGACCCGTGTAAACTTATAGCATAATCTTCGTCAAACAATTAAGCACATCCTTGCAATGAAGGAAATCCTCTCAAGATTTTCCAAGAAAAAGGTAATCACTGCTCAACACAACCTCCAAATAATTAATTATGTCAAGTTTAGGGTATTGTTTTCCGCTCGTCCATCCATCTTGGTATACTTAATTTTTCCCTTCTCTGTTAATAATAAAGTCCATCCATCCAATAATAACGTTGTTGCAATTCAAAAGTGTTTTGTTGAACAGCATGATATGATTTCATTTGCTTTGATAAATATTTTTTCATTTACCATTTTTTCTCACGTTGGTGTTACGTGTATCGATGTTGATTTGGAATCTATTACAATTATATTGTTCCTACAGCCTGCTCAATGTGAAAAGTGCGATGGGCTTAAGTCTGATATTGCGAGTCTAATCGGGAAGGTAATTGAAAAAGATATCCAGGTATCAGCCCTTGGCAAGTTGTTAGCTCTTAAAGACGAGGAAATATCTCGCCTTAAAAGCAAGCAAAATCCGCAACTTCGTGAGAAGATAGCTCATAAAGACAAGAAATTATCCCGTCTTGAGGATCAGCAACTTCTGACAGATACAAGAATGAATAAGCTCAGGGCTGACATTGACTTTGTTTTGAAGGAATTTGACGAAGCTGTTAAAATAAATGAAGAAGGTTTTGACAAGTATTCTGATAGAAGCCTTAACAAGTCTGAGAAACATGAAAGACTGGCGCCAACAATTGGTATAGCAAACCGACATGATGACAAACCCCAAAGCACAATCCCTCTTCCTCATACTTACGAGAGGTCTCCTCCTTATTTTCCCACTTTAAAAGGCGGTTCATCTCCGCTTATGGAGGAAAACATCATGGTAGCGGCTTCAAGTAATAATGATGAACCTCCTTCCAGCTTCTCCATGTTTAATGACGATTCAACTCTGCCCACAGAAGCAAAAATCACGGTGGCACCTCGTAGTGATAGAACGGCATCTCTAACTAGCAACTCATCTCGAACTACAGAACAAAACATCAAGGTGGCAGCTCCATTATCTAGTCATGATATACTTCCACCCTATGTTCCCAGATTTCATGCATCTCCAACAGCAGAGGGAAGCATTACAGTGACAGCTCCAAGTAGTGATCATGCCAATGGAAGAGCAAACGGAGATGGAAAACTACATATTTTTTACGATAGTCTTTATGGTTTTCATAGACCACCTACTCCTTATCCCTTTTATGTCCTGAAGAAGAAAAACAAAAACAATGTTGTTAAATAGAGCAGCTACAAGCAACGAGAAAAATATGGAGTCATAAGAAATACTACGTCCTACAAGCATCCTTACCAGTACTCTTTCTTCTTTTCATATCATACTTGCAGTTACATCACGAAATATTGAATAAATTATTTAACAGTATCAAGAACTAATTAATCATAACAATATATAAGTAAGACGGAAGCAATTGATGAATTCTAGGAGTCTAGTATGTTCAAGTATATATTTAGATTGAGGAGAATTAAGTGTCGTCGTATATGTCTCGATCCTTTAGAGTCCATCTTGTACGCCCAATTAACTATATACTTGGAAATGTTTAATTAATTCTTAATATGATTTTCTGATTTTTAAGGGAGTTGTGGTGTGGAGGAATTAATGTTCTTGGCCTTCATTTTAATGTTTCTTAGGGATATGGCCATTATTATCAGAAGTCATCTTCCCTTCATAAAATTACGCTGAATCTAGTTCCTTATTAATACTACAACTATTTTTACAAATGAATTACTTGAATAATCTATTTGATATTAATTATTGGATTTAATGATGAAGAAGCGGGGGGATTGATTGATAATAATAATAAAAAATGTATTTATATATGATGAAGCTGATCAGTCATGAATGTCGTTATTATATTTGTTTCTTAGATGCCTTTACTAAATTCTTTAACTATTTTCCCTTTTTAACCGTTAAATATAAGATTAATAATTCCATCTAATACCCATAGAATTAATAACATTTAAACTTTATGAGTTAAAGATTTAATTATATTGCAATATAGCAAACCTGTCACGGTAGTAGATTCAATCTGCTGCAAACTTTCAACAACTGTCGTACGTACCACAAAATACTTACAACCAAATAAACCACCATGGATCTTCTACCCAAACCACCACCATTAGGCAACATTGCTGGTGAGAACTTATAGTATATCGAATGCCTTTAACAAAGGTGATAAGGATAGAGGAAGAGAGAGGTGATAAAGTGTAGAGATTTGAGACCTGCAATCCATGACAAAAAGAGAGAGAGATAGATAGATCATTTTTCTTCTTCTTCAATTAGATATATATTTTTTAATTTTCTTCTTTAATTAAGTTTTTGTTTTCGTTTTTCACGTGTAATGATAGATGAAGGGTTAGTGCAAATCAAAGCCTTGATACTACTTTGCTAGGAATTTGTTTAAGATCTTAGACAAATTTATCGTACAGTACAACGCTACAAAGACTGAGAAAACATAAACGAGAGAAAAAAAAATACGTATATTTATGTGATTTAGCTAATTGCTTACTCCATAGACGAAAACGATAGCAAGATACTCTACCATTGTATTGCTTCTTCTGAATATTTTTACAAGCTCAGCTGAACCAAGTGCACGTACGGCTG
>Ga0307517_10006582_pt1 | contig 17146 bp, 21 predicted proteins | sample 23_EM_MG_FD_194515 | JGI IMG/M metagenome (GOLD analysis project Ga0307517, IMG submission 194515) | Populus trichocarpa ectomycorrhiza microbial communities from riparian zone in the Pacific Northwest, United States - 23_EM | ecosystem: Host-associated > Plants > Roots > Unclassified | place...
GCTAAGGGACTCAGGGATTGCCGTTCAACCAAGTGTATTCTTAGACTGAAGGTCTGTCGAAGTCTGCTGTCTCCTGCTAGCCAGGAGACTGGTTTAAATACAAAACCCAAGAGCGATAGCCTTCCTGGAATCACGATCATTACCAGTAGCTGCGCATATACCGGAATCCTGTAATCCTGCGAGACCAAAGAAAGAAACAAACAAATAGTGCTCAGCCTTCGCCAGTGCTACATGACCATTCCATAGCCGGAATACTAAATATAAACTTCCAACAAAGCAAACAAAACATAACAATACGATAGCATAGCCTATCTGACTCAGAGATAGTGGCGGAGCTGAAATCAAATCAAATAAACCAAATATAAATCAATTAAACATAGGAGATCCTGCACTGCCCGCTCCTGTGTACGGTTACCGGAACATGTACACATGTTACATGTCCGCTCCACGCCCCGTACTTCACAGAATGGTCCGACCCTCTCCCGTCCACTGGCTCCGACCACGTCCCGATCCTCCTGCGCTTTGAGGCCCCCCTGTTCCGGGCTCCTCCCCCAACCCCCAACTGGGCACTGACCGACTGGGCCTCTCTTGAGTCCAGCCTGAAGGCGACAACGATACCACCCCCTCCCCCCCTGCCTACGACGTCCTCGCTTGACACCTGGTTCAGAACAAACCTGGCCAGGGTTACAGCCCAATTTGCGCTACACACCCCGGTAATGAGGGTGACTTTCCGCTCCAAGCCTTGGTGGTCAGAGCTCTTGTCGGTGCTCAGAAAGGCCTACAACTCGGCTCTTCCCTCTTCGAAAAGGGATCGCTTCGACGCGTCCCTCCTCGCGTCCGCAAGGGCGGCGAGATCCGCTTATTTCAAGGCCATCAAGAAGGCGAAAAGGGACCACTGGTCCTCCTTCCTGGCCTCTGCTACCCCCCAGTCTCTGTGGACGGCTAAGAAACTCGCCATTGGCCGCCCTCCCCCCCAGTGCCCCGAGCTTCCACGCGCCTCTACCCCACCTGAGCTCAACCAGGCGCTCCTCGACCATTTTTTCCCTGGAGGTCCCCCCAGATCTTGCGACCCGATCCTGCTCCCGTTCAGGGACGGCCTCTCTCTCTCCGGAGACGAGATCGGCAGGGCCTTGGCCCGTTCCTCACCATCGTCGGCCCCGGGGCCTGCCATGACCCCCAACTCGGTATGGAAAAGGGTGCACCGCGTGGCCCCTCACCTGATCCTTGACCTTTTAGCCCCACTGGTCGCCCACGGCTCCCACCCCCTCAGCCTTAAAAGGGCCGATGGCATTGTCCTTGATAATCCGGGCAAGCCCGCCTACCACTCCCCCTCATCCTTCCGGGTGATTGTTCTGCTCCAAACTTTCTCCAAGATCCTCGCGAGGATAATGAACTGTAGACTTTCCTGTGTGGCCCGGGCAACGGGCCTCCTCGACCCCCACCAATGCGGCTCGTTGGCCGGCCTCTCGGCCTCGGACCCAGTCACCACCCTCACACATGAGGTGAAGTCCCTCCAGATTGCCCAAAGGAAGGTCTCCATCCTCTTTCTTGACATCAAAGGGGGTTTCGACAACGTCAACCCCTCCACCCTCTGCGGCATGCATAGAGCCAAAGGGGTCAACCCGTACCTTGTGTCATGGACCAGGTCTTTTCTGTCTGGCAGGTCGTGCCGGCTCCTATATCAGGGATCCCCTAGGGTGTTTGCCCCGGTCTCAGTGGGCACCCCCCAGGGCTCCCCAGTCTCCCCGCTCCTGTTCGTCATTTATGTCTCTCTCCTTCACTGCGACATCCGCCGTGGTCTTACCCTCTCCTACGTTGATGACTTCGGTCTCACCGTGTCCTCTTTGTCCTACCGGCGGAACATCGAGATCCTGCAGAAGCAGTACGCCAGGTTGAAGGCCAAAGGGGCCAGGCTGGGGGTTAGCTTCTCGATCCCCAAGACTGAGCTCATCCACTGGGGTACAAACAGGGACACAGCCCCCATCTCTAATGCTCCGATCCACCTCGATGGGTCTATCTTCACGCCCAAGAGCGAGGTCAGGTGGTTAGGATACTGGTTCACCCCCTCCTTCGCCACTACCACTCACTTCGTCAAGACACTCGCCAAAGCCCAGGCGGCCTTTGTGGCTGTCAAGCGCCGCTCTTCCCCAGGGATCGGCCTCCCACCCTTCCTGTGCCCCAGGCTGGCCTCCTCGCTCCTCTTCCCTATCCTCAGCTACGGTGCGGACGCCTTCGTACCAACAGTCCCCATGACCAGGAAGCTCGCCGTCCTTTGGCACAAGGTTCAGAGATGGACAACTAACTGCTTCGTGTGCACCGCCACCGACATCTTGGCCGTCGAAGCCTGTCTCCCGCCACTTGAACTCCTCCTCACGTACAAGCGCCCCCTTGCCGCGCTTAGGATACTCTGCTCCCCCCCTGAAATCAACCCTGCGACCGCGAGGCTCCCCCCGTCCGTCCAGACGCCCTCCCTACACCGCCACTCCCCAGACCATAGGTCACTGAGCGCTAAGAATGCGGGCAGTCGCCTGCCCCTCCCATGGCTCCAGCCCAGACCGCCTTCCAAGAACAGGGCTCACCTGCCGCTTGACGCCCTTCCCCACTCGATCCTTTTTCTCCTTGGCCCGGACAGCCATGCCCCCCTGCCCGTCACCTCCCAGCACCTCCTGTGCGAGGCCTATCCCAAAACCATCCCCGACCGATCATACCCACAGCTCAAGCTTAAATGCAGGAACCTCCTCATGCAGGAATGGGACGAAGGCGCGCCAGACCCAGCCAGATACCCGTACCGACCATCAATCAAGCCCCACCCGTTTATGGGGCTCGACAAATTCTCCGCCGGCCACCTTCACCAGATGAGATCCGGGAAGAGCTACCTCCGCGCCCACCCTTCCTGGGACTGCGACCTCCCCACCACCTGCCCCAGCTGCCGGGACGCCCCCGAGACGTTCAAACACGCCATCCTCCATTGTCCCGCCAAAGAGCCCGCCGGGTCCCGCCACCTTCAGGGGGTCCTCGACATCGGCCCCGACGCCCCCGTCTGGTCGTCGGCCGCCCTTTTGGGCGCCCTCTCCCGCTTCATCAAGTCTACGGCCACTGCCTTCCCCCCGGGCATGTTCTCGCGCCCTACATCCGCTGCTTCCACCGTTTCTTGCCGCTCTTCTAATGGAGTTTCCTTTGGCTACTTTATGTCTTCTCAGGAAAGCTAGGTTTATTATTTTTATTTTTCATGCTGTCTGCTGGTTGGGGAAGGGTTTTCCTACTATACTTGTGTTAAATTCGTGCCCGTGTGTGTGCCTGGGACCGGTACGGACCCCAGTTGAAGAGATAGGTTTCCGGGTGTTTACTTTCTTTGTGCGTTTTGGATTTTGGGTTTTGTTTTCGCCATAGCTAGCGCTCCATGCGATTTCTTGTACCTTAGCAAAGAATATATTATATAAAAAAAAAAAATAAAAAAAAAAAAGACCCCCCCGACCCCTCATCTTTCTCGTCCGCTCCACCTCCAGCGATTGAAATCTCAACACCATGGGAAATCATCGTGGGAGTATCCCCCGTCTCTGATCCACCCCGCCCATGGCAACTGCTCGGGGGTTTATCACGCCTTCATCTCCTCCCTCTCTCTGGGGCCTCTGGCCTCTCCTCCCTGGGGTTATGGATTTCTTTCCGGTTCCGGTCGTCTTCGCTTGCATTGATGTTCCTACCCTTTACCCCGCACTTGGCGACGCGTCTCGCTTAGCGATTTGCACAGTCGGCAACCGTTTTTTCCTCGTCAACACGCGGTCGCTAGTCTCGGGCTATCGGTGAAGTAGTTGCCCTGGTGGCCCTGCTCTCTGGTATTGCACTCTCTCCTGAGTTGCTCGGTCGGTACGGTCGGCATTCGAAAAATCGTAACCCTGTTTCGGTCCTCCGCGTTCGTACTTCTCGGTCTTTGGCGAGCCCTCACTCTCCCGCTTCCCACGCGTTAGATCCGCTTGCACCGTACTGCTACGCACTCTCTGGCTGGGACCTTATCTGCCTCCTCGGCTGGCACCCTACTGCCCTTCACGATAGCTGGCACCTCCACTGCCGCGTGGCTCTCCTCGCTGGGTCACTCCCCTCGTCCTCCTCCCGCTCCTGCGATTTACTCTACGGTCGCAAACCTCGTGACTAGGTTAAGCTCTGTCATGGTATAGCACTACCTCCTTGGGCCATGCTAAAATCCGAAAGCGTCGGCCATTACTGGGGACAGTCCGTCCCCGACCTGCCTGCCCCTGTAACCCTATGGGTTTGGGGTTCAGTGCGTTTCCGCTAAGGCGTCCGGCAAAAGTAGTTTTATCTTCCATCTCCGTCAGCGCTTGGTGCCGTAAGAATCTTTTCGTTTGTTTTGGGGGGCCCGCCGACGGGTTTGTGTCTTTCCCTGGTTTCCTTTCTACACTTGTCTTTCCTTACGTGTCTGGAGGAAGGTATTGCTCCATCTTGCTTTCGTCTTAGGTGCTGCAAGGGGGGAGGATGGGCTCTGGTTTGGTGGGGTCTGATGTTTCCTATGAGGGGGTGAAGCGGGTCGTTGGATTGTTCATAAGTTTTGTTTCGGTCATAGCTAGCGCTCCATACTGTTTCTTGTACCTTAATCAACGAAAACATGATTTTAAAAAAAAGAAAAAAAAGAAAAAAAAAGAAAAAAAGACCCCCCGACCCCTCCATATTTCTTACCTCCCGCCTCAGAAGTCCCCCACCTGCGTTCCTCATCTCCAGTGTCCGAACATCTGGCGTCTTGAGACATACGAAGGTCAACCGGCATCCAAGTGGGTATCACGAGACCCCCGCGATTTTATTTTGATCACCCTTCATATTAGATTCCAAAATCGCCGACGAACCAATGGCCCCTCCAGGCATAGCGAGACGTCACTTCCGGAAGGGAAAGTAAGCAAACTACATCTCCCAGTGTTTGTAACCGATGCTAATAGCTCTGTGCCACTTAGACTCCCCGCCGGGCAACCTCCCCCGCCAGAAGTTTGAGGCGACATACGAAGAGGAACACTTACACGTTCGGCCGCCCGTCGCCCGGCGGAAGAGCGAGCGTAAGCAATGATGGAATTCTCTTTAAATGGAATCTTACGATATGAAACTCACTACCCTTTTTTAATCAACAGAGGACCCGAGCCTGAGGAACGTGCTCACTTCCAACCATCCGTGGGAGATTCGGTGTATAAAGCCAAACTATCCCACAATAATCAGAATCTAGTATCCTGACAATGTAAGAAACAGGACTGTGTATGGCGACATTGCGTACGCCAAATCGTGATTTGGATTCAAGCATCCGCATGGCCAATCTTCTATCTATGCGACATGACCCGAGCAAATAAAGGCCTACATGATTGCTCGCTACCTGGACCCCGGCCGCCTAACCGAAACGCAAGTGGATTCAATTTTATTGTTCGCCCGTGGCCTATCACCAGTCAAGGAGCGAATTGGGCTCATCAAACGCCAGCACCACGCCAACGACCTTTTGGAACTGAACCGGCACCCGAAGATCCTTGTCAGGGATTCTGGAAAGAAACTGCAAACGACCAAGGAGGGTCAAAGGGCTAGTCGTGATGCTCGCGGCGACGTTACTGGCAGAACACTCGAGTAAGTGCTAGGCATCTTGATTCCGTGAGGCCCACCCTGACATCTCCTGCCAGTCGATATGCAGATTGGGTGTCGCCATTTTCGCCGCGAGCTGTCAGAATCCATATTGTTGGTTGATCTGGAGCACCGGCGGCCCCTCAATCCTTCCTCGGCCACCACTGGTGTGAAAGAGATTCAGACCACGGAATCGCCTAGGGGGTCCTCGCGACACCAAGTATCACGGGTCTGCTACGTGTCGTCAGAGAGCAAGACGTCGAAGACGAAATCCCATGTCCCCGGTATCTCATGGGTGCGGCAGGCGAGGGTGCTGCCAGACTACGTCAGGACCCTCGAAGATCCTCTCCCCCTACGCCAAGTTATATTCCTGCACCGAGATGACAACATTCGTGTCTGGCTTCTCACCAACAGTGGCTAGGATGCGCTGGACCTCATGGTTATTGAGTCACGACCCGAAGACGGCGAGGACCTGGACGAGACCCCCGAGCCTCCCAATGGGAGGTACCCGTTTTTCGACCGCGCCATCGGGGAAGAGTCGGCCGGCGCAGAAGATGCGGCACGTGCAATGCAGCATGAGGAGGAGTGGTTTGACGAGGACGAATGGCTACAGGCCGAGGGAGAGGGGGCTCTTCAGGCGCCTCCTGGTGCTGGCGTTATCGTTGTAGATAACAGCGGCGTAAGTATCTAGACTTAACAGGGACTTAGATTACAATTGGATAGCTAATTGCTGCCGTAGGACCAGTCACCGGGAGTTCCAGGCCCCTCAAGACGCCGGAGGAATATTCCATCGCCGATGGAGAAGCCAGCGCGCTCTCAACCATTAGCGCCGGTGTCGGGGGTGCCCTCCTCTCGCCAGTCTGTGCCTTCTGAGTCTGAGATGCTCCGTAAACTCCCCGAATTTGCCCAGGAGAACCCCTGGGCAAACCGATTGTTCGCGAATCCCGAGCTCGTAGCGGAGAGGCTTCAAGAGTATGATGGCGCGGAGGACACACCACCTGCCACACATATAATGCACGACGAACACTCTGTCTCAGCTCCCCCTGCTTCCGCTGCCGGCGGCCATCTCTCGACTCCGGAGAGAACGATAGAACATCCCTCTCCCACAACTGATCTCCCGCCATCTACTGCCAATGTGACCCGACCCAGCCACCAGCATCCGTGACACCCCCGGCATGCTGATCTTCAGTTCTGAGTTCTGAGCACGCCTCACAAAACTCCCCATCCGTACCTGAAATACGCCGTTCTGGAAGACGTCGCTCAGGTCGAAAATGAGATTTCTAGGTTTCGGGATGAATCCTTTTTTCATTTTTACCCCTACTACTGCCTTACACGCGTGGTGCGATTTCCTTTGAGACACGGTGTCATGTAATTTATTTTCTACTTATGATCCATAGCTAGTATAGTAATGATACCATTGCGCGCCCCTTGGTTCAGCTTCTCTCATCCTTACGTCCCCTTATGCTGATGTCTGATAACCTTTTCCGCTTTGCGCTGGACTCGCATTCTCTGTCCATAACTAGACTGGCGTTAGCCAAAAGGACTGGGGTATGCAGTATGTGAAAACTGAGATCTAGAGATTTAGTGGTATTGATTCGACGTCGGGAGATGACATTTGAGATATCTAATCCGCATTTGTTGTGGCGTGCGTCTTTCTAGACCTAGTGTCGCTAACGGATACTCGTTGTGGCTAGTTTTTGCATAGGCACTACTGATATTAGCGACGCCTCCTACTTTACTGACACCTCGAACCTTTTCATACCAGAGAGTAGACGAACATCATACCTGAGGTCGTCCAGAGTACGAACATAATGTTGAACAAGCAGAAAACACCTTTTTGCAGTTTAATAGATTCTTTCAATACTGAGTGATAGTAGGTGAATCTCACACCCCCGCCCCCCCCCAAAAGACGTAGCGTATAAGACCTGACGCATTCCATTGCACAACAACTACAAACTACAAATATCCACATCGCGTGGGATACATTACACTCACGCATTCTAATCCCTATTCTCTGTGAAAAATCTTTATCAGTCTCCGATATTCTACGATGTCTAGACAACCTCAAGGCAAATCACTCGGTCAACCAACTTGACGAGTAGGCAATCTGGAGCGGCGTAGGTGCAACGCCATACCCGTGCTGAGGGGATGTGGATCAGGAACACAGCGGACCGAATCCGGCAGCTCCCATCGTACAAGAACACTGTCTGCCGAATCAAGCAGCTCCCACGGTACACAGTCGTCCAGTCGCAGTTCTTCCCCACTTCAACCCACAAGACGCCCCACATCACGACCCGTGAAGCGCGCCAGCAGGAGGCCCGTACAGACCACGGCCTATAATGAACCTGAGGGGGAACCAGATGCACAACAACAAATAGCGCCAGTTCATCTGAGCGATGAGAGCAGCGATGAGTACCAGAACTCCCACAGATCTGATGAAACAGAATCGGACACAGAACCAGACGCAGAAGACAATGATGTCCTGGATGACGAGACTGGATCAGGGTCTCGTCACCGATCACGAACTGCAGACCGACGACAAGCTAATACCCGGGTTTCAACTGTGCGAGTTTCGACCACCTCCGGATCTCCAGGAGTGGCGCAAGTCGGGCGCACCCAAGCTGCTCGACCACGTATAATTCAGGGTGGTGCGTACACTCCACCGGCGTTCACATCTTCCAGTGTACCACCATATTGGTCGCCGCTGGCCACCCATAGTCCCACTACGTCCGGAGTCCGGCGCTGGAGTCCTCCCAGCCATCCCAATAATCAACAACACGAGCATCACATCGGGCTGGATACTAACTCACGGCGAAATACGGCCACCGGGGCCGAGGCTGCTGTAATAGTCCGGGCCAAGACTCTTATTCTATGGTAGACCCTGTTTGTGAATCCTCCCCCAGCACTCGCTGTATTGATGTCCGAGGTGCACCGTGTTTGGCTGAAGGCTCTCGAGGACATATCCAACGCAGGAAATATTGAACCATCGGTGGCAAGCATAACAATAGTAAGTGGACGCTGATACTCTAACTTGACGCACTCGTCGTGGGTGCTTACTAAATGTGACAGATACGTACCAGACGCTCTGCAGTAAGATCCCAGTTTCTGTTCCACGTAAAGGAACGCATTGGAAGATATTACGATCTCCCCCCAGAACCGACAGCGATTGCACGTAGGGTGGACTACCTCCTCGAGAGGGATAGATTCATGTGTTCCCCAAGAGGGTATGAGGTAAGTGTGCGCTTTGTGATAGCCCGGCCACAACTAATGCGTATGGATTTGACCCCGCAAGTAACGAAGCGATTCCTTGCGCCCCTGATCCCCGATGCAATATGGAGAAAGTACTTCAAGGGCAGGAAAATGCGTGGGATTGCCGAACCTGAATTTCTTGGTCGCATCAATGGCACCATGGTATGTTTAACCTGTGCCATACTCTGCCATACTCGGCGAGCATGGCAAACCGGAATCTATCTTGAAACATGCGTCTTCAAGCCGCAGGCAGTAGCAGGTGAGCCTGACCCTGAACCTCGTGTTCTCTAGTTCCGGCCAGGATGCTAACCTCATGATGAGCTCGGAAGACCTCTTTGCCCGCCAGCGCCAGACGTGGGCCACGTGCCCAGACTGGGTACAGACAATGTTCCGCAAAAACATTCGCGAGACCATCAAAGCGAAAATGGAGAAGGAGCATGGGATACAGGAAGATCGCCGTGAAGGGTTTACGGACGATTGGGAAGCAGTGGCGGCAGAGGTGCAGAGTCAGATGTCTAGACGTCCCCCGCACGGGCAAGTACTCGGATTCCGACACGCCCAACTCCACGCATTCAGACACGTCCAACTGCACAGATTGAGAGTCAAACTCCCAGCAACCTGCGTATTGGAGCCCTTGCTGGAGCCGCGGATAACCGAAACGATTCACAGGGAACTGTCACGTCTTTCAATTTCACCCAGGTGGTGGCAATCCGGCTACTCAACTTCCTCGATTCGGACCTTCAGACTCCGAACGGCTCACAGGAGGTAGCTGGGGGGCTAACTTTGGACAATACGGTAACTCCGACTACATTGCGACAGCTCGCGCGGAGCCTTGATAATCTAAAGCCGGCGGAGAAGACTACCGATCCGTGGGATATGGAGCAGGGGGAAAGTGCGAGCATAGATGCAGGTAGTTAGAATCCTGAGCATGTGTAGTGTAGTGGTTTTGGGATGCGTTCTCACATATAGGAATGTAACGACCCTACAGATAGGTAGCTACAGTGGACTAGACTCAAGCCCGTATGGCATACCAAGTGGTAAACATATTGAGGATAGGCCAGTATACTTAGTATACTACCGGTAGACATGAGTTGGTACAAGTGTCTACAAAGTGACTTCGTGACATAGGGTTAGACAGGGTAAGCTAGGTAGGTCAAAGTTACCCTACTAGGCAGGGTAACCTTCGGAAGGTATGTTCGCATAAAGCAAAGGACACATAGTAAACATTGCACGGGTCTCCATAGCAACATTATACGTGGTCGCGCGGACTCCCGAAGGAAATAAAGGCATGATACGGTGAAGTTACCCTACCTTGGAAACATGATTACCCTACCTTGGGACCCCAGTTACCCTACTGAGGTACTCCAGTTACCCTACCTTCACCGACAAAGTCATCTGCGGACTTAGGGGGAAGGTATCCCACTATAGTGGGGCTCTTAGATGTTCATAGGACCGCTTCATATGGTACGAAACGGACTACTGACGGAGCAGGAGTGGTCCGAACCTCCTGTAACGTTCAGGGGGTATTCCTAACACCCCCCTGCGGCCCCAGCGTTGGTACGGCGCGACAGCACTGTACGGCTGTGTAGTTGTGTGCTTCCTAGTAAAGTGAGATCTATAGGAACGCTCCCACAACACCGTATGAGTTGTGGCTGTCCAACCGACCAGAAGCTGTTCGCATGATATATAAGGGGTGTGAGGGTGACCGCGTCCTGGGGCGCCACCTGGATAACACCTGGGAACCACCTATGGGCATACTTTGACCTCCGGGTAGTTGTATGGTTAACAGTAGAGGGCTTGGTGCTGACCGGGGAAGCTGCAAGACTTCCAGGACAACCACCCCAAAGCCAGTCCCAGGTTACCCCGTGAACTGTAGCATTACCATGGGTTATTAGTGGACTCTAGAGGTGTGAGTCTTGTCACGATTTAAGAGGGTCCCGCATGGTTGACTGTGGGTAGCGCCCATGCAGTCAGGCAGCGGGAGATTTCTTATCGTGGGAGCATGCAGTCAGGTTTAGAAGCTTAGTATAGCCAAGTAGATTTGCCGATGGACTGCGTAGCTTGTATAGACGAAACCACCGCTGGGCCAGTGAGTCCCAATGGATATTATCTCTACGGTGGGCATGTCAGTCGGCCACTGATATGCTACCGATAGGAAAGGGCTTTCGCTCATGCAGATGTAGTTGGAGAGACATCACCGGAAGCACTTCCTATTTGTGGAGATAGTTAATATCCGAGCGGTCCGACTGCCTCCGAGTGTTAGCCCACTCTAGGCGGGTGAGTTGGACAACCCTGAGCTGAGCAGGGTGCTCGCGATAGGTCAGAATGGTTGACGGGTATCCTCTGGCTTTACATTATTCTACTTAACTAAAGCGAGAGACCCCCTATTCTGATAACCAACGATCCTCGAGAGAACTTATTGAGTGAAGCTTTCAGGCTTAACGATATTAAGTTTTACCGCTTCATTCTACTTTGCATTATCTTTATCTTTATTTTGATTCCTACTTCTACTTTGAGTCTTCGGTGCGGTCGCAATCTTAGGATCCATCTTCAAACAGAGTGCCCCCGTTACAAGGAAAGTGTGCGAGGAGCATAGTCGGATTAAGATGAGTGCGTCTAGCCAACTCAAGGAGTACAGAATAGAATTAATAGAAGCAACGCTTAACAGGTGCATCTTGGCGATCAGGATAGTATAACACATCGTGACAGCGTTTGAAAGAAGAGAAGTGCCTAGGCGTAGGATCAGGATGGCATTAGACTAAGTACACGATGCGTCCGGATAAAAACGCGGCGTCAGATAGAGTCACGATCGGATCCGGACGCGGCATATATAGGGCGTAAGATTAGGAAGAAGTGAGCAGGTGTCAGGAAGTGAGAGATGCGGATCGTGCGATCCGGACGAGGTCGGCAGGGTGTGAAAACATTAGGACGCGAGATCTGAAGATGAGTGAAGCCCTGACGCGGGCTCACAAGGAACCGGCATGAGGGCGCGAGAGTCATAGATCCGACGCAGTCGGAACGCCATAGCGGAGGACCCGACGCAGTAGGAACGGAAGAGTCGTAGATCATGGGGAGTCAGGAGGTAATAGAGGGGCACCAGACGCAGTCAAGACGCATACGACGTAGAGGTCCGTGTCTGGATGGCGTCAGGACGCATGCCGCTAGGTGACGCAAAGTCAGGACGCGACGTCGATCCGACGTTACGTCCTGATTCACAATTAGCATTCCGACGTCCCGGGCGTGAGACGCACCGGGCGCACAGGACGCATGGTATTATTTTTGCTGATGCTAGCTGGCGTTGAGCCCAGGGATCTCCCGCAATTAGGCTTCGTTACGGCGCCCCATTTCCGAGGAGCGGGCACATAGTAACCTAGGTTACTTTGATCAGCTGACCGAAAGAATCATCCAAATCGGACCAGAACCGACAGAGATAGAGCTCTTTGAACTTAGACAACTTCAAGAACCCTATCTCACTCAGTTTTGGTCCCATTTGGACGATTACTTTTTTTAATCTGCAGTTAATAACCTGCTCTTGGCGCCCCGTTTGTCAGAAATTGGGCCCCGTAACAAACGCTACCTGCAAGCAGATTCGGGATCGGAGCAGTGGTTGTGGAGGAACCTGCAATCGAGCTCTGGGAGGGCCAAGGTACCTATAAGGACAACTCCCACAAGTGTCCACGATCTCATGAGTTCTCATGCGACAGAGACGTCCTTTATCCCACTACATAGCTATCATCGAGCCCAACAACCCCCCGCAATCAGATCCAGGATCGGCCCACCGAGTGTGGAGGAATCTGCAATCAAGGTCCGGGATCGCCAGGACTCCATTCAGCCTTGTAACTTCATGAATAAAAATCGCGGAGGGATGAACCTTCCATCATTATGAAGCTGGCGTCGAGCCCAGGAACCTCCCGGTGCCGGATTCAGGATCGATTGGGTGGCTGTGGTGGAGTGTTGCAGCTGTGGCCCCGGAGTGTGGATGTTGAGTGTTCTGATGACAAGAGTGTCGGATCCCGTCTAGTTTGAGGCTAGGTGCCAAGAAACCACCAGGCACTAGAGAGTCTTATGCCTATCACTCACTTTCAGACTGGAGTGAGCTGGCATTTTCACCCAAAATTAAATATGATGTTCTGAAAATAGAACTCTGAGTGCCAGTCTGACTCGGCCCAGGGGTCTTTAGCGTAAATTTCACATTAAGGGTACGATGGCTTTGTCAGCTCATGCTAGCACTAACTGAGGAGCGATGGTGTTGAGGTTGAAGTCTGGATGCATGGGAGGCAGGGTTGCTTAGTTGCATGTGTCCGGACGGAACCCAGTACTGAGAACGGTGTTCGGACGTGCTAGACGCAACCAGATGTGGCGCCTGAGTACAGGACGCACAGGACGCACAGGACGCAAAGTTCACGCTACGAGAGTCAGGACGCAACACGACCGTATCTGATGCAGGATGGCCTTTTGCTGATGTGCTGATCCCTCTCCCTCTCAACTGCCACCATCCACCACGAATGTGGCCAAGACTCAGCCACCAGCATCGGTGACTCGCCAGGAACGCGGATCTTCAACTCTGAGTCTTGAGTGCGCCCAAGAAAACCCCCCATCCACCCCTGAAAGACCCCGTTCTGGAAGACGTTGCCCTGGTGGAAAGTAATTTGAGATTTCCTAGATTCAAGTTTCATTCTTTTTTCATTTTTACCCCAAATACCCAAATGCCTTACTTTATACTAGATCTAGTTTTCTTTTTGGAGTCGTGCATTTTCTGATTGGGAATCGTAGCTAGTATGTGTTAGGACTCGAGTAATAATACCATTGCGAGCCCTTGCTTCACCTTCTCTCATCCTTACATCCCCTTATGCTAACGTCTGATACCTTTTTCCGGATTGGGCATGCTTCACATTCTCTGTCCATAACTAGGCTGGCGTTCGCCAACCGAACTAGGGGATGCATGACATGAAAACTGAGATGGCGTTGATTCACTAAATGATTCGCCGTGTGGAGATGAGGTTCGATATATGTAATCAGCTTAGAGCGTGGCGGGTGTCTTGCTAGAATCAGTGTGCCTAATCGATACTCCTTGTGGCTAGTGTTGGCTTAGGCTACAGCGACATTAGCGACACCTCCTATATTAGCGACACCTTGTATTCGGTCGAACCTTTTTATACCAGAGTTCAGACGAACATCTTACTTGAGCTGGTCCGGAGTTCAAACATAATTTTGAACATGTAGATAACCCCTTTTTGCAGTTCAATAGATTCTTTCAATACCGCGTGATAGGACGGGATCCCCCCGCCCTCCCACAAGACATAGCGTATGAGACCTAATGTGTTCCATTGAACAACAATAAACCCCTAGTTTTCACAACACGCGGGATACATTTCAATTTTCTACATCCTAATTCCTATCCTCTCCGAACAAATCTTCGTCAATCGTCCAGTTTTACACCATGGCTAGAGAACCTGAGGGCAATTTACTCAGCCAGCCGGCTCCACTAGTAGGCAATATGTGCGGGTGAAGACCCAACGCCGTACCCGTGGATAGGGAATCCGGATCAGGAACACGGCGGACCCAATCGGGCAGCTCCCATAGTACACTAACACTGGCTGTCAAATCAGGTAGCTCGCACGGTACACTGTCGTCAGGTCGGAGTTCTTCCCCACCACAAATTATAAGACCTCTTCCATCACGACCTATGAAACACCCTAGAAGGAGTACAGTACAGACAACGGTGTATACTGAACATTCGGGGGAGACTGAGGCACCACCACAAATTGAGATAGTTCGTCTTAGCGATGATAGCAGCGATGAGTCCCAGAACTCGCGCAGATCTGATCACACTGAATGAGACACAGAACCAGAAGCAGAAGACAATGATATTCCAGATGACAACACTGCACCAGGGACTCATCGGCACTCATGAACTGCGGAAAGATGACAAGCAAAGAGCCGGGTTTCGACTACGCGAGTTTCCACCTCCTCCGGATCGCAGGGGGCAGTGCCAGTCAGGCCCACCCCAGCTGCTCCACGACATATAATCCAAGGTAGTGCGTACACTCCACCAACATTCACATCTTCCAGTGTACCACCGTAAACATCGCTGCTGGCCACCCACAGTGCCACTAGGTCGGCAGTCAGAAGCTCGAGTCCTCCCGCCCATCCGAGTACGGCGCGACATGAGGACATCTTGCCGCATACTAAATCACGGTGAAATATAGCCATTGGAGCCGAGGCAGACATAATAACGCTGGCCAAGACTCTCATTCTTCGGTACACCCTGTTTGTTAATCCTATTCCAGCACCTGGTACTTTGATGTCTGAGGTCCACCGATCTTGGCTGAAGGCTCTCGATGACATATCCAAGCAGGAAATATTGAAGCATCGGATGCAAGCTTAAAATTTGTAAGGCGACGCTAATACTTAAACATTACGCACGCCGCCAGGGGTGCTTACTAAATGTGACAGATATGCGCAAGACGCTCTGCAGTAAGATCCCAGTTTGTTTTCCATGTAAAGGATCGAATTGGAAATTTGTATGATCTCCCAGAAGACCTGACGGCGATTGGGTGTAGAGTGGACTACCGGCTGGAGAGGAATAGATTTATGTGCTCCCCGAGGGGGTATGAAGTAAGTGTGCGCTAGGTAGTGAGCCCGGCCACAACTAATGCGTATGACCATGGCCCAGCAAGTAACGAATTGATTCCTCGTGCCCCAGATCCCCGAGGCAATATGGGGAAAGTGCTTCAAGGGTAAGAAAATGTTGGGGATTTCCAAACCTGATTTTCTAGGTCGCATCAATGGCATCCTGGTTTGCTTAACCTGTGTCATAGTGTGCCATACTCTACGAGCATGGCAAACGGGGGTGCATCTTGAAACAGGCGACTTCAACCCGGAGGCCGTGGCCGGTCAGCCTGACCCCAAACCCGGTGTCCTCTCGTTCCGGCTCAGATGCTAACATGACGTTCAGCCCAGAAGATCTTTTTGGCCACCAGCGCCAGACGTGGGCCGCCTGCCCAGACTTGGTACAGACTATGATTCTCAAGAACATTCGCAAGACCATCAAAGCCAAGATGCAGCAGGAGCATAGGCTCCGGGAAGATCGCCGTAAAGGGTTTACTGACAAATGGGCTGCAGTGGCTGCGGAGGTACAGAGTCAGATTTCGAGTCGGGCCCCCACACGCGCAACTCCACAAATTCAGAGTCAAACTCCCAGCAACCTGGGAATCGGGGCCCTGGCGGCCCCCCGCGTAACCAATTCGATTCATAAGAATCAGTCACATCTTTCGATTTCAGCCAGTCAGCAGCGCGACTCCTCAGCTTTCTCGATTCCGATCCACAGACCCCGGACGGCTCACAGGAGGTGGCCTTGGGGCTAACTTTGCACAATACCATGACTGCTACTACTTTGCGACAACTCGCGCTCGGCATTGAAGATCTAGAGTCGCAAGAGGAGGCTGCTGTGCATAGCGAGCTATCGGATATGGAGCAGGGGCAAGGTGGGAGTAATGATGCGTGCAGTTTGGAGATTGAGAAAGTGTAGCATAGCTGTAATAAATATTTGGATGTGGTCGTCGCTCTCACATGTGGGTAGAGTACCCAGAGGAGCTTTGTATTAATATAAGAACATCAAGCCAAATCAAGGATTCAGAGCAGAATTAGTGACACGCGATCAGGATACGGTAAAACTCATGGTGACAGCGTTAGGAAAACCCTCTAGGCGTAGGACCAGGATAGCATTAGACTTAGTTCACGATGCGTCAGAGATCACAAGGTGACGTCCGATAGAGTCACGATTGGATCAGGACGCGGCATGTATAGGGGGTAAGATCAGGAAGAACAGACCAGACCTCAGGAAGGGAGAGATCAGGATCGTGGGATCCGGACGAGGGAGGCAGGAGTAGAAACAATTGGTACGGGAGGTGGTAAGATCCACCAATCCCGGACATTGACTGAGAAGGAACAGGCATCTGGGCGTGAGAGTCTTAGATCAGACGTCATCACTGCGGGAGAGTCGTAGATCACACGTTGTCAGGGCGGGAGAGTCGTAGATCACACGTTGTCAGGGCGGGAGAGTCCTAGATCAGACGACGTCAGGACGCAAAGATCGACGTTGTATCCTGATTCACGATTAGCATTCCGGCGTCAGGTGCGTCAGACGCATGGAACACACAGAACGCACTGAACGCACTGAACGCACTGAACGCACTGAACGCACTGAACGCACTGAACGCACTGAACGCACTGAACGCACTGAACGCACTGAACGCACTGAACGCACTGAACGCACTGAACGCACTGAACGCAC
>Ga0307517_10006583_pt1 | contig 17145 bp, 17 predicted proteins | sample 23_EM_MG_FD_194515 | JGI IMG/M metagenome (GOLD analysis project Ga0307517, IMG submission 194515) | Populus trichocarpa ectomycorrhiza microbial communities from riparian zone in the Pacific Northwest, United States - 23_EM | ecosystem: Host-associated > Plants > Roots > Unclassified | place...
CAGAAAGTTCATGCAGATTTGATCGTGAGTTGGCTCGTTCAGACACGCCCCGATTGCTTCAGCTCCTATCGTCGATCAGGTACGAACATCGGGACCACGACCAAACACAGAATTCCTCGCGTCATCCCTTGGTGCAGACATCCTCACTGAGGAGAAGTATGTTCGTGTATCTCCACAGCTCCAGGTCTTTGGCCATCCATCAGTGTTTGCCGCTGGCGACATTGTAGACTGGCCCGAGGAGAAGCAATTTGGGAAGACGGTTGGCCAAGCCGCTGTCGTGGCTGAGAATATCGTCAGCTACCTCGCGGACAAACCGCTGAGGAAGGAGTACACTGGGTCACCTGAGGCGATTGTCCTAACAAACGGAAAGGTGTGACTCTCGTCGTTCTTTTCCATCAACGTTTCTGATCGTCTCCGGCGGCAGTCGTCTGGCGCCGCGTATTTGCCTTTCCTATGGGGACTCGTTTTCGGACCATGGTTTGCTCGAATGGTCAAGTCGAAAACGCTTCTACTTGGGCTTGTGCGTTCTAAGATGGGCCAGTAGGGGACCAGACCCGGTTTCTCTTGAGTTCCGGCTGGGGGATGCTGTTTATGTCAACTGGATTGTAAATATAGAGTGTGATCTGCCACCACGGGTTGGTCGAAATTACACTATACCCTAATAGACGATGACGACACCAGGGACGAACGTTGCTGGCTTAGAGCCACAGAAATCTCGGCTATGAATTTTTCTTTTGCACCGTACCCTCAGATTCGACTGAAGGAGGTTGTTACTCAAAGCTGAGCGACTCGAAAGCCGTCGGTATTCAATATTCAAGCTGGATTACCTGTCCATCTCAAATGCCTTTCCGAGAGAGGTGTTCTCACCCCCCTCTCCTAAACCGCGATCTCGGGTAACATCGGCGGACTCGGACATGTCCTCGGGCCCTCGTCCCAGCTTCGCGCACGAAAGGTTTACGACCCTTTCATCTGAAAGCGGTGGGAATAAGAGGACGAGAGGATCGAAGGAGGATAACTTCGCCATTAAACATGGCAGCCGTCACCACTCTTACGATCCAGAGAAGGCACCGTACCCACTTTCGTACGACAAGGAATTCATTGGAATGTGAGTGCTCCAGACCTCTATTTCGCCCTTGCTTTTGAGCACACCCAAACCGTTTCCTACGAGGGGGAGAGCGAGTGCGAGAGCGAAACACGTGCTAATTCCATGCCGTCATTACAGGGACCTACTGGACCATGCATTTCTACGGTCTGTCACAAGAGCTTCGACCGTGGGCTTTCGAGTGCCCCCTACTAAAGTGCTCGAACTGGGGTGTGGGGTGTGTGTTCTTCTGTTTTTTCGAGGCCCTCCTGTGGCATGAGGCCCTTGATGGGACCGCGTGACCATGCGCTAATTGTCCGTTGCTTGTGACCATTTGCACTGCCCCCCCTTTTTTTTTTCTGGATGATCCTTTCAGCCGGGTCATTGGGTTATCGACGCCGCGAAGGAATGGCCAGATTGTGAATTCGTGCGTCTATTTCATTTTTTCGTGCCCCATTTTTGGTCGTGTTGATGAAAATGATGGGTGTTTTTTTGCTTCCGTTTCATAGGTAGGATTCGATTTGGTGAACATTCAACCTCCAGCTAGTTACATGGACCCATTGATTTCGAAGCGGGTGACATGGGTGCACGGAAACTTGTACGTCATTCAACGTGCTACCGCACGGGTTCAACGTTCGCGGTCCTCACCGACTTGGGCGTTCCGTTTCGGTCGCCACAGTTTGACAAAGAGACTCCCGTTCGAAGAGGACGAGTTTGACTACGTCCGAGTGAAATTTATTGCAAAGTAAATACGTTCCTTCCCTAAATGCGAGAATTTGGACTGACTGTTCACGATAGGGGCGTACCAGAGAACAAGGTGAGTGAATGATGTGAGACCTGAGTCTGCCTTTCGTGTTCTCATCAAGATTTGGACCGAAATTATAGTGGGCCTCGTTGTATGAGGTACGGGCTGCGGTTAGTACTATCTATTTTTGCACCACCTGACGGTTCTACGCAGGAAATTCACCGTGTCCTATGTCCGGGTGGTATTATGGAAGCGATGGAGGAAGGTAAGATATGGATTGAACGTCATAACTTTGGTCGAAAACCTCATCAAAATTTCCCATGCCAGACATTCGTTTTCCGACCTTACCGAAATGGTTTACAACACCTCTACGAGCTCACGCGAAAAGGACGGAAACGATACACCTCCCCGACGGCTCATCCCAGCCAAGTTCGCCGATAACGTCCGGTTCAATGCATCTAGCACACGATCACGCCCTGCTCGAATCGCTGTATTACTCTGTGTTCGAAACCCGATTTGTGAATATAAGACCTACAGGTACGTCATCCACCCCTAGACATTTCACTTGGTTCCTCCAGTTGACGTGGTGAATGGCCGTGGTATGAAACCAATTTTCAGCCATCTGCCCTGCATACGCCTCCGCCATATTCCGGCATGTTCGAAATGTCCCATTTTCGTTTAAGTTACCGCCTTTCGCCCCTCCACCTCCACCGATTGACGCCTCGCAGAGTCGGCCGCCTGTCCCACCGCTACCCTTCGACACAGTCACGAAATCTGGTGAGGGCAGGAAGGCGGAACTCCCCCTCCTATCTGCCTCGGCCCCAACTGTCTCTGCGGAAGCGCTCGATAGCCCATCCTCTGATTCGGATTCCGAGTCGATACGCACCCCTCCTCCTCCTCCAGAAATGGAGACGGCAACGAATGCGCCGGAACCAGAGAGACAGCCTCAACCGTCCCTGGGGTCGTCACCGTTCTATTGTCCAGGTGGATCTCCTCAGCTGACATCGAGAGAGGCGCCCGCGCCAGCGCGGATGAGCAAATCCTTCCGACCGACGAAGAAGGCCACGCCGAGGGTACATCACCTCTCAGAGGTCGAGGATATGTTCGAATACGATCTCAGCTCGTTGGTGGCGGACATCGATAAGGTGGGGTCGTCTATCAGTGGGGAGACGTTGATGGTGCATTTGCATCGGATGGTTATGGGAGTTGTGGCATGCAAGGAGAGTATGTGGGAGGTGTTGAAGGATAGGTTGAGGCATAAGCAGTATGAGAAGGAGTTGAGAGAGATGGGGTGGGAGGATGAGGAAGGCGCGGAGGAGTTGCAGGAACGGAAGAAGTTTGAGAAGCTGTTGGAACGATACCGGGAGTGAATAATTCAGTCCCCATTCCTTGTTCGTCGCTGACTGTTTCGATCCTTTGATAGGGATATGCACCACAGAGTCGCCCACTGGAGGACGTTGGTCAAGATCGGATGGCAACTTCCACCACATTGCCCATCGTCACGACCGGAAGCTCTCGAGGAGGAGAGGTTACGGCAAGCGATGGTCGACGGGCACAAGTTGGCTACGGAGGAGGATTTGCAGACTCCTCTACGAACTTTTCGGATCATTGTTGGTATCAAGGGTATCGAGTGAATGGCGGTTAGCTTCTCTCTCTCTCTCTCTCTCTCTTCCCTTCATCCTTCACCATTCCATTTTCTCTCGTCCGCTTGCGGCGCCATTGGTACAGAAAAACTGTAGCCTATATCGTGTTTCATCCCAAAGTGTTTTTGTACCCTTCATTTTCACCCACTCCACTCCACTTCAGGCGAGCCGGACTTTCTCCCCCAGTCGGAGTTTATGTATGCACTACGATACAAGTGTATTCCCAAGGTCAAGGTACAAGAGAACATTGAGACATAACATAGTAGTAGGATAATGGGGTGATGGTGGTACTTTCGGGACGTACTTGTCAATAGAATGAAGTTATCGGGGAAGAGTTGTTTGGTGATCCATATACGTATGTACTGGAACAGGGGTTTTGCCAAGAGGTGGGTGTACATATCCAAGCCCCTTTTCCGAATGCAAGAAATTAGGTCTGAGACGACCGGGGGAGAAAGTGTCAGAGTTAAAGTAACACTATGAGGTTTTTCGGTAATGTCAAGGGTGGCTAAACATGGTAGGTAACAGCGACAAGCTGATAGTCTAACGTGGGGGAGGATATCCTTCGCGCCCTCATTCAAGAGAGTCGATCGGGTTCACCAGTGGCCTAAAACGACACGTTTGCGATCAAATCCGAGCTCGAGCCAATCCTCTACGCCGTCCGCGACGGCCTTTTGCGATTCGAGACCCATGAATCCGACCTTGTGATACACTTTGGAAGCGGCGGGGTTATTATGCGCAACGTAGAGAATGACGCTCTCGTGCGATTCGAGTAGGCTGTGAACGTGAGAGTGGGTTAGGTTAGTCAGCCGTCCGATGAATACGAAAGGAGAAGCGCGGAGGTGGAGTGATGAAGGGGCGAGGGGGAGAAAACCCGAGCGAAATTAAATAGAGTGAAAAAAGGGGGAAGGAATGTTTGGTGCCTTACCTATGACAGACGGTTCTCACAAGGCGTTCGGCACAGCCCATGTTCCTTGTGTCAGGGTTGGTAAAGACTTTGGTGATTCCTGCTACGGATTCACTGCTTCTGGTGATCGCCACGATGGAGGCGACCTCTGCAGGCTGTCCGGGGCGAACGATCTCGTGGACCCAAAGCATGCTGTTTCGGACGAGGTAAGTGGCTTCCTGAACAGCTCCTTCGTGCGAAAGCGTGAAGGGTTCCTGTGTGCGTGGGTGGAGAGATTGACGCCATGAGCAAATTTTTTTACGTGTAGCGAATGAGCAAGTTAGCCTCACTGATACGGCGGCAAAGCTATGACAAAGTTCCGCGGCTGCTGGGATGTCAGATGGAACCGCCGGACGCATTATATAAGATCGATCAACGGGTAGGGTTGAACGGTGGTTTCGGAACGTGTTGTAGGTGCAATGGGTAAGCTTAGCAGAGTAGTACTCTGGGTCTGCGTCCAAATCGACCCCAGTCAGACGCGTCCAAGCCTCGGCGAACGCGTGGGCGATCGGAATAGGAGCGAAGACGGAGTAGATACGTTCAAGGGGAACGGATGCGCACAATGTTTCGACCATCTGCTGGACCCTTGGAAGAATGTAGTCGGGCCCGAGCTGATCAACGGGCAATGTCGTACAGATGAAAACAGGATATGCACCCTGGGGGCCAGGGGTGACGGAGAGAACGAAATCTAGGGTTGGGTCTATGGCGGAGTTGTGGGTCGTCGAGCAGGTTAGCCAGAGGGAGTCGGTGGGAAGGTCTCCGTTGGATTCGGACTCGAGGAGCTTCTTTGCGACGGGGTACATGACGTTTGTGTGTTGTTGGTGCTTTGCGAAGAAAGACCAGACAAAGGGGGGCAAAGCGGAGGGGGTGGAGTAGGTCTGGAGAACATACTTGGAAGTCGTGACTGGCATTGTGGAGGATGGAGGAGGACGACGAAACGAACATGCCTGGTGGAGGGTTTATATACCTTTTTTTTTTTTACCGCAATGCAACTAAGCCAAAAGTGCGATGGGGTATGGAGAGAGATCGGTCAAGCTCAAGGTACATCCTCTTTCGCATGCAGTGCGTCACTCCCTTGGCTATTGCCTCCGTACATGTGGCAGTGTTTCAGCTTCCCCTCCTCAGCCGACGTCCATTGAAGCACAAGGGGGAAGACGAAGAAGTGGAAGCCCAGATCCCGAGATCTTAGACTCATCCCCCCTCTCGGGTGTGGCTAGCGAAAGCAACGGAGCCAGTGCGCCTGTCGCCGCTGGAAAAACTCATAATTCCTGTGTGAAATTTCGTATTTCATAACGATTTTTCTTCCGACCGCCACCAAACTTTAGACTTTCCCTCCCACACCTTCGCCGCGGAGAGTTTATCATCGGCGCCCAGCCTACCAGCGACGACCGCGAAAATGACCTCCGCGAACAAGGAAGGAATCGCAAAAGTTCACTCACACGCGTCCAACAGGGCAAAAAACAAGCAGACATTGGCGAGGAAACCGGCCTTCAAACCGTGCCTCAGTAACCCATTTGAAATCGAATGGTCCGTCCGTGCTATCTCGTTAGTTGAATCGAGATGCTCAGCTCAGCAAATAGGCCGTCCGTCCCGATTAATGTCCAGAATGCCGTACTCTCTCGTCTTATCCTTTCCTTGGAAGGCGTCGCCGTGCACCACGCGTCCAAGGCCACGCAATCCCGTGAAAAAAAGCGGCAGCGTGACGAACAGAGCGGTCCGAACAAACGCAGGAAAACCTCTGCCGGCAATGAAGACGGTGCTTCCGACCCTATCGCCCTGCGGGGCGGGACTTCTGCTGCACCGGATGAGCCGATGAGCGTTCAAGAAGATGCGGATCAGGAGCCAGTCGTCCCGACTGGGCTACCAATCATCCCCCACCTCATCCTGGGTATTAACCAAGTTACCAAGAGATTAGAACATCAGGCACGCGCATACAGGCAGACTTTGAACGCAACCAAGACTATTACGGACAATGGCACCTCTCAGCCACCACCTTCTGGACCAATCTCGGTCGTATTCGTCTGTCGCGCAGATGTTGACCCTCCCCTCCTGATCTCACACCTTCCTACTCTCATCGCGTCATGCAATTCATCTCGCAATACCTTGACGGATCCAGGGTCGTATCCTCCAATCAAACTCGTTCCCGTTCCAAAGGGTTCTGAATCGTTATTGGCGGACACTACTGGCTTGAGACGTCTGGCCGTGCTGGCATTGGATGTGATTGTTCGCTTTTACTCTGCTGCGATCTGACAGCTATACTGATCTTTACTTGGAATCATCAGAACGCTACTCCCGACTTGGAAGGCTTCCAATCTTTATTGGATTCGGTCCCAATCCTCCGAGCTTCTTGGCTGTCCCAACCGGAGCACGCGTCCAGTTCTAGCTCTGGCGAATTGGGCGCTGTGTTGGTTCCTACACATATCAAACAACTGCGCACGACGGTGCCAAAGGACATGAAGGCCGCCAAGGAACAAAGAACAAAGGGCAGGGCGGAGGCAAAACGGAGGAAAAAGGAACGCAAGGCGGCAGAATCAAAGTAACAGCCTCATATTCACTCCCACAGTCAGTCCAGCGGTTTGCTCACAGTAACCCCAACACGATTGCTTCCTGTACATGCCGTACTGCTGAAGATCCGACGAACCTCAACGTCAATGACCCCCTCGTGGATGGCTAGTTGGCTCCTATGCCGGCATACCTTCAGTGTAGCACACCGCTTTGAACGGTTAGCTTCTTCCGCAAGCCATCTGCATCACTTTGCAGTCTAGAATCCGTCGTGAGGTTGACGTCACGGGTCTAATGTGGCCAAGAGACGGAGTTCCCCATTGAGCACAGGCGTGGTCTGAGCCTCATCCCGAAGGTACAGCGGGCGGCGACCATCGGAAACGTGGAAAGACTGCGAAATTTGAAAAAGGTTGCGCGCAAAGGCAACAAGGAACCAGAACTATCCGAAAGCATGTCAGGAATGAGATCTTGAGACTTGGAACCTTCCTTGCTTCTGTTACCCAGATACATATCATTGAGCCCGGGCGGAGGTGAACGTGGGTAATTGCCAATCAACGCAAAGATAGATTCGATGGGATCCGCTTCCATCTTCATCCTCCACTCGACTCACCGTCGCGAATTGCCACCATGTTCATTGTAATCGTTGGGACGATGTACTCCGGGTATGTAAGACTCTAATCGTACGGGTGGACCTCCGACCCATCTGTCCAAGCTGTTTCTCCACCGACTACGAGCCGAGTACTGATTCCGTTTCCAAACTCCCCCCTTTCCCACTGCTTCTTTCTCTCCAACAAATAAATCCTCCCTTTGGCGGACAGGAAATCGACGCTAGAAGAATATCTCGTCTCGCGCCACGACTTCACATCGATCCATCTCGAATCCGCCAATCACTACGTACGTACCCGTGAATTTACCTTTATTTTTTTTCTTTTCTTCCCCTGTCCGGCCGTACCCGCGGCTTTTTGGTTTCAAATCCTGAAATGTCATCGAACGAGGAAGATTCTGAACTCCACACCCTCATACTCGATTGCACTATCCCTATATGGAAAAACAGTGGGAGGTGGGAGAGAACATCGCTCTGACCCTCTCTGTTCGGTTTAGATACGGCCTAGATATGATCATGGACCGGGGGCCGGATCCCAACAGGCACGGTAAGTGGATTCCACGCCGCCCCACCCGACATCCCGCATGAGAGAAAAGGACGATTGGACGGGGGGAGGGGGAGGCATGGATTTTCATGTATCACATTGATTTTAACACTCAGGGCGGGAGACACCGATTCATTCCTCACGATGAGCTCCCCAATTCCAGCCGATCCAAGCGACGGGATCGGCGGCGTTCATCCGAGGGTATGGAGCCGGAGTCCTCAAGAGATGCTGGACTACGTCACGAGAGATTGGAGGAACCATTATGTCACCGCGGACGTGTTGTCGTACGATGAGCTGCACGAGTTCACCATTAGGCCGTTCGTGTTGATCGTTAGGTTGGACGCCCCGATTTTGGAGAGGTTTGGGAGGATGACGAGGTAAATATTCTCTCGAGCCTCCTTTTTTTTTTGGTGGATGAAGGAGGATTTTGATCTCCTGTTTTCTTTTTTGGTTGGCTGTTAGGTTGGCGAAACACCACATCTCGCTGGAGAAATTCGTCATCGACCACGACGCAGAGGTGCACGGGCGACGACTCCCCCGAGCCCAACTCCATGGACGCTCATCGATCCACGAACTAGAGAGACTGGCTCACCTACGGATCGACAATCCGTTCCAGTCCGTATTCGATTTCCATGCCCATCTGGATTCTTTGGACTTGTTAAACGTGGATAGACTGAGACCTCATTGGGACACTTACTTCATGGTGCGTGCGCGGCGGTTCCATTCTTCATCTTTCACCATATCACCTCATTCCCTCCCCCCCCCCTCCTCCCCTGACCTCGGGCCACTCTTCCGGTGTCAGGAGGAGCGGCTAAAGACTAGTCTGATCCTTCGTTTTCATGTCAAACCCCCGAATTAGCACCTCGCTTCCTTGGCGTCCCGTCGTTCGAACTGTATGAAGAGGAGGGTCGGAGCGATCCTCGTCCGTGACAACCGTGTGGTGGCCACAGGGTACGTCACGTTTTTCAATTCACCGCATATCTAAGATTATACGCTCCCTCCTATCTCCGCCCGTTGTGGGCGGGACGAAACAGGTACAACGGAACCGCCAGAGGGCTGCGAAATTGCAATGAAGGAGGTTGCCCCAGGTGCAACTCTGGCGGTTCGTCAGGGCGCGCTCTAGATCAGTGCGTTTGTCTTCACGCCGAAGAGAACGCCCTTCTGGAGGTGGGCAGAGAACGACTGGGCGAAAACACCGTGTTGTATTGTAACACTTGCCCGTGCCTCAGCTGTTCGGTAAGGATTATTCAGTCCGGAGTCAAGGAGGTAGTATACCACCTGGGCTACAAGGTGTATGTCTGATTATTTTTGGTTTGCCATTTCACCCCGTTCACGCATTACGAGAACAGGGATGAAGCATCCTCCGGTTTATTCAGAGAAGCGGGGGTTACGATCCGCCGTCACGCTCCTCCGGATCCGTTGTAACCCCGTGCCCCAATAACCATCTAATTGAAGCGCATTTCATCCATCTATCGAACTAAGAACAAACGCCACGTTTTCCCTAATATCCCACTTCTCTTCCATCCACTTCGTGCGAGGGTCGTCACCTTGTATATTCCCCGCCGTGCCCTCCAAAACTAACCACACCGCGTCCGCATTCTGTTTCGCCACACCGATGTACAACTCCCTCGCGTACTTTTGCAATTCTTCGTGTACCCCTTTTCCCAAGAACCGTCTAAACGATAGGATAATTTCAAACAACGTCGCGTCCTCCGTTTGAACCTTTTGAGTTCCTGTGATGACGGTCCTCAAGATGGACCGGTAGAGTCGATGAGAGTGGGTGTAAGCTGATTCGGTCCCGACACCGCCCTCGTATCCACGTCTCGCCAGGGCACTCGATTTGTCCCCCGCCTCCAGCTTATCCAACAGCGTCCTAAACTTTGGCCAAACGTCGTCCCAAACCCTCCTCTGCATAAAACTCCCCACATTCACAGATAAGCTCTCGACCAACCCTGCCGCGGCGCTGACGACCCACCCTTCCTTATCCGAAAACCTGTTCAGCACGAACGGCCAAGCCTGATGGATCGACGGCAACACGGCTGACGCCGGTAAGACAGGTACCGAGTTCGTGAGGAGTGTCAGGATGCGAGCCCGAATCAGTGGGGATGAGTGGGTCAAAAAATATATCGACCGAGAGACTATCTGTTTCGTCAACGATTGGGTCGGAGTTGAGACCGGTTCTTCCCCAGTTGGGTTGGGTATTTCACCCGCTCTATCCGTTTCGCTTGTCTCCTTCCTCCACGCTTTTTGTGGAGCTGGTCCATAATCTGTCGTTACCTCTCCTTCTGAGACTGGCGCATCGTTTCGGTGCTCTAACCAATGGAAGAACTCTTCGAACCGTTGATCGTCTGTGGGCGGTCTAGGTTCCGGGGGAGGCTTCTCGTTCGTCCGGTCTACTCGGGAACTCTCGTCCTCGCCCACGATCCGCACGACCTCGGCTAGAACCTCTACAAGACCTTCCACGAGAACCTGGTAGCCGTGGTACTCATCCAGCCGATCAAAACACTCCTCCACAACATCACCAGCCTTCTCTACCACATCCTTGCCGATGAGCCGGACGAGGAGCACAAGAACTTTGGTAGCGTCTAAGTCAAGCCATCGTCGACTCAACCTACGAGATATCGCGTCCAACGCGTAGTCGAAGTTGGCCAAGAGGAGGTTTGCGGGAGAAGCGTAAGACGTACTGTTTGTGATGTACTTCAACCCTGCCAGGGCGGATGACGAGAGGTGGGTGTTGGTGGAAACGATGGAATGGAGGACGGGATAGAGAACGCGGAGGAAGAGGGGTGAAAACCGTGCTTGTAGTATCCCAGAAGATATCGATAGGAGTTGGATCGACAATACTGCATGCAAATATGGCTGATGTGTGGGCCTGCTCTGTTTCGCCTCTGAAGAGTCCGAGGCGCCAGGAGCCCGGATGGTTAGAAGGCCGACCTTGTGTTCAATGAGCGTGTTCTCGTCAACCACATCGACAAGGGCCTGACTCTGGGTCGCTTGAGTTGGTTGGTTCACCTCGTCTTCCCTCGGCTCGTCCCATAGTTCAGAGATGGTCTTCGCCACGGACCGCGCCAACTTCTCAATACGCTTGTTCCTCTCTTTGACGATCCCTCCCGAACTCGAGTCGAGCGAAATCTCCCCAGCACCTTCCAATAAGCGAGCGGCACACCAAAGTGCAGCAATAGCATCGCGCTTCTTACTACTCCGCCCGACGCCGATGAACCACTCGATCGCGAAAATACACCCTTCCCCAGTGGCACGTCCCAAGGCTCGCAGCATGCGGACCAACGAGTTTGAGGTACTGCGGGAGGTAATGTTCTTGAGCGTCAACTCGGGGAAGGGCACATCGACTGGACCGGCATATTCGACGTCGAGGATCTGGGCAACGGAGAAATCGGCGGTACTGAACTCGGGTTCACCGAACTCCAAGACAGAGAGTAGCACCCATCCCCACTTTTCAATGCCGCCCATAGGGCCTGTGAGTTTCTGGAGTCGAATGGAGATTGCCGGATTACGCTCCTCTCCGTTTGCACCGCGAGAACATAATCTACAGATGGCTTCGATTAACCCTGCGGTGCGCTCTACTTTGGCTTCCGATTGAATGGAGATGAGACGTGGTAGCGAGGACAGATAGTCGGAAGTCATGTTGGAAAGTGCTTGCATGAGAGGGTGATATGTTTTGGTTTCCGGCCGCACTAGTTCGACGAGATGTGATGAAGCCTTTTCAGAGACAGATGTAAACGGAGCATTCGACAGCGAAAGGAGGTAGGACAAGAGCAGCGGCTGCGTTTGCGGTAGGGTGAGGGTGGTTGCGGAGAGGACAGAATAGGAAAATTTGCACAACGCTAGGTGGGCTGAAGGAGTAGGGTGTGATGGGAGTGAAGATAGGGAATTCATGGCAATGTGGAGCTGTGAGGAGCTCGCGCGTAGCCAGGATTCTGTTCGCTTCGTGGCGTATGGGATATCTTCAGAGACTCCTTTCGCAATAGGAGCTTGGGCAGATGTGCTGAGTTCCAACAGGTCCTCAAGATCGTCCACACGTTGTATCGCCCCCTCCTCGAGGCATACATCATCGCCAATCGCTTTCACAACGACAACTTCCACAACTCCCAGTGCTTCAGCGACAATTTCGCCGTTCGACCAGCCCTTCCGTGCGGATGTGCCCAACGCGACTTTTACCATGGTGCTGACAACCCCGGGCAGAATCGACGGGACAAAGTAAACGGGAGCGTAATCTTCAATCATAACGCGTAATGCTTGTAGGCAAGCGCGTTGAAGGGAATGAGTAGTCGTCAAGGAAGTCTCCATGACGGATGTGAGAGTTTGGCCAAAGATGGGGAAGAATTGTTGAGAACGGGCGTGGAGAGCAAGCCTTGCGGCGTTTGTCTCACGACGATGATCTGGCTTGGACCCCTCATCGGTGGGAGGACCGCGTAGGAGCCGAAGTAGACATTGTACGGCAGCTTCGCGAGTTTCGTCGTCCCTATCTCTTCCTTTGCCCTTGTCACCGAGTCCAATGACGATCGAGCCACATAGCATGTAGATCTGCTCCCAGGTCTGAAGGTCAATGGTCCACCACCATACCTCTAGTAGGATACGAAGGACGATGAGCAGTTTCTCAAGCACTTGATCTGGGATGGCAGAGGAAACGTTCCTTCGGATGATCGTGGATATTGGGATGAAGACGTAGTGAACTAGGTTTGGGGCGAGTCCGCCGTCCGAACGTGCTGCTCCAATGAGGGTTGCAGTGACATCGGATAGTAGTCTTGACACGAGCGGGATGGAGGATGGGGAAAGTTGCGAATTCGCGAGTAGTGGGACGCATGATGCCTTTAACTTTACACACCAGTTTCATTTTAGCTCCATCGCCCTGTGTGAATCTTGCACGGATGCATACCTGACTGAAGAGCGAGGATGGGGAAGGTCTACCGTTTGCATCAGCGTGGCCATGAGTTGAGGTCATAAAGCCAGTGAGGCACACTATAGCGGGGTGGCCACTCATCTCGATTGGGGTTCGGGTTCTTCCTCACAACCTGCACGCCACACCGCTTTCTCCCAACTACATTGCATTTCGACCATGGCAGCCAAATCCCAACAACCGAAGGGGCGGGATAGTGCCCTCTCTTTACTGAACGTAGCCATCGATGCCCTGAATCTCGCGAAGGAGGTCTCGAGCATCACACCAGCCAAGGCCGCTTTTGGCACCGTCAGCATCCTTCTCATGATGATCAAGGTACGTTGTCTCTTCTTCTGTGATGAGACATTCCAGGCTCACACGTAGCCAGGACTCGGTGGTTAACGAACTGGATTACGTCGAGCTCGGGTTGTTCTGCGCCGATATCTGCAGAGCCCTCGACCGGGGGATGAATGGAAAGAAACTGCAAGATCTCAATCAGTCCGTGTGCGACGCGATAAGCCAATTGACGACGTGAGTTGAACCGACGATGCACATTTCGAGTCCTTCCGCCTACCACACTTCCGGTCGCAGGACTGTCGCGGAAATACAACGGAAGATCATCAAACAGAGTGGGCGGCATGGAGTCTCTCGATTTCTGCACTCGAGAAATGACAAGGACACAATTGCTGCTTGGAAGTCAGACCTCAACAGGATCCTTAATGTCTTCAACGTGCGTCCAGCACGCTCCTGGTTGGCCGTCGCTAACCGTTCCCTCGTCAGACCGAGCTGGCTATGAATACCCACACCATAGTTGCCGACGTACATCAGAACGTGTTGAAACTTCGTGAAGACGCCGACAGTCAAAATCGGGTGGTGAGTGGCACACGTATTCTCTGGCGTCACTGGATAAGCACTGACCACCACCTAGGCTCAAATCAGGTCAGCGATCCTGACTGCTGAGGGATTCAGTGTCTCATATTTGTATCTAGCGCGGCTGGGGAATCACCGCCTCCACCACCGGCGGTCTTCTTTGGACGCGACGGGTTGATCGACAAGATCGTTGGTTGCGCGGAACACCTCAGGCCAATCGCTCTAATCGGTGCTGGCGGGATCGGCAAGACGTCAATGGCTCTGACCATCCTCCACGATGATCGCGTCAAACAACGGTTTGGTGACAATCGTCGGTTCATCCGTTGCGACGAGTTCTCCGCCTCGCGTGCCAACTTTCTTCGCCGGCTCTCCAAGGTCATCGGGGCAGGCATCGAAAACCCCGAGGATCTGACCCCCTTGCGACCATTCTTATCCTCGAATGAGATGCTGATAATCCTCGATAATGCCGAATCCATTCTCGGTGTGCAGGGGACGAGCGGGCGGGAGATCTACGCTGTTGTGGATGAACTGAGTCGGTTCAGCGAAATTTGTCTTTGTATCACCTCACGCATCTCCACCACCCCTCCTCACTGCGAGACTTTCGACATCCCGACGTTGTCAACGGAGGCTGCGCGTGAGACATTCTATCGCATCTACACGCACGGCGGACATTCGGATCTGGTCAATGACATCCTGGAACAACTCGACTTCCATCCGCTCTCTATCACCCTACTCGCCACTGTTGCCAAGCACAGCAAGTGGGACACCAACCGACTGGCCAAGGAATGGAAGAGACAGCGAACAGGAGTGCTGGACGCACAACACTCCGGGAGCCTTGCCACCACAATCGAACTTTCCCTCGCCTCCCCAATGTTCCAAGAACTTGACCCTGATGCCCGGGGGCTTCTTGGAGTTGTTGCCTTCTTCCCTCAAGGTGTTGATGAGAACAACCTCGACTGGTTGTTCCCAACCATCTCCAATACAACAAACATCTTTGACAGATTCTGTATCCTTTCCCTGACACATCGAAGCAATGGATTCACCACAATGCTGGCACCACTCCGAGATTACTTCTGTCCCAAGGATCCAAAGTCATCTCCACTCCTCATCACAACCAAGGAATGCTACTTCACCCGGTTGTCCATTGATCTTGATCCTAACACACCTGGCTTTGGAGAAGCACAATGGATCACATCAGAGGATGTGAATGTTGAGCACCTGCTTGATGTCTTCACATTGATTGATACAAACTCAGAGAATGTCTGGGATGCCTGTGAGAATTTCATGTACCACCTCTATTGGTACAAACCACGGCTTGTTGTGCTGGGACCAAAGATCAGGGGACTTCCAGATGACCATCCCTCCAAGGCACAATGCTTGCAAGAGCTCTCACAGTTATTTGACAGGGTTGGAAATCTGGTGGAACAAAAGCAGCTCCTTACTCAGACCTTGAAATTATGGAGAGATCAGGGAGATGACAATCAGGTTGCTGAAACATTGAGGTCCCTATCTGATGCAAATTGGAAAATGGGACTCTATGAGGAAGGGATACAGCAGGCAAAAGAAGCATCAGAAGCCTTTGAATGGCTTGGTGATACAGTGGGACAAGCCCGGTCCTTGATCAACCTTGCTTGGCTGTTGCATGATGACAAACAGCTTGGTGCTGCAGAGGAAGCTGCATGTCATGCAATCAATCTCCTCTCAGGGAAAGGTGAACAATTTAAGGTCTGCCTTTGTCATCGTGTTCTTGGTGGAATATATTGTTCCAAGGGTGAGGCAGGGAAGGCCAGTCACCATTTTGAGGCAGCCCTTGGAATTGCATCCTCTTTCAACTGGCATGATGAGCTGTTCTGGAGTCATTATGCCCTAGCACAATTGTTTTTTGATCAAGGAAGGGTTGATGATGCATACATTCACATTGAACATGCCAAGTCACATACAGTCAACAACACAAACTACCTGGCTCGTGCAATGAAGCTACAAGCTACCTTTTTGTGTGACCAATGTAGGCTCAAAGAGGCAAAGTCTGAAGCCTTGGGTGCAGTTGAAATCTTCGAGAAGCTTGGGGCCACAAAGGATGTGGAGAACTGTAGAAAGCTCCTCCAGCAGATCAATGTGGAAATGAACAGCTTGGTTGTCTCTGATGAATCAGGTGATGGTGGTGAGTGTCCAGAATAGTGCCATTGGTTGTGTTTATTAACTCTTCACATTCAGATGGGGTCACCAAATCTGGATGATATTGATGCTTGGCTCAAGTTCTTCAGATGTATCCTTCTACAAGCCACCAACACCTCTTCCCTTCACCCCATCTCCTATCAAGTTCTTTACTTTCACTAATATCCCCATACCTCCCCTCTTTTTCCCCATTGCAGGAATGTCCTTTCCTTTGTCTAGTTTCTCCACTTATATGCACCATTTTGTATTTCTTGTCCTGCCACTTGTTGTTGATCTGTATCCTGTGTTATATCCCCCTATCTCCTGTTTTATATCCACTTTGCAAATATATATCTCATAGATTATCTGTGACAAACCATGACCCTATGGTACCAAAAAGCAGCAATTTGAATGATGGAATGGTCCTTGGAACTGGTAGATATCTTGCTTCTGGGAGAATAAAGGTGAATGTGATGGTGATGGTGTGGGAAAAGGAGCCCCTGTTGTGAATGCAGCTCTGAAGAACAAAGAAACACAAGGCAAGCAAAGGTTTTGGTGAAAACAATGAAAAATATATTGAGGTAAAGAAAAATAGATCCCTACTGCCTGTCAAAAGGAGGCAACTCACCAGGTGTTTACCTCATTTCTGCCTTCACCTCCAGTAAAAAGTCTGGCAATGGATGGTGAGATTGGGCAATGCCAGTTGTTTGATTGCTCATCACTGACAAGTGTCACCCTCCACAGATAAAACAGATTTACTTTAGTAAAATGGCATTTCAAATTGATGGCTTTGTCCACTGCAGACACACATCTGGTTAGGGCAGGGATATACAGCATTGGGAAATGGTTGCTGTCAGGGCAATCTTGCCTCCTGCACACAATGACTAAAGAGTCTACTCGACCAGGAAAAAGCCTCTGCAACGAGTTCTGTCCAGGGTCTGCTAGCCCTAAATTCTGCGTAACAGCAAGGGGGCAAGATGAAGAGGAGGTAGGAGAAGTAACTCCAACGATGTGAGGAGTAGTCTTGACTCCTGAGTGCAACTAGAGATGGTGGTCTAGAGGGGAGTGGAGGTAGCTCAAGATGAATGAACAAGTAGACGATACTTGTCTTGGCACAAGGGTGAGAAGCCTTAGTAACCTCTGATGCAGAGGACGGAACTGCCTT
>Ga0307517_10006584_pt1 | contig 17145 bp, 23 predicted proteins | sample 23_EM_MG_FD_194515 | JGI IMG/M metagenome (GOLD analysis project Ga0307517, IMG submission 194515) | Populus trichocarpa ectomycorrhiza microbial communities from riparian zone in the Pacific Northwest, United States - 23_EM | ecosystem: Host-associated > Plants > Roots > Unclassified | place...
TAAGTTATTTTCCAGCTCATTTTCCATGACATAACCAAACACTGGAAAATGTTTTCCAACTTATTTTCCATTACACTACCAAACATCGGAAAATACTTTCCCGGAATTCACTTTCCAAAAGGAAACTACTTTCCAGCAAACAAACGGGGCCTAAGGCTATATGAAACCATCCAGGATGAATATATCTAGCTGCTAAGGCAGAGTTAAAAAAAAAAAAGAAATCTGAAAATACAGAAATACAATGCGAATTCATACCATCTCCAAGACCTTAGCATTACTTTTGTCAACTTGGCTAGCCAAACTGTACGCTTAACCAACATTTTTTCATAAAAATCTTCTAACCCCATTGTATTATTATTGGCCGTCTATGATCCCATCATCAACTTCCCAAAATCCCCAACACCAATCCCTTGGGTAACCACGTCCAACTCCTTTTGATCCCTCTACTTTATCATATCGTAAATTTGTCCTCAAACACCCATAATTCCCTTTAAGATCCGGAACAAAATTAATTAAGATCATTCCTACTTGTAATGAGTCTAAGTAACTAAGAGGAATTGATAGATCAAAAGGTAACGCTAGTAAAAGAATGTGAGTAAACCTTCACCACGTTGAGAGAAAGAAGGAGGAGGAAGAATGAGAGAGAGATTCATGTAATTGCCAAATTATTCTTCTATACGCTTCATGACAGGTAAATCCCCGAACACCCTTTTATTTTCATGATATTGCTTGAGTTGAGAAACACGAAAAACAACATGCTTTCAGGCAGATGAGGGCAAATCCAATTTGTAAGCTACTATCTCAATTCGTTCAATAACCTTTTATGGTCCATAAAACTTAGCAGATAGCTTGTGTAAAACCCTGGAAGCTATATATTTCTGCTAGTATGGTTGTAACTATAGATACAACCAATCACCCACATTGAATTCTCTTTCACTCCTCTTTTTGTTGGCTAGTTGTTTCATTTTATGTTGTGCTGCCCTAAGGTTCTTCTTGAGTAAATAATACATGTCTTCCCTTTTAGTTAGCAATGTGTCCATTGCTTCAACATTGCAATCCTTATAGAAATAAAGAATATGCATGGGTGGTGCCAAGTCGTATAAAAACTTTATAAGGAGTGACCTTTATAGAAGTGTGATAGTTTGTGTTTTACCACCATTCTATTAGGGTAACCACTTTGACCACTAACTTGGGTTATTTCTAATTACGCACCTCAAATAGTTCTCCAAACATTTGTTAACAATTTTGGTCTGCTTATCAGTCTATGGATGATAAGCAATAAAATAGTGTGGATGATAAGTTATAAAATAGTGTAATTCCATTCCTTGATATGTAAAGATATTTTCCAAAAATGACTTAGGAATATAATATCTTTATCACTTATTATCATTATAGGAAGACCATGTAGCTTGTAGACATGGTCCATGAATGTAATATATATTGTAGTGGCATAATATGAGTGAGAAAAAACCATAAAGTGAGAGTGCTTGTTGAACCTGTCCACAACCACAAAAATAATCTCTTTGTCATTTGATTTTGGTAAACCTTCTATGAAGTCCATGTTGATATCAGTGAAAAGAGCGTGAGGGATGGACAATGGTTGTAGTAGACCTGGTGGTAGGATATTTTCTAATTTGTTTTTCTGGCAAACCAAACATTCCCTCATATATATTACCTTGTCTTTGTAGCCCCTTTTAGTAGAATAACTCTCGCACCCTTTAGTAGTTACTCTAATACCAAAGTGTCTCCTTAATGCAGTGTCATGGTATATTGAGATAAGCCTTCTTCTCAATTCAGGATCATGACCTACAACAATCTTTCCTTTCTTGTTCAAATGTTGTTTCACCTAATTATAGTGAAGGTGAGAACTAAGATTTTTTTGTATATCTTTTATGATGCCCTACACAGCTTCATCATATTCTTATGACTTCTGTATCTCTCTTATAATGCTTGCAAAAATAGTAAACACTTCTATAATAAATAGTTCATAACTAGCAGTTCTAGATAAAGCATTTGTAGCCACATTTTCCTTTCCCTTTTGATATTCAATTTCATAATCAAAACCCAACAAATTAGCTAACCATAGGTGTTGAGAAGGGTAGGATATCTTCTGTTTCAGGAGATATTTGAGACTAACATGATTAATATAAATTTTAAACTTCCTACCCCACAAGTAGTGTCTCTATTTGGATACTATATATAAAATAACTAACATTTTCCTCTCAAGATTGGACAAGGCTTGTTGTATTTTCCCTAAAAATTGCTAATATAAGCTAGATGGTGACCTTCCTGTATTAGTACAACACCTATTCTTACTCTAGAAGCATTTATGTCAATCACAAACTCCTTTTTGAAGTCTGGTAGAACAAGAACAAAAGGTTTAATCATTGTTACTTTCAACAGATTAAAAGCTTCTTTTACTTCTGAATTTCATTAAAAAATTTCCTTTCTTAGCAATTGAGTCAGAGGTTGGCAAATAGATTCATACCCCTTAACAAACTTTCTATAGTAACTAGTATGGCCCAAGAGGCCTCTTAACTGCTTGATAGTCTTTGGTATTGGCCATTTTAACACTACTTTAATCTTTTATGGATCTGTAGAGATTCCCTTTTTGGTAATGTTGTGCCCCAAGTATTCCACTTTGTCACTACCAAATATACATTTATTGTTTTAGCCACTAACTCATGTGTTCTTAGCACTTTTAACACTGTTTTTATATGTTCCAAATCTCAGCCCTTGATTTGCTGGAAATCAAGATGTCATCAAATAAAACCAACAAAAATCTTCTAAGATGAGGTATGAATAAGTCGTTCATCAAACTTTAAAATGTAGTTGGGGCACTAGTCAGCCCAAAACACATGACCACAAACTTATAATAATCATTATAAGTCCTAAAACTCTTTTGAATACATCTTCAAAAGCCATTTTTATCTAGTGATAGCCACATTTAAGATCAATCTTGAAGAACAACTTAGTTCCCACCAATTCTTCCAGTGGTTCATTAATCAAAGGTATTGGAAACTTTTCCTTGATTGTTAGTTTGTTAAGAGCTCTGTAATCCATACATGGTCTCAACGAGATGTCTTTATTATTAATTAGGACCATAAGTGATGTAAAAGGGTAGTACTAGGATGAATTATCTTGTATTCTCCATTTAAAATTCTTGCACATTGTTGTGCAAATATAGTCCCTTTATTGGCTGCCTTAACTAATAATGGTCTAATAGTTACTAAACTACATTGCAACCTATAAAAAATTCTTGAATTGATGAAGTTCTGTGTGCTTCTAGAATCAACCATGATAAAAATAAGATGTTTGTCTACCTTACCTATGACCTTCAGGGTATGAAAACTAGCAGTCCCTTCCAAAGCATTGATGGATATATGGGGAGTAACCACTTTAGTGTTTGGCTCTATTCTTTTATTATCACATCCATCAATAAGGTAAATGGAATAAAGTCTTTTGTTCATGCATTTATAACCAAGGACAAATCATTCATCACACTAGAAACATAGACCTTTTGCCTTTCTATCTTTCCATTCCTTATTTTTTGATGGCTTAGTAGGTTTCACATAAGGATTGATAGTATAATTTATATTGGGAGGAGGTAATATGCCCACTTTATGGGTGTTTTGGAGTATTGTATGTAGATGTTGGAAGGTTTCTATAATTGGATTGAGGGGAGTTTATTTTTATGTGGTTAAGTTAATTTTAGGATTGAGTAGAGAAGAGAGTATTTGTTTGTAGTCTAGATATATTGTAAGCTTGTTCAAGGGTTTCTGACTTAAACATTTTGACTAGGTTTTTTTATCTTAATTTCCAGCCTACCTACAAAGAATAATAATGCTTGTTTCTTAGAAATTTCAGCTTTATTCTATAGTATATCAAAGTCTTGTATATAAGACTCTAAACTTACCATTTGCCTCATATCCATTAACTCTTATAACAGTTCTTTCTGACAATCAAACCTAGCACACAATGCCTCCACATAATCATTCCAAGTTATCTCATGATTACTATTACTTCTTATCAGATTTTAGTGCCAATATAAGGTTATACCATCCAAGTAATACGGTATTAATTTCAACTTCCCAGACTCCTTTATCTCTTCCACCTCAAAGAATTGATTGCACTTATAAAGCTATTTGTGTACATCTTCTCCTTCAAACCCTGGAAAATCTCGTATGGGCTTGTGTAACTTGGGGTAACTATACCCTCTTTCACATGTCTAATAAGTCTTGACACCAGAGTTGACCTCCTAGAAAACTTATTTGTCTTTGGTAGTGTTAGATGTAATTGTGGGTTATTTTAAGGTCTGTATAAGAGAGGTTTTCTAACAAGCTAACCCACTAATAAGGTTTCTTAACTATATAAATCCAGCTTCGTGTGATGACCTGGTGTCCTCTAGTTTTCTATTATAAGATTTCAGCAGCTGCATCATCAGTTTATGTTTATGTGCTTGTTACTTATTAATAGATTCAAATGAATCCTTTAGTCTCTTAATGTTTGGGGATTGAGTGTCAGGCTTCATTACTCAATTCTGAAAAGCAAAAGAAGCTCTAATACCATTTGGAGCGAGCTTAATTAAGATCATTCCTACTTGGAATGAATCCAAGTAATTGGGAGCAATTGATAGATCAAAAGGTAATACTAGCAAAAGAATATGAGTAAACCTTCACCATGTTGAGAGAGAAAAGAAAGAAGAAGAAAAATAAGAAGGAAGAGAGAGAGAGAGAGAGAGAGAGAGAGAAATTCTTGTAATTGTTAAATTATTTATTCATACCCTTTATTTCAGAATGTTTGTTATAGATATAGCCGAAAAGACTAACAATCAATTAACAAACTCTTAGCTGGAGTTGCTACTAAAGTTAATAGTGGCCATGTAGGCTATTGATATTGTTTCTATTAACAAAAATAAAATAATGCATTTTCTTAACTCCCAACAATAACCAAACATTATGTTTCAAGACATCCTATTTAAAAACAACTAACAATCATTTTATTCAAACCTCACTAGCCCTAATTCCCTAATTCTTCCTTTGCCTCAAGAATGTTGAGCTGCAATAAAATTCGGCCTAATTTTATCAATCTCAATCATAATTGAGCTAAAAACATCTTGAATTTATCCAAAATTGATACGCCCAATACTCCTGCATATGATACACCAAGTCATCTTGTGCTAGCGTAGTAAATAACAAAAACACGCACGAATTCAAATCCTTTTCATCATTCGCCGTCATATTTAAAGATTGTGAAACACAGAATTCCCTCATCGAAGGGTGAATTGGGGATTTTCTTCTCATGGAAAACCAACTGAGAAAATTACTATTGCTACTAGTATTATTTTTGTTAGTTGTTGTTGTTGAGGAGAGGAATCAATGGAGAGTGACGAAGTCAACTTGGCTGAGTGAGTCATAGAAGAAAAGAGGGAAATCAGGGCAAAATAAGAAGGTAATTGTGGCTAATAGGTTGGAATTTGGGTTTTAGAAAGTGTTATTGTTGGTGAGGGTAGAAGGGGTGAGTTGGGTTACGCGGTCGAATAAGAGACCGTCCATGTCGCCGAGGGAAATTGTGATTCGGTGCATCAATACAAATAATATAGGGCCTGGTATTGTAGTTTTTTTTGTAAGGGAAGATCGTTAATGGCGAGAGAGGAGATGGAGGAGAGGACTAATAGGTATTGGGAGGCACACTGGACTTTGGTTGAGAGAGCGAGTTAGATATGATGTTGTTTTAACTATTGGGTAACGTGTTCGGTTTGAGAGAAAAAAAAGAAGGGTAGGAAAGAGACGTTGTTAGGTTTTTACTTTTCAATTGTTTAGAGAGAGAAAGAGAGGGAGACTGTGAAACAATAATTAAGATGTTAATAGTCTTATTTTGGTGTGGTCTACGTAAGATGTTTTGATTTATTTATTTTTTAAATTCTCCATGTTAATGTAGGGAGTAAGATTCTAAAATTGTTTGTAAAGAGACTTAATTTTAATTAACACACAAACTAGTTTGTGTTTAAAAGTATCTTTTTTATTATTGAGAAAAAATCAATTAAAAAAACAAATATTCATGCATTCTTATAATTTAAAATCTCATTTTATAAGGTAAAAAGTAATCAAAACAAGCTAAAACATTCACTTGTTAAACTTTTTCTCCATTGATGGACTTCTTGTAAAACTTTGTCACTAGTTATTGAAATTTCCTCTAGATTTTTTTTTAAGTGTAAAACTTGACGGTGTAAAATGGACAACAATGACTATGATTGTAACTTAATTTGCTGCCAAATCTACTCAATATCAAACCCATCAATCAAATGTGATTAAAAAGCAATTTAAAGACAAGTAGATTTATTGAAGAGAAGATATGTTTACAGGCTGTGTGTGCTATTTCAAATAAAAAGGGTGATGGTGCTAGCCATAGTTGTGGGTTTGTAGATTTTAGAAGAAAATGATGAGTGAGGTTTAATAGTTGATGTTGTTGAGGTTTTAGGTTCTTTTCTCTTTATGTAATTCCAAAAACCAAAGTAAATATGAGACTTTCACTAATTTCTTCATAATCCCTCATTTCACTCCCCGCTCTATTAAAAGCTCGGGATTCCTACCTTCACAACTTGAACTCTCTATTAACCTTATCTTAAAACCCTCATTTTTCTAGGATCCTAATCCAAACACTAATTTTGCCAAAAAATCATTATTTTTCCTGGAAAATCCACATTAGCCTTATAATATTTGATTTTGATAGAAACTCATGTCATATAAGTCCTCCCAAATCACAAAAACGATCCATAATCTATCAAATGCCACAATAACCCAATCTTAGAATCTCCACCTTCCCACCTTCTTAATCCATTGAAAGATACAATTCAATGACGATATTGATTGTTTTAATTCTTCTTAATCCATTGAAAGATACAATTCAATGACGATATTGATTGTTTTAATTCATTGATTGAGAAATACCTAGTTCCTTGTCTTAATGTTATGAATATAATTTTAAGTGAATTAATTAAGAAAAGTATGATATGTGAGGTTCGGTTGATCGGATTTTGAGGAGGAGAGTAGATGAGGGTGATGACTAGGGTTTTTTTTTTTTTTTTAATTTGATAACAAAGTTGTAATACTTAATATGAGGGCTTTTTAATCATTAATTGGAATATAAAGACAATCTTGTAAGTAATCCGAACTTTTTTGTTGGCTTTTTTTCCGCTTATGTCAGTGAGGATGTAAAGTTTTATACAACTTTACAAATTATTTTGACTATGAATATAAACTGTAATCTTCAAAAAAATGAAACAAAGTGAAAAAAACAAGTATATAAAAGGATGAGGGTAATTTTCCTTTTTATTAATTAAATATCTTAATTACTTCATTCATTCATTAATTATATAATCTAGCTTAATTATCTATGAATCTTATTGAATCTCTTATGTTATTGAAAATTTACTATGTTAATTTGGATAACACCACCTTTTTCTTTCAAGTGATCATGAATATATGTACAATATTTTTTTTTCAACAAAACTAATAGGAAATACCAATAAAAAGTGAAACATTGTACAAAAGCAGTTGTTCCTCCAACAAGATGTTATTTTAAGTAAAGGAAGAGCAATATCATAATATTCTAGCGCTTGGACATTATGAGGCACTTGGCTAAACTAATACATGGACCATCCTCTTCCCTGATCTGCAAGATGTCAAAAACAGTAGAAGCTGAGTCCAAAGTGGCAGAATCCAGTGCTATCTCATTGATAAGCTCTAAACAGAATGACTCTATACCCAGCAAGCTCCATTCCCGAGATTTAATCCAGCTTAATGCCTCAACTGCAAAAGCTTCCATAGTTTCAGGACTTGCCACTGAATTAAAAAACATATAGCCTTTGCAGCAACGAAATTGCCAGACGAGTCTCGTACCACATAGCCAAAACCACCATTTCTGGAGCCCTTGTGCCAATTTGCGTCAACATTACATTTTAAAAGCCCAAACTCAGGAACTTGATTCATTGCATGTGAGGGAGCCGAGAAGGAATGATGAAAATCCGACTCCAATGCCACTGAGTATTCCAAAAACTGTGCATTGGCTAATTCCAGTACTCCACTTTTGATAACGGATAAGGCTGAACTCCTCTTAAAACCAACTCATTCCTCTGCTTCCAAATTCTCCAATAAAAATGGTTTGATCATTATGAAAGGGATCATAAGAAACAACATCAATACCATTGTACCAAAGCAACTTCCCGGCATGTGCAGCAACATTGCTAAGACAATAGCATTCTGTACCAAACAGAAGAGTATCATTCCGTTCTCTAGCCTCAGAACAATATATATCCACGGATAAACGATCCTTTACACACTACCTTAAATTGACTTTCATATTGTTGTCCTTGCCTAATCTTTGATAATTTGGCTTACAAACGAATCCGAAAAAGAGCAAGCCGAATCTGTATTTTTTTTTCTTTCCTGACAGGAGCTGGAGGGAGAAGAAGCCGTTGCATTGTGAAGGGATTACGTACATATATAATGAGTATCCGTGTAAAGCATACAATACTGTGCTTTGCTCGGCAAAATAATAAATCATTGCATGAAGCCGCAATAGAAACAGATTTCCTTTCATCTGGAAGGAATTCTAATGGGGAGTTTAAATATATATCTTTTGTACCAGTTATAGTAAAAAGCTTTTTTTTAATCTCTACTAGTAATAAAGAGAATAGGAGGAATTTGACATGCAGCATGATGATATAACTGGTGGTTTTGTTGCTGACATTGATATAAATTTCTCAGCAAAATAGGGAGTAGAAATTAGTGACCACCACCTTTAAGCCACGGGCAGATTTTGCGGTTGGAAGTCGATGTAGAGTGAAACCAACAGATTGCTAAATCTCTAGTTGTTCTTGATTATGAACTAGCCTTTTGCTTTTTCATTGCTGCTGCTTCTGCTGATTTATCTTCCGTTTGCAAGGTCTCCAGCCATTAGGGTTTTTCTTCGGTACTCAGTGTTATGACAGGGCGCAAGGAGAAGGTCTCTTTTCTTTTTATCAAGTAAGATAAAGGATACTTAAATTGCATGTATACAAGGATTCTTTTATAGAATGAAATTCCCTATCAGCTTACTTGAACACAGCTTGTGAAATGTGACAAGTTTGCTTATTTGAGATTTCTTCTGTTTACCTACAGAATAATGAATTGAAAGAATACATTATTATTATCGCAAGAAAAAAGATTACATATTTCCAACAGAACTCTCTAACTTGTATTTACTTATAGTAACCAAGAATATAAGAATTAAAGAATTTGAGAACTACAATACATATTTCCAACAGAACTCACTAACTTGTATTTACTTACTTATTATAGTAACCAAGAATATAAGAATTAAAGAATTTGAGAACTACCCTCCTATGATAGACCTTGTAAACCAACCAAAAAAAAGAAACAAAACATTATTTCTTGCACATACAAAAAATATACGACACTCTCTACTCAGTCGTCGGTACTTTGGCTCCATCATCAGCAGGAGCAGCAGCTAGCTCTGGCTTAATCTCCTCAAGTTGCTGAACAACTTCTTCGGCTTCAGGACGAGCAGTTGGTGTGGGATCAACACAATGCAGAGCTAATTTCAATGTGTTAAGTAACTCATCACCTATAGCTTGTGAATCCCTCACGAGCTCTAAATCAAAGATTTCATTAGTCCACTCCTCCTTCACAATGGATGCAACCCATTGAGGCAAATCCATGCCATTCATTGGTTCACCTGGTGATTTCCCGGTCAGAAGCTCCAAAATGATCACTCCAAGGCTGTAGACATCAGTCTTTGTGTTGGCATTCTTGAGTTTTGAGAGCTCTGGTGCACGATAGCCAAGTGTTCCAACAGTGGAAATCACGGTGGTGTTGGCAGTAGTAGTCATGAGCCTGGAGAGGCCAAAGTCCGCAATGTGAGCATTAGTTTGCTCGTCGAGTAATATGTTGCTTGATGTGAGATTCCCATGAATGATCTCCTGCTGGGTGTGGAGATGGTTTAGTCCACGCGCAACACCAATGGCTATGTTCATCCTTGTTGGCCAATCGACAGCGATTTCAGGCCCACGAGCTGCAAACAAATGATTTTAAACCATAATTGCTCCTGATGGTTAGGAATTTGCATAGCATGACTAGGCAGTTGTTACTCAAAATTATCAAAAAGCAGAAACAGAACAATATCAAATTCATCACTCAAAGTTTTATCTTTCTATGTCCAACTATTTATGTAGAACACAATCATCATTAACTCTCTCTTCTTTTGGGATATTCAAGGAAGCACACAGTTATGAATGGATTATGAGTCTGAACAGGATCATAATTTCTTTTTCATTCAATAAGCTTCCAATGCTAGCTTCAATCTTGTTAATTAGAATGTATTGCAAATGTTTTTAACACCTTCAGGGTGGAGTCTCATGTGACTTAAAATTTCCAGCTATTAAATTTTTCATTTCATCCTTGATCTTTAATTCCTTGCAATCAATGGTCATCAATCCATCAAAGCATAAAAGACAGTTCTTACTCAAAAATCATCTTTTTACACCAAAACTATGCAATACAAGTTCAATGCTATCATCAAGAATCTGTTTTGGTTATTCAGAGTTTATGAAAGCAAGCTATTATAAATGAATAATTACGAGCAGACAGAATTTGATATATGTATGCACTGATACAATTGGTGGAATCAACTTACCATGGAGGTAGGATGCAAGACTCCCTATGGGCATATAGTCAAAAACAAGAAGCTTCTCTCCCTTGGGACCCAAATAATAGGCCCTCAGTGCTAAGAGATTCGGGTGCCGAATCTTACCGAGAGCAGCAGCCTCTGTTTCAAACTCCATCTGCCCCTTTGTAGTCTTCTCCCTCAACCTTTTCACTGCAACTTGACTGCCATCCTCTAATGTTGCCTTGTAAGCTGTTCCATAACTACTCTTCCCCATTATCTCCGCAGTTGCACACAACAAATCATCTGCTGTAAACACAAATTGCCCATCAAAGTGGACTAATTTCCCACCCATTTCACCTCCAGATTCAACTTCAGGACCTGCCACAGCACCTGTCTTCTCACTTTCCCCTGGGAGCCCCCGCATAGTAGTTTTACCATGCTTTCCTTTTGAAGCAGACCTTTTCTTCATCAAACAACATAGCAGAATGAAGCAGAGAAGAAGCAGCACAGCTAAGAGGACACCAGCTGCTATGAGAATAATATCTTTAGTGCTAAATTTCCGGCGATGACGTTTTGGTTCTTCTTTTGTTGGAGTTGGAAGAACTATAGGTGGGGGTGAAAGACATGGGGTTGAAAAGCTGTAGCCACATAGCTGAAGATTTCCCACAAAAGAGCTTGAATTGAACTTCTTAGCAAGGGAAGAGGGAACAGAACCAGAAAGATTGTTATAAGAAACATTGAAGTAAGTGAGAGTGGCTAGGCGAACAAGAGAAGCTGGAATTTCTCCACTAAAATTATTTTGGGCTAAATCAAGCTGGTTGACACTGGAAATGTTTCCAATAGAAGCTGGGATGGGGCCTATGAACTGATTATTTTTCAGGTTTAGCACTGAGAGGTTGTGTAATCTATCAAAACCATCTGGGATCTGGTTGTCGAGACGGTTTCCCTCTAGATTCAGTGAGGCTAAAGAGGTGAGATTGGAGAGGCTAGATGGAATACTTCCATTGAAAGCATTGTTCGAAAAATCAAGCTTTTGAAGCCTTGAGAGACTCCCCATTTCATTGGGTATGGCCCCGGAAAGCTTGTTATGACTAAGAGAAATCTCTTGAAGTAAAGCCAACTTGTTAAGACTAACAGGAATAGTTCCAGAAATGAGGTTATGATCAAGGATCAAGAACTGAAGGTGATAAGAATAGTTTCCTTTTCTCCCCCAAGTATCCGGGATCGACCCAGAGAGGTAGTTGTGTTGGAGAGCAAGAACTATGAGAGAAGGGGACTGAGTAAGACTAACTGGGATCGACCCCATTAATGAATTAAAGCTCAGATTAAGTCTATATAACCTTGTAGAATTCGCAAGACTAGGAGGAATTGCGCCAGTGAGAGAATTGTTACTTACATCAAGAGTCAGGAGAACAGGACAGTTACCAATGGAAGGAGGGATAGAACCCGAAAGTCGGTTGTTGAAGAGGTAAACCCCTCTAAGATTGTGAAGCAAACCAAGAGACCTAGGGACAGTACCACCAAGTACATTGTCATGCAAACTAATCTTTCTGAGTGCTTGAAGCTGGCCAATCTTCTCAGAGATTCTGCCACCTAGTCCCTTCCAAGGAAGCTGGATAGCAATAACTTGTCCTTTGACACATTTGATTCCTGCCCACCGACCAGAGCAAGCTCCATATCCACTACCATTCCAGCTTCGTAAAAACCCTTTGAAGTCGACTAGTTCATTCCTTATAGCTCGAAGAGCTTGATAATCTGCTCGGGTGACCATTACACCATCCCATTTTTGGCTTGAAGCAAATTGGGGCAAAAAAACCAGTAGAAACAAGCACAAGTGTGTGTAAAGAAAGTACTTGTCGCGGAAGTGACAAGTATTTTCCATGAACAAGTTCAAGAAACAAAAAAAAAAAGTTGAAAGAACTGAAGAGAGTTTCTAAGAATGTCCGTGCTCTCCTCTCCTGAACAATGAGGGGAAAGTTTGGTCTGTTAGGGAGCAATGTGAGGGAGGAGATAAGGGAGATACAAAAGGAGGCAGAGTTAAGGTCCTTCACTGTTTTGGCGTTAGTTTCTCCTGCTTCTAACGGCTAGTTTTCCTCGTATTGTATACAATATGTTTCATGAGCTGAACCAGTCTTCTTCCCTGACCGGGACCCTTCACTTACAACGGCTACATTTCTTGGTCCAGGGGGACATAACACACATGCTTTTACTCTTGGTCAAAATCACAAATTTGCCACTGTAAACTAGCATCTGGCCTCGAGGCAATTTTTGGTAGAGCAAGGCCCCTTTGGCATTGCCGCTAGTTTTCTCCTGCTTTTAACTATATTTTAAAAAAATTCTAATTTTTTTTAGTTTAAAATCAATTTATTTTAGTATTTTTACTTTTTAGATTGTTTTGAGATGATAATGATAAAAATAAATTATAAAAAATAAAAAATAAAAAATATTATTTTAATATATTTCCAAACAAAATAAAAAAATTCTTAAATTCATTTCCAACTACCTTAATTATTTGTAAATCATGAGAACACTCAGTTTTATGTGTCCTTTTTACTAGGTTAAAATCATGAAACTCAAGCTTTTGTCTGCATGCGGCCCTCTGGAGTCTGGACTCATTGCTCAAGCGATCAACAGACAGGTTTGCTCTTTGTTATCACCAAACTTGGGGGCATCGCTCCAGAGTCTAGGCCTCTTGATTGCATTGATGGATATTTTTGGACTAAATAATTGATTACTTGTTATAAAATTGCATTTTCAGCTTTAGAAAAATATATAAATCCGCGGCCACAAGCCACACTGCACTTCCCGTGAATGAAAACCTTGTTAAGTCTTGAATCAATAGTTGTACCGTCACATTTCAAAATTTAAGCCTGGCATAAAAGCCCACTGAGATGAGACTTAAACTCCACCACCAATTTCCAAGCGGCAAAGGAGAACTGAATTTAATCGTTGAGAATAGAGCCATGAACCATAGTAGGTGTAGGGCATCTTCCTCCATGTGACTGCAGACTTGAGAGTTATGGGTTTAGAAAGGAGCATGAGATATGGGTCTCTGACTTGCAGACCCAGGAATCCAACTTGAGATTTGCTAGGTTTAAATTACAATGCTGAAGCAAAAACCAACAGCAATAACCCTTTTTAAACTTCAGAAAATCAAAATGAAACGAACAATCATGCAAGCATGCTTTCTCAACAAATAAAAAAAAAAAACTTGCTGCATCACCTGCATGCAGACAGCAGGCTTCTTGAGCACAGCAAAATTGATACATTCAACTGTAACAAAAGAGCAGGGTGACTAATAGAGAAAAGAAGGATCGATAAGGATCAAGATCATCTTGCGGGACCACTTCTCCACCAAAAAAACTGGTTATACGTATCTGAATTAAATTTAGATTCCAATATAATTAAGCACAAGGCATAGTCACAATCACCACACTGAAAAGAAAAGCCCCATGCAATTCAGATCGTGCTCAAATGAGTTTGCAGTGAGTTTACGAGAATTTTTGTCATCCGTTCTCCTCAGTAACTTCATTCGACAACATGGAGAGTATAGCCTGTAAAGAAGGTTATTAATGAAGCAAAAGGAACAAGCAAACATCATCATACAAGAAGTCTGCAAAACCCATCCCTCATTGGCAAAAATTATAGCTAGTGGTTCACACAATATGGATCCATTGAAGCCTAAGAAGACAGGTTGCATGCTTGCAAAAATAAGGAGCAGTGCTATTCTTCAAGAATCCATGGAAAGGATGTTAACTTTTAAGTCAATATTGACTAGTTGTAAGTTTAATATACCCACCAATCCCACTGTCAAGCTGCTACACACACATAGACCTCATAGATACCCCGGGCTCAAACCTAGATCGTAATACCCACTAAATTAGGCAATGTATGGTCAGATCAATCAACCTGGCCATTGCATATAGCTGGAGCTCAATCAACAAGCAAGCACACCTGCAAACTAGAGTAAATAAAGCACAGCAAAATCAGAAGAACACACTTCCAAGACAGCAATAAATCAGATGGCAAGCAGCAAATGGCCTGTTTCAGATTATACTATCAACATGACGCAAGTTCCGTTAAATTGATCTCAAAAAAGGATAAAGAGGAAAGTAGTGTATTTAGACCCCATCCTAAGATTTGACAAAATCACAAGTTTAACATAGAATTGATCCATTTAAGCCTACAATTATTTGCATCTAAGGGAATGCCAAATAGAGAATAGCAGGTGCAGGTTAGCGAGCAACGAATCCAAAGGAGACCACCGTATCTAAGTACGCCCTGAATTGCAGGACTGCTACAGCACTTGATGCAATTTCCCCAAATCCTGAATATTTGATTGACCATGCATTCCAATTAGACTATCTAGAAAGTTCATCAGCAATCCCAGCCATTGGACTCTGCCGGTGAGATCACAACTATCTCCTAGCCGTGCATGACCAGGAAGATCCCATGCATCTGTCTACAACGTGCATCAAATATGAACCATCCAATCACTTATAGACAAGATGCAAATTCAGTAATCTTCAAATCAAACTAATTACAGCCCAATCATATGAATTGCATCCTAAAAAAATGAAGGAAGGAAAGAATTTATAGATCCGTTTCCACAATTACAAAATCCAAAAAAAAGAAGACAATTTTAACCATTATTCATATAAATTCTGTATTTATTTCATCTATCAATTTAACCAATCCTCAAACACGGGCGGCTGCCACAAGAGGCGCCGCAGAGGAAACAACATTGGAGGCAGCGCTGCCGAGGAAGGAAGACAAGAAGCCAGTGTTTGCATTTTCTGGAACGTCATCCAAGAAAAGATCCTCAGGAACACGAAAAGCACCATGAGCACAAACGATCCCAACACCGACCAAAAGCGCCGATATTATCACAGATCCGACACTAGTTAGAAAAACCACGAAAACACTCAATGCAATCAGAATCCCGAGCGTTTCACGGTCACTATAAGTCCGGCCGAAGAGGACCAAAGGCTGATCCGAAGCGCGGAAGAGATACAAGAAAAGCCAAGAACAGAGCAGGCCGAGGAGGAGGAGGAGAGAGAAAGGGTGAGAAAGGAGGGAAAATGCGAGGATTACGGAAATAGCGGTAAGATAGTTGATGCGGAAGTAGGAGTAGTTTTTACGGATGCGAGTTGTGGCTTCGGATATGGATTCAGGTTTAGAGAAAGCGGATCGGTCGATTAGTTCGGAAAAGGGGCGGCGTTGGGCGAAACCGTTGCGGACGGATTCGGTAATGTTGTTGAGGAATGCGCGGAGGGCGTGTGGAGGGAGAGGTGGTTGGGAGGCGGCGGCGGCGGGTGGTTGTTGCTGGTTTGTGATCGGGAGGACTGGCGGAGACTGGGATGACATTGTGTAGATTTGTTTTTTTATTTGGGGAGGGGGAATAGGGAGATTGGAAGGGAATTTAGGGAGGGGTAATTTAACGGATAGAGAAAAGAAAGGGAGTTAGATATTTTATTTTATTTTACGGTGATTGCTTGCTTTCCTTCTTTATTACGGTTCAGCACCGACACGGACCTAAGACCTTCCTTCCTAAAGTCAATTCACTAATAAGAAGTTGACATATCAGCTTTCTTGGTATGTGCTTAGTTTCCGGGCTCTTTCTGCTGGAAGGAAGGGTTATACTAGGGAAGCCCAATGGGCTTGGATTTAGGTCTAACTTGACCCGGGTATTACGGGGAACTTGGGGTCATAATGGTTTATGGTTGATTAAAAAATACCACCAATAAAATAGAAAAAAAGAAAAAGAAAAAGAAAAATGGAGAGTCCAAGCAACAATACCTTGTTAGATTTCTCCTGCGTAGTGTTGTTTGCACCTTTTGAACCTGAACCGACCTTCATCTCTACCATGAAAACCCACGATCCAAAACCCAAAACACAGCCACGTTCACTCTTTTCTTGTGGGTTCTTTCGGCAATGGACTCCCAACCCACCTTCTCTTCCTATCTTCAATGGCACGCGCCACAGCTTGAGCTTTCCCAACATTTTTTCTCTGGGTAGAGAAATCAACCCTCTCAATGAGAGCTGGGATTGTCGTCGATGCTATGACAACAAAACAAACTCAAAAATTCAATTCTCAGATAAATCACAAAATTCAAACAAGATATTTACAAAATAATCAGGCTTACATTATCCTTACCTAGAATTTGTAATTCCTAATGTAGCATGGGAGAGTAGTTGAACTTAAACTTAGTTGTTTGGTTTAAAGTTGTTAGAAAACTGGAGTGTACTAATCTTATTAGAAATTAAAAGGATAAGAGATTGATTGTGGTTAGAGAATGTATTAACACTCCTAACGCACCCTACTTCAGATAAACTATATTGCGTGGTTTGAATGTGGTTTAATGGTTTTGATGGGTTTCTAACTTACTATCTATCTATGATTTAAGATTGAGGTTTATTTGAATGAATAAATCCGGTGTTAAGAATTTATTATGGACTCGTATACCCAAATAAATT
>Ga0307517_10006585_pt1 | contig 17145 bp, 8 predicted proteins | sample 23_EM_MG_FD_194515 | JGI IMG/M metagenome (GOLD analysis project Ga0307517, IMG submission 194515) | Populus trichocarpa ectomycorrhiza microbial communities from riparian zone in the Pacific Northwest, United States - 23_EM | ecosystem: Host-associated > Plants > Roots > Unclassified | place...
AATAAAAAAAAATACAATTGCACTCTTTTTAAAGTAAAATAAATTCAATAAAGCAAAAATAAATGACATATCATCCTACATGATAACACAAAAGAAAATTAAATCTTAAACTAGAAAAAAAAAGATAAATATCCAAATCTTAGAGTAATAACATTTAAATAAAAAGATTTTATTCTGCTCGCTATGATATTGCAACATAATAATCTCTTCTAACTTCTCATAGTAGTCAACTTCAAACTCATTAGAAATCGTTCCCTTAACACAAATCCCATTGTTATATGCTTTTCTATCTTAAACATACTCTTCAGTATAAAATATGCATGCCCATTGATAAAATATTTGTTATAACACTTCACCTTTTTTTTATTACCCGGACTTAGTAAATTCAAAGTAACACTAGTATTCTATCTCAATAGATAAACCTAGTACATAAATTACATCTCCAACATAGTTATTGAGAAATGTGTAATGAAATTAAGTATCTCGAGAGATAAGAGTAATTAAATAGTTCTTAATTGTGTTTTGAACTACGTGGAAAATCATTCATTTTGTAATAAAAAGATTTATGATTCAGTCAGCTTTGAGTTTTGGGACAATAAAAATTGACGATGTTGCCTATGAAGAGTTCAAATACTTATCTTTTCTCTTCTATTTTATCTCATAACCTCCTGATCTCCTCTTATATTTTAAATTCACAGTTTGTTTTAGAGATGAAATTAAACTCTCTTTTTTTTTTTAATTATTGTTTCTATTTCTTCATCTGATTAATGTTTTGCTCCCTAATTTTTTCTTTTTTTTCTTTTTGAACGTGGGGTAAAAAGTCAATAACAATTGCTACTCCTTATTTAAAATTCTTTCAATTTTATTGAAAAATGCATTTTCTCCTCGCTTTGTATAATGGGTTATTCTATGGTGAAAGACATTGTGTTGGACTAAGAGTAAAAAAAAAGTCAATATCTAGTTTTAAGGTGACTAGAAATCCTAATTGGTCTTTAGAGTTCTAGGTAAGTGACTGATTATATTAAAAAAAAAGATAAACATCATCCTAAAACATCCCGCATAAGATAAATTACGTTACACTTGTCTCTAATGATAATAATATTTATTGTGATCTTGCTAAAATTGGTATAAATTGATGTATGCATATTTGATTAAAACAAAAGGGATCGTTAAACCTAAGACAATTATTTGGGACCTAGGTGTTATAGAATCGGGAGAATGGTGAATGACAAATAAAACTTTGAGCTCATTTTTTATGTTTTGCCTAAAATAGATCTGGCATCATTTATATTCAATAGGTTTTTTTGGGTTTATATTGACCTAACCTAAGTTCACTTATCCTAGTCACATAAAAAATTATAAAAATATGCACGCATTGACATCAATAAAAAGTTTTTTTTTTTATTTTTTTTGATAATAATAAGCAAATAGCAAAGTGTAGAAAGAAAAGTGACTAGTTGTTTCCTCATATAATGTTATTTGGTTAGGGTGATCTTAACTTGTTAGGATAATTTAGAATGGTTTTTATTTTTCTTATGGTATAACGAATCCATTACTAGAGAATCTCTACGAGATCAGTCTCATGTGTTCATGTTGTATTTAAATTTACATGGAGAGTCCTTAATTATCTCTCATTTTTCATTATTATTGTATCAATTCCTGGGCTATTCTGACATGTTTCCTTTGGGCATATACACGTTATTAACAAGTTAATTTGTGGAAGATATACTTAATTATTGAGTTCCAAGAGCTGTAGGGATTTTTTTAACCATGAATATTTGAAAGGTTAAATTAACCTTTAATTAATTAAATCAGAGTAATATTAAAACAAAATCGAGATTTTTAGCCATCCTTTTTCTATCCAATTATAACCATAATTATAATTTCAAACAGGCGTGTATTGATTACATCACTCAATCAATGCACTAATAAGCACGCGTGTCTAATTATTTTTCTCTGATGGTAGGCGTGTACAGCAGTAATTCATAATGCAAGAGGTTTGGCTGAAAGCCACACAAGTCATCAGAATTCATCTAATTATAATTCCCAACAGCGAAATAATTTTGATTTTTTTGACTCCAAAAACAGAATAAAATATGACAGTCCACCTGACTTGACTGCTTGCTCTGTTCATCCACTCTCTTTCCAATCTGCAGATTCTTCACGCATTCCTCTTTTTTTAACCTTAGTTCCGGCCTTCTAGATGATTGTGAATACTTCTTTTTTTAATTGTAATAATAATTATTTTTTAAAATAATTTTTATTTGAATTTATTTTTAAAGTATAAAACTAATTAAAATAAAAAATAATTTGAAATAAAAAAAATTAAATTTTTTCAAAATTTTTTTTGAAAGTAAAAACAATCTTGGATGTTTTCCTTCCGATGGTTACTTGGTTCTTTCAGTTCAGTATTCCACTAGTAAAGATAAAGCCATCCAAATATCGACGCCCTGCACCTCCTCCTACAAGCATGCAAATAATTGGATTCCAGGTGAAAGACATTAAAATTGACAATCAAGCAGGCCCAAGTTTGTTCCTGCCCTTTACTTGATGATTTTGTTGTCTCAATATTATAAAATCAAAGGAGCTGCTGCAGTCAATTCGTCACCTTAAAAGTATGCTCTCTACATGATTTGTGCATCTTGTTGCATTCCATTTTGATCCATCCAGTTCTGCTAGGAGGATAAGCTTTTTGTTTGGATTCTAAAGAAACCAACAATGACTCCAATGGAATGTTTCCTGTGAGTCCATTCGGTGATGCTTCCTCGAAAATGGGTCCTCATCCACCCCTCCAATACTGCAGATGGACTTTCTGGCAACAAGATTCTATTTATCTTGCTACCATTAAAGTCGTCGTTTCCTTCAACCATGAACACAGCAGATGGACATTTTGGCAAAGTTATAGAATATTTTCGAGTGAACCTCCATATTTCACACAGCTTATTTGAAAAGATTTCACGTGTTGACTGGGGCTAGGTTCTGATCATTACATGGTAAGCACTTACGCAACTGAGCTATGGATGTCCAAATCAGAAGACAACCCCCAAAAAACAAGTTACGAAAACAAAACAACTATAGTCTTTATCAAACACAGCTGCGATTGACCAACTATATATCGATGTCATATCTTGGAACAAATAAGAGGAAAGTTATGGCATAGAACAGGCCACATGCATGGAGCAATGCAGGGTGAAGGAAAAAGCTTTTCATGTCAAGGCACCCTATACTACTTTTTCAATCCATATGCCAAGAGCACAAATAAAAAACTGAATTAGTTTGGTTGTGTGTGAGGCAGTAATAGCCAATGCCTAATGAGCACGTTCAATGATACAAGCATCCCCTTCCCTTGTAAGAGGCCTCAGGGTTGATGCCTCTCCCTAGTACACTGAAAATAAATCAACAGAACAAATAAACTGATGATCCTCTGGTAAACAGAATTGTCAAAGTCTAATGGGAGTTTTGGAAGTCATCAAGTAAATGGTGAAGCCGAACAAAAACAGAACTTCCATTATCAATATCATCAGTTTGGTAGATACATATCAACATACTAAAGGCCGCCAGAAGGATAAAACAAAATAAAGTTTGGACTCTCTCAACATCAATTCTTGACTTTAACCAAACCATCATATTCATGGAATTAAAAGGAAATATTAGCAACTCTATACTCGATGCAAGACAATAGTGCTAGTCCTCCTTGGGGATGTCCTTTCGAGGGACCTTCGATTCCAGTTCCTTAGGTGATGCCTCTTTTGAAGCCCTGAAATAAGATACATCAACAACCTACTCTTAAGTACTAAAACATGGAGGAAAAGACTCCTATCAACATAGTATACATATAAGCCAAGCAATAAGCACATAAAGAGTAAACAGGTGGATAATATCAAAGCAAGATATTCTTCATTAATAAAAAAACAACACCACCTGATTTAATACTACAATTTTGTAGTTGTCCAGATTTCTTATAAACAAATCCTATAAATGGGTTTTGCTTTTGGTCATGAATTCATATCAACGTTTTAAACTCCTTTCTGGCGAACCAATTGATCTATCACAAGAGGCTAAAATGGATCTATCACAAGAGGCTAAAATGGCAATAAGCACAACGTTTAGATTCAAAGACAAAATTGATCTATCACAAGAGGCTAAAATGGCAATGCATCTGCAACTGGGATCATTAGAATCTGGTATAATTCCATAATTTATGCCAAATTCCAAGCCTTCGACAAATGAAAGCCAAGAGTTAAGGAATAGACCTGACAAGGCTTATTGCAGTTGATAGCCAAACCCTGCTTCGAACCCGTAAGCATCAGCTAATTCACTATCCAAAACTTGTTCCAAGTTATAAAACCCCAAAACTAGACAGAAATTTTTGTCAAGAAAACCCATTGTATATCTTGAAAATTAAACACTAACAAGAACAAGTATATTCAAGTTCTTAGAACAAAAAAATGAAAATAATTTGTTTCAGTTCATCAAATTTGTAGCAGAACAACATCCAATCTAAACATCGACAATGCGAAGAATCTAAAAAATTTATTAAGAAAAAAAAAGAACTAAATAAGCCCATCACAATCAGAAATCATTCAATTCGATAAAAATTATAATGATTATCATCACAATTTATTACAGATAGCAGAAACATCATAATCACTTTTAGTCATACAGAGAGAGGGAGGGGAAGGTGAGAGGTTACTTGGAAGCGGCGGCAGTTTCTTCTTCGAGCCAGTGGCGGATATGCTTGACGTTGCGTCTAAGGATAGTAGCAGATTGCTTCACATCGCTCCTTAGTAAAAGAATCACAGCACTTACACCAGCTACTGTTATAATGAAGTTTGTCAACCCCATTATGCTTTTGCTTCTAAATTTCGTAATTCGAAGAAAGAGGGTTTATCAATAGCTGATGCGAGTGTTTTGCTGGGTTTCTTGTCGAGGAGGTGTGCTTGGAGAAGACGAGAGAGAGAGAGAGAGAGAGCTTGAGCAAGCAGTTGGATAGGAGTTACATGGGTTGTATTGGGCTAGGGCCTGGTTTCAGGCCTAATAACTTATTATGTTATGGTCTAGATAATTGGGCTTCAAGTTGCCCTTACAGTACTCATGTTATGCTATGAGGGTTTTTTTTTTTTTTTTTTAATAATGTTCAGGTAGCGAGAATGCATTTTAAAAAAGAAAAAAAATTGTGAATTTTTGATAATTAAATCATTATATATGTTATAATAAAAAAAAATTACAAAGCATTTTTCGAGAAAACTTGGTCAACTCATATGCATACTCCTCACGAAGATGAAAAGTATTTGGATAAATTTTTTGGTCGGAATTTATTAGTAAAATCAATAAATCATGATACATTGAATATTATTTTAATAAGAATGAATACATTCAAGTTGCATGGGATTCTCATTGTACCAAACTTATTCAAGTAAATTGCCATTAATCTTTTTTATTCAATTTAAATAGCAAATAAGATCATGAAAGTTTTATTCAGGATATGATAATTTTATTGCAACAAATATATATGATTTCTCAATAATGAAAAAGAAGTTAAAGAAACATCATAGAATAATGTAAACTTGAATATCTAGCTGGGTCTACATATGATATTTAGAAAAAAATAATTGTTATTGAAAAAGTGTATAAAAAGATATGTAGAAAATAGTTATTTTAATGGGTTTTTTTCAAAATAATTTGGTATAATTACAAGAAAAAAAGGATCAATATGTGATCAAAGTCTCCATGATCGAAGGGGTTGATTTCAAAATGGTTAAAAATTTCTTAGTGATAATATGTAACAATTTTTTTGGGTCAGAAAATAACTAAAAGATTTATTAAGAAAATAGCTAAAAGATAATAGCATAACTTACATAAGTTCTACATGCAAAGGAAAAAAAAAGAAAGCAAGTAGGAAAGCATACAAGCTGTTGATGCTTTGAAATAGGTGAGGGAAGACATTGGGGAGAAAGAAAAAAAACATGAAATCATCTCTTCCCTTTTGTGTAGTTGTTTGCATCATAAGTGATAAGAACATTCTCGCCATCAAGGTCCAAAGAGTTGGAATCAAGCCTCAGCCATAAAGCAACACTTCGACACACCATGGAAAAACATATTTGAAGGTAAGGGGTAACACCATTAAAGACAATATCATTCCAATGAAGCCAAAGGTTTCATGCAATGCATGAGAAAAGAACCTACCATGAGGGATTATGTTGCTTGACTTTTACCATGGAAGACCATTGGTAGCACATATTATCAACTGATTTTGAAAAAAACACTGCTAATGCCCCGATTAGAAAGGAATTTCATCTATATATTCCAAGTAAAGTGGTAGTGGATGAAGAGGTGTCTTGAAGATTCTAAGCTTTTATTGCAAAAAATGCATCTTGATTCCTGATAGGTAAGGAAGTCATGCTGAAATAGAAAATCTCTTATGGTTACTTTGTCTTGGACAAAAAGCCAGAGAAAGAGTTATACTTTTGGTGGGGTTCGTTTTATCCAAACTGAAGATTGGAATGGTTTGGAACCACCGTAGAGCAACTGGTCCATTATTTTGGAACAATATTTTACATTGAAAAGGTCATCTGTATTCAGAGTCTAAATTTTCGTATCCAGCTTAAGGCAGAACATAGGCTTGAAATCCAATAAGGATGATAAAAGTGATAATTGTTCTTGTTCAAAATGAAATAGAGGCCGGTGCCATTGCAAAGACAATAACCAGATACCATTGCTCCATCTACCCATATCAGCCACCAAAGCAGATTTAGAGGAAGATAAAAGATATAGCCCCGGGGAAGGCTGTTTTGAGAGGATAATCTCCAATCTAGTTGCCTAGCCAAAATGATGTTAATCTGCCATTGCCTACAATGAATTTACAGTGGTTTGTGAAGATGTGATGATCGTCGGTTTGAACAATATATATAATATCCCTCCAGATCTTGGAGGGTTGGTTGTTAAAATTTAGGATCTCATTCTCATAAGCTAGATTGTACATAGAAAAGATAATTGTTTTCCATAAACCTGAACCCAGGAAAGAGAGTCTCCAAATCCATTTTAGCAGCAGGGCTTTATTTTTCGACATAAAGGAGCCTGCACCGAGGCCTCCTTGATTCTTATCAAACATCACTAATCTCTATTATATCTTGCAGAAAGATCTTTGCTTGGTACATCCACACCACAAGAAACGTTATTGGATGGATGAAAGTAATCTGCCTACTCCTTTCGGCATCATGAATACATACATAAAATAGATAAGCAGGGAATTGGGAACGCTTTTGATGAGACAAAGACGCCCAACCATGCTTAATAACCTCCTTTTCCACTGATTAAGCCTTTTATGAAACTTCTTTATCACTAGTTTCCATGTGAAGATACGGGATGGATTGGCCCCTATTGGCACGCCATGATAAATGTATGGGAGGGAGTCAGATATACAAAAAATAGTTTTTGCCAAACTCAAACACAAATGGTCTTCTACATTGATACCAATAATGGAGCTTTTATAGAAGTTTATGTGAAGGCCTGAACTAAGAACAAATCATCTTAGAATTCTTTTGACTTGAACTAACTGATCAATATTTGTCGAGATGAATATTAACATGTCATCTTATATTGCAGGTGGATGAGGAAAATTCCTGATGCGAACTGTAGTCCATTGAGAATGTTCTCCATAGATGCCTTATGAAAAAGGACCGAGAGGCTCTTAACAACTATGTTAAACAAATAGAGGGATATCAGGTCTCCTAGACGCAGTCCTCGCCGAACATAGAATTCTTTTGAAGGTGATCCATTGATGAGGACCAAGAGTTTTGAGGAAGAAATACATTCGTAAATCATGTTTCTCCATTTTCTGCCAAACCCCATATAGCTCATGATATCATCCAGGTAATCCCAAGAGACTGAGTCTAAGGCTTTATATAAATCAATCTTGAAAATTAGACCTATTGTTTTTTATTTTTTTTCAAACCACTCACCAGCTCATTTGCAATCATGAAGCCATCTATAATATTACGGTCTGTTATGAAAACTGATTGGTTAATGCTAAGGATGCCTTGCATAACAATCTTCAGTCTGGACGCAAGAATTTTAGCAATGATCTTATAGATCCCGTAAATCATACTGATAGGCCGAAATTCTTTAAACTCAGTGGGATCTGTTGTCTTGGAGAGGAGAGTTATATAGGTTGTATTGATTCTTTTGGGCAATCTTCTTGTTTTGAAGAAGCTTAACATGATATCGAGGATGTCTTGAGCAATAATATGTAGAATTTGAAGTTGAACCATATGGTCCAGGACACTTTAAAACATCACAATCCTATATACTACGCTTCATTTCTTCCATTATGATTTCCTGCTCAAGCCATTCAGAGGATTCTTTAGAGAGGCAAAGGATTTAACTGGGGTTTTCTTTTAGAGGGGGAATCATACAACACTGAGAAATATTCCACTACAACCTTCTTAATACCCTGCAGATAATTAAAAGTGTTGGCATTATAATGAATTTTTAGGATAGATGATTTAACCTTCCTGAAATTAGTTATTAAGTGAAAAAACTTGATATTTCTGTCACCCAATATGTAACAAGTTATTTGTAAGTTTTTTATCCATCGAATAATTGAGCGACTGATCATTTATTGAAGTCTGACCAACTATTCCTTGTATGATCAATCATTCTATATATTAAACATTCCTTCCATCCAACAAAAAGAAGCTATACCATGAGAACTTAATCTTCAATAAAGACAAATAACAGCCTCATAAAATCCAGTGGAGTGTAGGGATACCAAGATTTTCAACCTAAAAAAAAAGGTTATCTGCTCTAAGCAATACCACACATGAAGAGGATATTTATTTTAAAAATTAAAGAGAATTGTAGGCCATTCAAAGGTACTAGATATTAAAAAAATAAAAAAATCAAGTAAATAAATAAAATATATTATTAGTATTGGAAAGAAAGATAAATTGATTTGAAGCAAATAAATTGTATATATGGGGCTAGAATATAATTTATAGTAGTTGTATGATTCTATTTATATTGGTGCAAAATTTGAATTCTATATAAATATGTAAATCTAATTATATTCATATATTATGTTATTAAATAAGAAGGCATATTGAATCCTAATACAAACTAATCTTTTTCTTTATTGACTTTCACGTGAATCCTAAGTTAACTTGTTACTATAATTAGTTATTTTGTTAAGGACTTTCGTGTGAATATCATAAAGCTTTTTAGTTTGTTTATGTATGTTCAAACTTACATGATTGATGTGACTTTTCATCACCTAGTCGACTGCTAGTAGATCAAAATCCTTCTAATTTAGTCAATTTTATTATTCATGATTAATTTCTACTTTCTTTTCAAATATATGTTTAATTTTGCTTAAACAATGCTCCCATATTCCTTTATTTCTCAAATAAATGAATATTTCTCTATCATATTAATACTAAAACTGATCAATTGAATTGCACATTTAATAATTTGACAAGAGATAATGTTCATTCCAAAACTATCGACGATATTTTAAAATGTGTTTATTATATATGTCAATTGTTTTAACCAATCAATTGAATTTAAAACTACACATGCTTTAAGTTTGTATTCGTCAATTTTCTGGTAGTGTGGCTTTTAGGAGCGTAATCTAATTTTTTCAAGTTGCTCTTGATCCATCATCTTCTATATAATTCAATCCCTAATATCTCTTCTAGAATCTCAAAAGCTTCATCACATAAGACCAATCAATAACCTAAACACTCTCCTTCCTAAAGATTACTAAAATGACATACTTAAGCTTTGTTCCAAGAAAATCTATAATCATAAACCGCTATAAGAACTACATAGACTATTTGCCTCATGTTAATTAATCCACATTTAACATTACAAAGAACACATAGGAGGAGCGCCTTGGTATAGTTTTAAAAAAAGTACCTAAGAAAAAAGAGAGGATAATCAGTTAGCTCTAGACATTGAAATGGAAGACTTTTCCTCTTAGCTCTTTTTGGTATTGTGTTTTAAATAGGGGTTGTGTAAATTTTGAATTTTTTTTGTTTAAAATTAATTTTTTTATGTTTTCGGATCGTAGTGATATTCTGGTATTAAAAATAATTTTTAAAAAATAATAATAAAATATTATTTTGATACATTTCCGAGCGAAAAACACTTTGAAAAACAACCGCTACCATACTCCCAAACACCCCCAAGACAATCACCTGAATCTGAACACCTAGAAGAAAAGCATTCCACTATGTCCCAGTGTTGCCATGTTGATTGCATAAGATGGTTGGAAAGATTATCACACCATTTTTTTTAACAATGGAAGTGTTAAAAGAGTTTTAATGTGACTATCTAGAATTACTTTAAAGTCTAATATGGGATTTTTAGCCACTCTCTCTATCTTGTTCAAAGTCCAGTAACGCTCTGTATTCAAGTACAGAATGTAAACTATTACATTATATGATTTTGCCATAATAGATGGCCTTTACCTAACAAGGGGCTTTGTGCTTCTACACAGATTGATACTAGTTTTTCTAAGAACTTGGTATTAGATGAGGAAAGAAAAAGACAAACCAATCTTATTAGAAATATTAAAAAAAATATGCGACTTAATAAAGAAAAAAATTGATAGTTTCTTTTGAATAAAGAAAGTATACAAATGGAAGTGACAAATCACACACACCCATTAACTTATTAGTTTTCTAATGATCTATGCTAACTTAAACATTAAATAAATCCATCAACTTGTCACCTTGTAATTACAGGCCAAATAAAGATTGGTGACTCTAACAAACAATTCCGCTCAAATTTGGAAAGGTTCGCTCATAGGCAAGGCTAAAACTATGATGCGTTGTATTTCACTTTTGATGATTATCGAAGATTGAATAAGTTAAAAGAAATAACTAATAAACCTATATATAATAATGAATATTTCTTCTGAATAGTGATGACAAGTCTAACTCAATATTGCATTTGTTAATCTAGAGGTTGTTTAGTTACCTATCAAATCTCTCCCTTAGTCTTCTAGAGTTAGTTTAATATGCTCTGTAGTCAATCGATTGGTTATACGTGTATTATTATATTCATGTGTGTGTGTATATATATATATATTATTAAAAGATTAATTTTATCTTTAATATTTATATAATATTAGATTAATAAATCTAGAGTAAAGATAAAGTTCACGGGACAAAAATGCTTTGTAAAAAAAATTATAAAGTTGTTATAATTATGGGATTCCGATTGCATCAAAGCATTGTTCCTAAAATATTTCTGGTCGATACTCTCTTAAATACTGGATAGTTATTAGAGCCGTAAAGACTGATACATATTATGTTCTTTTCTTTATAAAAGGAAGCATTTATTCTCATAAGTTAAGGTATAAGGGATACTTAAAACTAATATGTAGGTGATTGCCGTAAGACATATACACTGAACTAACCTGCATGAAAATTCTATATGTAGATATCACATATGTCTATGGAAAGGCTCACGTGATGGTTGTGTAAGTGATCATTAGACTTAAAATCACTAAGTTATCTTATATAGAGAATGTTATGTTTTGATCCTGTTATATATTATCTTAATCGAGGTAATGAAATGACATATATCAGGTATAACATGAACTATATGAAAGTATTTGAGTGATCAAGAAAGGATTCATCACCCTAGGTGAATTAGGTAAAAATCTTCCAACTATTCTCAAATAGTATTAAATGAGAAATCCTTGGCTAAGGTGGAATGAGATTTTAAAAGGGTTTCAAATCTTATTCAAACGATCAATAACTATTATGTAGAGAGGAAATATGATTTAACATTGTAGACATACTCCATGCTTTAATGTTAAATCAGAACATATTGATGAAATTATATTAATTAAACTAAGAAACCGATCAATGAAATGTTAAGTCAAATCACTAATGACTTTTCTAATATTTAGGGGATCATGACACGTTGCTAGACAATACACCTGATCTTTAAATATAAATTAATCAATTGTTGAATTAATAATAAATTAAATTATTTAATTTATTTAATTCTATTTAATTAGAATTAGAATTTATATTTGGGCCAACATATTAGGAACCTAATGGGTTACACACATGAAGAACCATTAGTCAAAAATTAAACCGGAATGATTTAATTAAGTATGACTTGATTAAAATATATTTTAGAAATTAAGAACTAGATTATAATTAATACATGGATTATATTTCTAGATCGAGAAAAATCAAGGATTTAATTGATTTAATTTTTAAATTTTTTCTAAATTAATATATGAATATTATTCAAGGGGCAAATTTGATATTTTATCAATTTATATGGTTTTTAAATTTTTCTTATAAATAATAAGTTGTGCCTTTTATTTTTTAAGTAAAGAGGGGTTAACTCTTAGACAGAAAAGTTATGCAAACACAATATTATAGCTAGCACTCTAGGCATTGAAATCTCTCTCTTCTAAATAGGAATTTAGAAGATTTCTCACGAGTGGTTCGTGTGGATTATTGTTGGAGGCCAAACAATTGGACGACTTGTGGTTTGCAACAACCCAGCTTTTAATGAATTATTCAAAACCAAAGAAGATCAAATATTCAAGTAATAAATCTTTAAACAATTCTAGATCTATCTAACAAAATCTTAGAGATTTCTGAATAATTTTGTTTCATAGTTTTCACTACGTGTATAATATTTGTATAATATTCAGGAATCCAATATAGAGAGTTCGAAAAACAATGAGGAACAACAATTAGTTTGGGCTGTTGTGATCAGCATTTCTTCGAATATTATTGAGAAGAGATTAATTAATAAATCGTTAATTAAAATGGTTAAATATTTATGATCGATAGACTTGGTAGTTAAGTATCTATGACGATCTAGTCGCCATTTTCATGCATATGTATAATTCAAAAGGTTCCACTTGTGATAGTGGTTGAACGAGGCACTTGACAATTTGGTGGATTATCTTATCCTTGGTGGCTGTTCAAAAACGATATTGAAACTTTATCCTTGTCTCTCTAGTAGCAGCACATGTCCCAGTAAAGCAAACCAAGCCACCTTGCGTACAGGACTGCATACTATACGCTATTTCAAGTCAGCTTAATTCCTCACTCTTTTTTTTATGATTATGTTTTAAATAGGTTGTCCACACTCATCAAGTTCCATTTACGATAAGTTTCCTTTTAAATATACAGAAAGCATTGCCATTGATTATAAATCTATAACAGAAGAACTGTGCATCCATTTACTATTTATTGGGTTAAAATGAAGAATGTTTGAGCGTCCAATAATTTTAAATTAATGCGGGGTGGAACTTATCTCAACATGCAGCGAGTATTATTTTTCATTACTTGAGTTCCAAAGAGCATGTAAGTTTGCAATATGGCTATCGGCATCAGTTTTCTGTTGTTTCTGTAAGCAGCAGCGTTTGATGAAGATTGAAGACCGCCAAAAGGCAAAGAGTAGAGCTGCAGAAAAGCAGAAAAAGAAAAACTTCTTGCATAAAACTTGTTAGTTTGTTCACAACATGCTTGTATCTATTGCTAATTTTGAGATTTATTTCGTCTTTCTACCCGCAATTCTTTTTCGTACAATACGTAATCTGTAATCCAAATCAGAGGGAAAGTGCTGAAAAAGACATACCTCGATCACTCGTAGAGAATATATAGTTTAATTAATTCTAACCGTACAACAATTTGGAATTTCTAATGTACATGTTTACAAGACAATGAAATTAAGAAAAGGAAAATGAACACTTACATACTCATGTTGTCCGAATATGCCTTGTGAATAAACAAAATGAGAAACATAATTGACTCAATAGATAGGTGCAATAATCTTAGCCATTAACACTTCAAACAAAGCCACTTTAAATGTACAAGTTGATCATGGAGATGCAGTATCAAATCTTTACCTTATTCTCGATGACTAAGAATTTATTTTTAAAAATTAAAAGACGGATTTTTCTTTTATCCTATTTTCTTGAAGAGACAATTATGGAATTGTTAGCTAGCTAGGATTTGATTCTGCTGAGCTTTATCCCATCAAGGGAACCCCTTTGAACTCTCCGAAAGTGCTTCTTGCGATTGATGGTACACCACCTTGGGCCAAAAGCTGAAGTACACCTAAGCCTCACCAAAGTAAAGCATTATTCTTGTTTATTCTCCAAAATGGACATTTTATGAGGGATATATGCGGCCTGGTGCCGAGGTGCTTACTGCTAGATCAGGGAATGACTTAATTTGAATTCTAAACAAGGGCAAACAACGTAGAAAGAAAACATGCAGATTTTTCTACCTTATGTGATGATCCACTATATATGCTGCCTAATTGATAAGGGCACTTAGTCTCCCGGAGACAAATTCCCTTAACGTGTGTGTAGGGTAGGAATTCCCAACCCCTATAAAATATATGATAGAACTCCAATCTTTCGGCAGTGGTAATTAAAAATTACGTGTTTTTTTGCTTCTGGAGAGCATAAAGATTAATGAATTCTCCATATCTTGGAAAGCAGTTTAACTAATAATTGGAATATATCTTACCCATAATTTAGTACCCTATGAGTTCTAGATTTAAAGGAGATTATGCTTCCAAGATATTTACCCGAGGGACCATGCACATTCCGGACTTTTCATGTCTAGCTATCTGTAACCCTCCAACACAAGAAAAAAGTAGCCAATGCCACTATTATATATACACCCTCTCTTCCCACTGAAATAATCAGACAATTTGGATTTACTACTAGCTTAAGCTGAAATTCAAGTAACATGGAGTCCAACCGCAAGCGCAGAGGGTTCATGAAGGGCAAGTTGATGCGTTTCTATCGATCATCTTCGAAGTCTTCCTCAAATGTACAGTACAGCAGCAAGGTTAAGCCAAGCCAGACTTCCCCAACAATTGCTTCAGTGGCTTACGTTGTCCACCAGGACTTTACAATTGCCCAGCAAAAGCAGAAGGTCTCATTTACAGTGCCGGCATCAGACAACCGCCACGACAAGTTAAGCCAATTTGATAAGTTCTTTGGGGTTGTTGGTGATGTAAGAATAGATAACAAGGCTACTAGCTACATCTCTTCTGTTCAAGAACGTTTCAAGCTTGAATGAATCAGCTTGGAAGACCAAGCAGTACGTAGGGGTCAACATTATTAGTCATGAATTAATAAAATCTTGATCGATCATATAATTTCATTTGTGAAGATCAGATGAATTAATAAAATAATTATATATACGTCTCTATGGAAAATTATATGGTATTGAATAATAGTAAAAACACGTTTAAACTCTTCATATATATATATATATTCTCTGATCTAATTCAGCCACAAGAATCTAGTTAAAAATTTCTGAACACATCAATTAGTAATTGTTTCCTTATTATTAATTAATTAGGGCCGGGGTGTGTATAAATATATAAACAATCACTCTCAAGTTACAGTACCCAGCAGATCATTTGGAATGCCCATTCACATCTTCTAACGCCAGCAAAAACTTGGACATTTTTGTATGAAATAACTGCATTATTATTATGATATTATAACTTGGACTCCTACTTTTATTTTATTACAATCAAGTAAATGAACTATAATGATTCTCATTTTGATACACCAACGTTTTAGTGTGCCAAACAAGTATATACTTTCTTCATTTTTTTTCATTTTCTAATGTGATTTCTTTTAGTAAAAGTATCCTCAAATATAAGATTATTTTTAGTAAATAAAACATTTTAAATTAAAATAAACCATTTAAGGCGTAAACTCATTTCATCAATGGTAAATCATCTACATAAAGACTAATTAAAAACTATTTTATAATTAATTAAAATTAAAAATAAATTATTGATACAATTAAAATATTTATTATCTTAACATGTAACCTCTACTCTTTTTAAATTGACTAGGTTCCTTTATTCAAATATTTTTTCTTAATGTGGTTTCCATTTCATAATATATGGCTTACCATTAATGAAAAAAACTCACATCTTTATAGGATTTATTTTAACTTTCTTAGAACCATTTATTTTAATTTAAATTATTTTTTATTGTAGAGGGTACTTTTACTAAGAAAACCCACATTATTAAATGAATAATTAATTAAAGTACTTGATTGGAGCAATAAAAAACATTGGTGAATGAAAATGAAAAAGATTAATGTTCATATACTTGATTGGAACGATGAAAAACTAATGAGGATTTAGGAAGAAAGAACACATCATCAACAACCTGAAAAATTGACAGAAGGTAACCAAAAATACTTGATTGAAATTTTTTGAAAAATTCAATGTTCAAATAAAAAAAATTAAAGTTCATATATATACTTGATGGATGAAAGTGTAAAGTTGGTGTACTAATAATACAATTATTCCACTTATCTATATACAAGCATGTGTTTAGCTATTGTATTTTCAAGTTTTCTTTCTTTTGTAAGGCAAATCCCATGGAACTTGAAGAGAAGTAGGAGCAATTAATGCATAGACCATATTAATATTAATATTCTTAGAGACATAAAGAGGAGATGCATAAAACGGCAACTCTTTTCTAGATGTGTGATGGAAAAGTGCCCAACAGACCGGCTAGTTAATTTAAGTGCAGTGGTTAATTAATTACAAGTGATTTTAATGGTTAAATCTTTGAAATAAAAAAAATAATGATGATGTTTCAGACAAATAGAATATCCCTTCCTAGCTTGAAATGGAATTCTTGTCGAATATAATCTCAGTGGCATGCGTCGCTTTCCACCTATGAGCATTCAAAAAAACGAGATAGATGGATAGATAGATAAAAAAAAAAAAAAAAATCTTGGAATCCAACATAACTTCACATGAGATGACAATTAATATTAACATTAACAAATATATAAAAATAAGTAGGGTTTTTCCTAGCTCCTTCACTATGAAAAAACTCTTTCTATTTCTTTTATTTATTTTTGTATTTATTTTAATTTCATTCTCAAACTTTTTCTTTCTTTCTAATTTAATTCTTTTGTAGCCTAATTTCATAAGATAAATTTTTAAGTTGTAGTGAAAAGATAAAATTAAAAGTGAGATAACTACAATTAAGAAATTGAGAAAATGTGTTCTTAATCTCAAAATTTTTAGAATTTTTATTTTGGTATTAAATTAAGTTCATTTTATTTATTTTCCAGTCTTTAGGTTTGATAAAGAAAAGAGAAA
>Ga0307517_10006586_pt1 | contig 17144 bp, 18 predicted proteins | sample 23_EM_MG_FD_194515 | JGI IMG/M metagenome (GOLD analysis project Ga0307517, IMG submission 194515) | Populus trichocarpa ectomycorrhiza microbial communities from riparian zone in the Pacific Northwest, United States - 23_EM | ecosystem: Host-associated > Plants > Roots > Unclassified | place...
TACCTCTAATTGGCGGCAAACCACTATGAATGTCATCCGGAAAGACATCCTCAAATTCCTGCAAAAGAACTTTAACAACACTAGGAACACAAGAATCTAAATCATCTAAGTTAAAGAATGCCTCCTTATACACAAGTAAAATCATAGGCAAGTCAGAAAGATACGCATGTTTAAGATCATTAGATTTTGAAAAAAAGTTAAGGTGTTTCCCCACTTTTTCTACACTCTTCTTTTCTCATCCTTTCTTTCTTCTCTCCGATCATTTTCTCTCCACTCTCAGTCTTCTTTTCATTTTTTTGTTCTTGGTCGTGACCCTCCCCTAATGTCCTAAAGGCTGAAACTTTGTTCCCTTGTGTTTTCAACTCATGGCTCACTTTTTTTTCTCTCTTCCTAATATCCTCACCATGTTGTTCAGCTTGTTTTTCCATTTTGGCCGAATCTTTTTGTTCCTCCAGTTTGGCCGAAACATGTTGCTCTTCCTCATAACCCTTCTTCAATTGATTTTGATCTTCATACACTTGCTTTGGTGAGAGTGGGGCAAGTGTATAAATCCTTCCATCATTCTCTAATGAATACCTGTTCTTAAACCCATCGTGCTTGGCTTTTCTATCAAATTGCCAAGGCCTCCCTAGTAACAGATGAGTAGCATGCATAGGCACAACATCACGTAACACTTCATCCTTATATTTGCCTACTGAAAAAGAAATCATCACCTGTCTATTCATCCTAACAAACACCACATTCATTCAACCATTGAAGTTGATAAGGCCTCTCATGCTTTATGGTATTCAATCCCAACTTTCTAACCAAAGTAACACTAGCAACATTAGTACAACCACCACTATAAATGATCATACTACATACCTTATCGTTGATTAGGCATCTAGTATGGAAGATGTTCTCCCTTTCTTGCTCCACGTCATCCTCCTTAGTCTGAACACTAAGTGACCTTCTAATCACCAAAACTTTATCACCAACAACATACTCTAAATCACTAGCATCCTCAAGTGGGGGCATGTCATTACAATCAGACTCCTCACTAGTGGACATAATCTCTCCATCATCCCTTAGAATCATAACTCGACGATTTGTACATTTTGATGCATAGTGTCCCAATCCCTGACACTTGAAACACTTTATATCATGATTACGCTTTGGTTGAACTTCTCCCTTAAGTTTTTTATCATTGGCCGAAACCTGCTTCTTTATGGAGGTAGGTTCGGCAACTTTAGAAGTCATTAAAGGCTTCGATGACGCATTACCCTCTCTCCTATAATTCATCTTCCAACCCGAAGAAGACCCCGTAGTGTAGTACCCTTCCTTTTCAACTGTCCTTCAGCCTTATGGCTAAGTGTACTAACTCCTCCAAATCAACATATGATTGTAACTCCACAACATTAGCTATGTCTCTATTCAAGCCATTCAAAAACCTAGACATGGTAACTTCCTCATCTTCATTAACATTAGCTTTAATCATAGCCACCTCTAATTCTTTCTGATACTCCTCCACACTCTTATTACCCTATGTAATCATTTGTAAACGATTAAACAACTCCTGATAATAGTGTTTAGGAACATACCTCTTCATTATTGTCTTCAACTCCTCCCATGTGCTAACTGGTCTTTCTCTATTCCTTCTTCTTTCTACCACCAATTTTTCCCACCAAACCTTGGCATAATCAGTAAACTCCATTACAGCTAACTTAACCTTCTTTTCTTCAAAGTACCTATGGATGTCAAAAATCATCCCACCTTTTTTTCCCAATCTAAATAAGCTTCCGGATCAGTTTTTCCCTTAAAGGCTGGGATTTTTAACTTAATACTACCCAAATTTCGGTCTATATCTCCCAAATCATCAAAATCCCCTCTATGCTCAAAATCCCTATGTGGCCGAATATGTCCCCTCCTTGACAGATTCTCATACCTCTCTACCCTATGTGTACGGAACCCACCACCACGGTTAAGATCATCCTCGGCTTCATCTGTAAAGTTTCCAGCAACACTCTCCTCCTTCCTAGCTTCTCTACCCCTTTTATCATGCCCTCCATCAGACCTAGTCTCTAATTTTTCAATCCTAGTCATCAGCTCACCGAACATAAATTCCCTTTGTTGTTATATTCTCAAAATCCCATCTTCTGGGATTTCACCCTTCTTCTGTGGCACATTGTTAGAAGATATTTTTTTTTGAACCTGCACGAAAATCGTTAGCAATAAAACTAACATCTCACTCACTCGTGTTTCACACAAATTTATAGGCTTTTCACTCGAATATGCTCCCTATGCCTTTTTCCACTCAAATTACCTTTCTTTAGTTCTTGAAATCATTTAGCAACAATTCAGAAAAAGCAACCAACTATGCAATGAATTTATAAATTTGATATATACTCTAGAAGCAAGAAATTACAAAACTAACAAAACAAAACTCGATGACAAATTCACGAATAGCAAAGAAAATTTGTACGAATAATATGACGATTTGAAGACACGAATAAAATAAAAAAAATCAGAAAAGAGCTAAACAATTACGAATTATCAAGAACTAAGGATTTAATTCAAGAAAATTCCAGAAACTCAAGAGAATCAACTAAACTACCCAAATTTTCAAGAAACACAAACAAGACTACTAAAAGATTCATGAATCAAGACTACCTAATTTCCCAATGATCAAGGTTTTCTCAAGCATGTATTCGGTCAAAACTAAAAAAAAAAGTGATTTTTTTTTTGTGTGGCAGCAATCAAGATTTCAAGATCAAGCCTCCTTTTTTTATATATATAGATGTATATATTTCAGCAAGAACAAAACAAAATCAAGAACTTAGGTGTGTATGCCAATTTTGATCAAGAAAGCATCAAAAGAACACTAAAGACTCAAATTGAAGGATATAACCTGTGATTAGATTAGCTCTGATACCAACTGATGCGAACCCTAGTGGAATTTAATGGTATTCGCGACCCCAAGATCAATCTAACCCAAGTTTGTTGAAATTTGAATGAGCTTATCATAATGGAAGACTTGCTCCAAGGCAACAAGACTATAAACCAACTCGATCACAATGGCTACACCTGGAGACGAGCAAATGAAGTATAAATTCACAACAAAAAATGGTCAATTCTTTAAAGAGTTGAAAGTTTAATCAAGAACCAAGATTGAGCAACCAAAAGTCAGCTACAATGCTGAAATATCATTAAAAGTCTGACCTGAAATTATTCCTAAAGAGTATTTAAACTCCAAGCCAAAACCCTAGTTTCCCAAATAGGTATCATATAAACCCAATTTAAATAATAATCAACTGAAGCTAAAACTAGCCCAAACTAATTAAAATAAACAAAATAAACAAGTCTAAAACCCAAAAAAATTATCTCCTCTCAAAATAATTAAAGTTCGATAGCCCAACTAATTAAATAAGACAAGTTCGTTGTTTCCGCATTCTGTCTGGCAGCAGCAAGGCCCAACTTAAAATGGATGGTTCGCTCTCGTCTTAATGAATTAGAAGGCATGCCATATATCGTTGGAAAGACATGGAAGTCTAGTTTCCATCCCAATGAGAATCACATCAAAATTCTATCTGTAGCTCCAGTTATGACCAAAAGAGTAACGAAAGGTCAAACTGTCTGAATCTAGTCTTCTTCTCCCAATCCTTGTGTAACGGTCTTGGTTCCACCAACAAGCCCCTCTTGAACATGAATCAGATTAATCAAGACTTGCTTTTTATTATTACAAATCCTCTTGAAGTCCACCTTAGCCCATGTATCTTGAAGAAGTGCATTGAAAACTTCTTAGCCCTAAGCCTAGTAACTGGACCAACTGGAACCTCCAATGGATCCTTTGATGGTTGGATCGCATCACAACCTCTTGCCATTAAAACTGATTTTGCATGTTATACGCTGAGGTAGTCCCAACCATTCTTCCTTTTAGCTTCTCCCGTCATTGGAGCTTTATCATTGTTATTCAGACATGTTGCTAAAATATGGCAAAAAACATTGCAAGTACTGCACCTGGTAAGAAGCCATTCATACTCAGCTGAAATAGTAATTAGCATTATGTTAGGGCATTAAAGGTCAAATTCCTTAACCAGCAACTTTGAAGCATCAATCTCAACCCAAACTCTCACATAAGTTAATCTTTTATGCATTAGGGTAGTAATAACATGTAAAGTAGTAATTAGCATTCTGTTAGGGCATTGGAGGTCAAATTCCTTAACCAGCAACTTTAAAGATCAATCTCAACACAAACTCTCGCATAAGTCAATTTTTTATGCGTTAGGGTAGTAATAGCATGTAGGGGAACCCCTAGAGCACTAGCAACATAACTTAGCCCCTTGTTAGTCCAATATTCCAAAAGGACTTTATGAAGCTTAACCCATACTGAAACTTTAGACAAATAATCCAAGTGACCCCCAAATTCTATTTGCTATAGAATTAACCATTGTGAATGGAAGTTTCTAACTCACAAAGTGCCCAACGAGGGTGGATTGCCAAAGCATACAACCTTCTTAAAAAACATCAATGGGAGGACTTATTGTCATACGGTCGATTTCTTACGAAGGTGGTAAGAATTGCAAGTTATAGTTTGTTTGTAAACCATTGCCAGCTTTCACATTAGGTATCTCCTCTAAAATCGTTTAAAAGGTTGAAAATGTAACCGTTTGATTACTTGATATTATGGTCCATACTTCTGCTATGCTGGACATTAGCATGTAGAGGACTATCAGGTGTAATGGGCATATATTGCAACAAATCTGGCTGTAACAAGACAGCCGACATATTTCATACTTTTTGCTAGTTGGCTATGTTACTTTTCACATGACTCAATTAACATGGTAAAGGAGCAAGGGACACCTTGCATACCCGACTAATGTTCTGAATATATCTTTTCTTGGACATTGACCATATGGCTAGCATTAACTGGTTGCCCCTAACTTGCCCCATCTTGCCCAAGAGATACCTTGATTCTGCTGCGTTCATCTAGCTCAACAATACTTCCAAAACTCATCAGCCAAACAGGACCTTCAGTAGGACCTTTGTTCTCATCAAAATACTGAGAAAATTTGGCACCATAGCCATGCAACATCTCTTGAAGTTGTATTCTCATGTTGTGTCCAGTCAAAAGTTGACCATCCCTTGTTACATCCTGAATAGCTTTGTTGTCAATGGAGTGCACCGTTTTAAAAATCAATGTTAGGAGGAGAAATAACAGCACTATCCATGTCTGCACCTTTCTTTCCCATCTCCCTCATCTGAACTTCTATATTTGAAGTTGCGTTAACCATTTCACCCCTTAATAACTCATTTCCATATTCTAAATCAATTGAAGAACTTGTATACACATGCATGGAGAACATACAACAACATAACCGAACACCACAGAAACTGAAATGGAGAAACAAAACTTGAATGAAATTGAGCACGGAAACCAACCTAATCTAGAAGATATCAAATTTAAAACATAATCAGATGCAAAGGAAACCAAATCTAATCATGTAGGAGGAAAAGAAAAAAGAAGAGAGAAGAGAGCATTTCTATCTATTATTTTAGATTTGGTTCTTCATGTGGGAAGGATTCATTAATGTTTCTTTTCAGAATTATTTCAACACATGTAAAGCCTAAATTTCAGCACCTTTGATGAAGAACACTTGTGAACTTTTCAGTTTACATATAAGAGAGATTTTTGCATTCTTTGGATCTTGAATGAATTGAATTTGACTTATCAAAAATTAATTGGCTTTGTGGCGTCATTTGACTTCATTACAATAGTGCTAGTGCCTTGGGGCAGGTTTCTATTGTGTCAAACTTTTATCAAACCTCTTATCAAACATCTTTCGACTTTTCAAGATCAGATATCAATCTTGATTGTGTGTTATGTGACCATGTTATAACAAGGTTCGCACCACTGCTTTTATAGGTCCATCTTGCTCCTTATGAGTTGAACTAGCCCAATTAATGTCTCTTTAAGTCTCTTTGCCCGTGTAATCGGCTTAGTTGACACCTCTAATGGATCAATGTATGTCCAAGATTGGAACAAATAGTTCCTATTATCATGGCCTAATAAGGTTGGATTGGGCCCCTCGTGCACATGAATTAAATGCACTAAGGCCTCCTCTTGATGCCCTAAAGGATCTCTAATTTTTTCCTTGGCCAAAACATGGAAGACTAATCCATTTAATGCTTCTTTCAATACCTTTGTTTTAGACCTTTTAATTCATTTGGAACATGTAATTGATACGATTTGGTATATGGTTCAGACTTGGGTTTTTCATGATGGGTTTTTACCTAGGGATTCATTCGGTTACATTGAGGTTCTTATGGATGATGGGTTTAGCCCAAATCTTTTGGTGGGTAATTTGGTTAAATCAAGACAGGCTATGCATGGGATGTTTTTGGGCAACAAAGAAAGTTTATTTGGAGTGTATTTTGAGTCTCATTTGGTCCCTATTAATGAATATGAGTTTAGGCCACATGGGGGTCCAAAGTTGACTTAAGTTAATTAAGATGTTGTGATCAGATCAGATTTGTTTATAATTGATTTTCTAATTCTACTAGGACTTAAATCAGCAAATTATTCTCCTAAAATTCGTTCATTATTTTCCCTATTATTTAGGAGAATATTTATCAACAAAGGAGGAAGTTCCCTAGTCAACAAAGGATGCTAGAGGAGCTGCCAGATCTGATTTCCTAAGTTAGGAATGATTAATTAATGATTCTCTTAGTCCATGTAGGAAACTATATTGGCAGGTATAAAAAAGAGATTTTTCTTCATTAATTGTCCAAGTAAAACAAGGAAACTAAGCACAACAAGGCAAGAATATTCCGGAATCAATTCCACATTCAGATAAGATTTCCTAATTTATTTTGGACTCCTTAGTGGTGGCTAATTTGATTCTAGTATATCTAGGATATTAATTTTGGTTTTGTTTTTATTTTCTTCTTAGTCTTTGTTTATTGTTACTTATTTTGATCAATTTTATAAGTGGGCTCAAATCAGCCCACATTTGAGGATCAATTAGGGTTATTTGAAGCATTATATAAGTGTTTTGTATGCTGAAAAGCAAGTACGCATAGATTCATGAAATAAACTTGTGTTTTTGCTTGATGCAACATGTTATCTTTACTAGGACAAAAATCAAATTTGACTTATCAAGATATAACTGACCTTGTGGCATCATTCGATTCAATTCCAATAGTGCTCGTGTCTTGGGATAAATTTTCATTGTGTCACACTTCTCAAACCTAATTTTTGGCTATCTGATTAGTACTTAAAAGTGCATTTTTATCAAGGTTTTATATCATCATTTTGCACTAAAAGTATCAATAACTCCTTAACTAGAGCATGTTTTATAATATCATGTCTAATACTATAAGATACCTTTAATTTATGGTAAATGTTCATCTTAAATGCAGGCCTATCACATAAATGAAGGGATTGATTGATGAGTTTAACTACTAAAATTGAGAAGACAAAGAGAAGGCTAAGCTTAGAGAAGAGATGTTGGTTCAGTCCAAACTGGAACACTGTTCAGTCATTGGGTCATATCTGGAGCTGTAGATCTTGGATTTTAGTTTGGTTTATATGGCTAGAAAGCTAATACATAGGCCTAAAACATTCAAGAAGAGTCCAAGACTCAATTATGTTGTTTGGAAGTCCAAATCTTAGCATCAAAAGAAAAGTCCGAATATGTCCTGCAGCGCAGCTATTGTTCAGTGTTCAGCCCATATCTCGAGTTCTAGAAGTCCAAATACACCGATTTTGTTTCGTTGGAAAGCTGAGACAATTTCCTAGAACTTTCATGAAGACAATCTGTTCAAATTCTGATGTTAGCAATGACGTTTTGTTAAGATAAGAAGATAAGGATTGTCACCAAGTCAAGATGTGGCCGCCCACTCAACAATTAGTCATCAAATCAATAGTTCCAAATATAAAAGGAGGCATTTGCCATGCATTTAGGCATCTTGGTTTTTAGATCAAGATCATGTTCTTGCTCTCTCTCTTTATATTTTTGTAATGCTTAAGTTTTGTTTATATTAATCTCTTGTTTATGCTTTTCATTTCCTTCCCTTTACTTAGTTAACTTATATCTTATTTATGTTCTTATCTTGTTTATTTATGTTTCTCTCTTTCATTATGTTTAGCTAAGTTTATTATGTCAAGGTGAAAAGGTTACAGTAATGATGTAAAAATAAGTATAGTATAAACTCAACATGGGCCTTAATGCTTGATACTAATATGTTTTGTATTTGTTATCCTGTTCACTTTTAATACTTTGCTTGTTAAATGGTTAATCTAGATTTATGTTGTATAACCCTTTGTACAACAAATACTTGGCACTTTCATAGCTCAACCGTATGGTATAACTGACATCTGTGCTATGAAAGGAACTTGATTTGTTGTTAGCATAAGTTATAATCATGAATACCTGACAACATTTACAAGTATTAGCATTATTCGAATAAGATAACTAATGTAATCATGTTAACAATTTATAATCCCATTGGAACCTCCTTTGTGTGTGGTTTCCAGTTGATTAATAAAAAGAGTTTATACTATAATTATTTGAAATACCATTAGTGGATCCTCTAACCTTGACAATTATTTTATCCATGTTTAATCCTTATGTCAATATCACATCTCAAAGCTCTTTTCAACTCCTTTTCTATTATTATCTATTTTTTTATTTGTAGTTTATACAATTAACCTCCCTGTGGTTCGACCCCGGTCTTGCCGGGTTATTTATTACTTCGACACTCCTACACTTGGGAGAAGACATCAACTCTTTGGTCGTGTCACTATCTTGGGGAAGTATCATCTTTGTTGAGGGTTGCTTGTCCACCTGATCAAGATGTTTGCATTGGTAATGGATAAGGGTTGGTGTTCGTGGGCTGATCCATATCACAACATCCTCACTAGAGACGAGCACAAGAAGTATAAAATCATAACAAAGATTGGTCAATTATTTAAAAAGTGTTCAATTAAAAACCAAGCAAGAAAAAATCTATATTCTTTATGCTTCAATATGCAGCAATTAATGTGTATTTCCAATCTAAAAATTAAGTTTTACAAAAGAGTATTCATAGTCTTGGAAACAAACCCCCAAGATAGTTGAATGGACTTACTTGACGCAATTTGAAACTAGATCCAAAATAACTCAAAACCTAACTAAATAATATGAAAATAATAAAATAAATATTCTTAAATTTTATATTATAGTGCCACCACCTTTAGTGTCTAAGGTAGAGAAGGATTTTCTTTCTAGTTAATTCTTAATAGATTAGACTCTTTGTAGATTAAACTCCTTAATGTATTAGACTACTTGATATATTTCTCCTTGATATATTAGATTACATGATAGATTAACTCCTCCTTGATAGAATAAGCTCCTTGATAGATTAGAATACTTGATAGATTATACTTTCTTTGTCCATGAAAACTCCTTACCTCACTTATCGATTTTGATGTAGGGCAATTCTAGATGGCCTTAACTTTTACCTCATCCATCTCAATACCTTGTGCAGTTATAACATAGCCAAGAAATGTAATTTTTTCTATGCAAAAAGTACACTTCTTAATATTAGCATACAATTTCTCATTGCAGAATACACTAAATACATTACGTAAATGATCAAGATGCTCATTTAAGTTCTTGCTATAGATCAAAATATCATCAAAATACATAACCATAAACTTACCTATAAACGCACGTAATACATGATTTATTAAATGCGAAAACATACTAGGTGCATTTGTAAGTCCAAACAACATGACTAACCATTCATACAAACCATACTTAGTCATAAAAATAATGATGTGAACCTTGTGATCATGTGATCACGCAACCCACAATCAAGATTGAGATCTGATCCCGAAAAGCCAAAAGAGGTCTGATAAGAGGGTGACACAATGAAAATCTACCCCAACACACCAACAATATTTGAATGAAGAATGCAATAATCATTCTCACACGTCAAAACTGAAAAATTCAGAAGTTATATTCATCAATGACTGCTAAAATTTAAGTTATATGAGTTTAAATAGTTATTGAGAAATTAACCTTAATGATTCTACCCTAGAAGACTGATTTGGCCCACTTACAAAACTGACTCAAAAACCTTAAACTAAAAAGCCCATAACCTGATCCAAACAAGCCTTGGATCCTAGCTGAAAACAAAATATTAATTAAGCTATTTCAGCTAATAAAATAAAATAAAGCCCATAATATTAAATCCATGTTCTGTAGTGAAAATAAGAGAACAAAAAAAAATATTACAGAACTGATTCAAGGCTTATTTATAGCCTTCCATGTAGCCCAGGAATCCTAGAAACTAAAGGAAAAGGTAGCCGCCGATGTTATTTCCAAGTTGTAGTAGGATTTTTTTGTTTCATTTGCTGTGTTTTTAATGTGAACCTCTTGAACACACGATCAAGCAACCCACACGTAAAGACACCAATTCCTGAAAAAGCCATGTAAATCAAGTTTGATAGAAGTGTGACACAAAGATAACTCGTATCTAGGCACCACCACTAATGGAAAAAAAATCATGTTCTCTCTTGACTTTCGAAGTTGAGATTTGCTTATTATTGATGGATACCTCATTGCCTCCTCATTGTAGGATGGTTATGCTGGTGCTTTGCTTTTAGTCTTGCTATGTTCTTGCTTGCTTCAAGCTTTTTATTGTGATAAGCTAGCTACTATGTTGTTGGTTGCTGGTTTTGCTGGTGCATTGCCTGCTTGCCTTATCAGTTGCTGCTACAAGTTGGGCAGTTGCTGCTAGAGTAGCTTCTAGTTTTTGGTTAGGTTTGTTTCGGCTATTGTGGGAGTTTGTTCCCCTAGCCTCCTTTGTATTTAAGGGAGTCTGTTCCCTTTTTCCAGTTCATATCTGTATATATCTTGACTTACTGATTCCCCAGCCCTGTTTTATTTGATCTATAAATTTCTTACATTTGATTAAAAAAAATGCCCACGCAACGAATATTAATTCGCGAATGAGAAGTATAAGGATGACGTCGGGAAGTCAATTGCTCTTCAATAAGTTGTTTTTAGTTCTTTAGAGAACTAAGGAAGGGAGAATATCTCACTAACTCAAACAACAAGGTGCAACAAAGAAGTTTTTATTAATATGAATTGCATGTCCCTCCATGTCTGGTTAGGACTCTATTTATATTGACTCTAGACTGAAATAAACCCTAATGGACCCCCTTACATGAACCTATATGAAGCTCACTTACAATTAAACCAAAATATAATCCAAAACATAAAGAACTAAGAATACAATAAAGTTTGATATTGTTGTCGCATATAATAGAAAAAATAAAAGCTCAATAATCTAATTTCCCCTAGTTTATAAGCTGTTATAGCTGAGTAAACCTTCCTTGCATGCATAGGAATAGTTACCGCCATTATAAATCCCTTGTAGACTAGGAGAAAATCTGCTTGGATTTGGATTCCTTTCCTGTCACCTTTTTAGTTCCTTGATTAGCTTGGATTTCCTTGTATAACTTGGACAAATAATGAAGCGAATCTCCCTATTTGTTGTTGATTTTATTACTTTCCTTGCTTGTTTAGGAGAATAAGTTGCTGACTTTCTATCCTTGTAACATTAGGAAAAACAAGCCTAATAAGGTTGTTACGAGGCCAGACACATCAGCCCTTTGATCCACGCGAATTGAGCTCTTCTTGGACTTGGATTAGATGAATTAGAGGTTGTCCTTCATGCTCCCTAGGCATCCCAAGCACCTCTAGGTCCATCTTGCTCCAAATATTTTGAACAAGCCCATTCAATGCCTCTTTAAGCTTATTTGCCATAGCTCTAGTAATTGACCCATTTGGCACCCCCAATGGATTTTTGGCATGATTAAGCTTGGTGTTTGGTTGATCCTCATCATATTTAAGCTCATGTAAGCCTAAATTTTGGCAGTCATTAATGAATAATATATCTGAATTTTTCAATTTTAACGTGCGAGAGAGATTCTTGCATTTTTTGGTTCTGCTTCGTGGTGTCATTCGACTTCATACCAATAATGTTGTTGTCTTGAGACAAGTTTTCATTGTATCATATTCCTATCAGACATATTTCAGCTTTCTAGGATCAAATCTCAATTTTGATTGTGGGTGTCACGGGTTGCGCCGTGACGTCGTTCGGCGACGACGGAGGCTTTTATCGTGCCTCTTGATGAGGTGTGTGTGTGTGTTGGGAAGGATTTAATCATAAAATTATAATTAAGGTTCAGGAGTTGCCACCTAGTATTATGGTTACTAGGAACCTATGGTTTGCGAGAGTCTAAGTAAGGGACTGGTTGTGCAAGGGGAAGACGCATCACCCCTAGTGCACCCTACCTAAGGTAAGTTGCATTGTTGTTTGATTGTTTTTCTAGGTCGGGTTTCTATTCATTGGTCTTTTCTAAGGTTCAAGGTAGATCTCTCTTTATGAGAAAGTCTCTACCTTATCGGGTTAAATATAATATTATAATATATATTATTATAAATAAATATTTATTAAATATATATGGGCCGGGCCGGTCCATCTAGCCGGGTTGGGTCAAAATCGGCCCAACAAAACTGACCCTTTTAGAGGGTGGGCTGAACCGGCCCAACCATTTGGGCTAGGCTAGAACAGGTCCGGCCCACCTTCAAATTTAATTATTCTTCCATTGCATGCACAATATCTTCTGCGTGCAATGGCCACGAGAACGGGGATGAAGAATGGGGAAGAAGAATAGGGAGGCCACCTGACACGAGTGGGAGGAGCTACTGGTCTGGGAGGCTGATGAGAGCCTGGTGGCGGCATTGGTAGAGAGTTTTGTGGCCGGTGTCGGATGTGGGGTTGGAGAGAGAAGAAACAAAAATTATAGAGGGGAGAGAGAGAAGGTCATGGTGGCTGCTCTGCCGCTAGTGAGGAGCTGGGTTGATGGAGATGATGGTGGTCAAGTCGGTGGTGACGGTGGAGATCGGTGCTGATGTTGTTGATGTCGGTGCTGGAGAAGGAAGAAAATGAAAATGGTGGCGTTGATGGGCTGCTGCCACAGTGGAGGAAAAAGGAGAAGTAATCGGTGGAGAGGATGGTGGTCAAGCCAGCGGTGACAGTGGTGGTGGCTGAAGGCACGACTGAGAAGGAGAAAGAAGAGAGTGACGATAGAAAAAAGAGAAAAAGAGGGGAGGGTGGCTGGTTTTTATCGACTTTGGACTCGATTTTCTTCATGCTCTAGCCATGAAATCCAGATATATTTATAGTGGGTGGAAGAGGGACATTTAGTATTTAATGGTGCTAAATCTTGGCTTTTGGTTCGACTGGGAAGGATCCCAACTGTTGATTCAAAGTGTGCATCGTGAGTTGTCAAATCTGTAGGAAAAGGCTGCCTGAGTTGGCTTCTTTAAACCGGCGTTGAGGCCTATGTGTTGTCAATCGGTATGAACAGGCCACATGGGGTTGTAAAGAAGTGTCAGGTGATCATTTGCATACAAGTTTGGTCAAATTTGGTGGACGTTAGAGGCATTAAATGCACCTGCAAAGTAGCCTCCCTGAACTGTCATTTCAGATAAAACTGAAGAAGAAGATGAACAGTAATCAAAATGACGCTGTTTTGGTCATGTTCATTTCGGTCCCTCGATTTCTGATGTATCTCATATACACCCATGATCGGCTTCAAACGTTCAATGTTATGCAATTGCGTCACTGAAAAAACATCAATTTAACCCCGGATTGACGCGCCTTTTTCAATATGGTCCTTGGTCTCAGATTTATGCAATTTATCCCCTAATTGACCATTAAACTTCCAATTTCTTCAATTTAACCCTCGGTTGTTGTTAATTAAGCCCTTATAGTTCGACGCCTCTTACAAAATGGTCCTTGGCTGCCAATTTCTTCAATTTGACCCTTAATTGACCCCAAAATTTTAATTTTCTTGTAATTTTACGCCTGATTTTAATTAATTAACTTGGTAAAAATTAAATTTGGTCTCTTAAAATTCTAATATTCTCAATTAAGCCCAAATTACACCTCCAAACTTAATTTTTTTACCTATTAAGCCACAAAATGAATTAATTTGACCCATTTAAAGTGTAATTAAGTCCTTGCACTTAATTAAATCCTTTAATTGACCAAAATTAATTCTGAAACATATTTAAAAATCAATTTGGCCCATTAAAAATTTAATTATGTCACTGGACTTAATTTTTATGCAAATTCATCCACTAATTATTTAATTTGACCTTAAATTTGCATTGTTTATTTAGGGGTACAATTAGGCCTTGAATTTTCTCTAAAATTATAATTGTATTCTCCGGCCTGCTTTCTCCATGTTGCCAGCCTTTATTTTATTTTTTTAATTTTTTTTTTAAAAAATGAATTTTAGGGAATAACCCAGAATTGGTTTATGACAGTGGGTTGCGTGACCATCACGAGGTTTACATTACTGCTATCAAAGCTAGGGTCCAAGAACAGGTCATATCTTTTTGAATTTTTGTTTTCCTAGTGTTTTATTAAGTTTTTAGTGTTTGTTGACATCTTAGTCTTCTTTGTGACTTCAACATACTAAAAAAAAGAAAAAAATTCAATATTTTATTTTGTTACTGTCTCTAACATATCAGTAGCATGAAAGTCAAAAAGAAGAAAAAAAAGACGTTATTCAAAGCTTCTTGCAATTTGCCCCAGAAAACACAACTCATAGAGAACCCTAAGAAAACCACCTCAAGATTAATTTAATTTTTATATATTTACTACTGGGGGTGAGATCGCACTACATATTAAATTTGGGCTTATTTCAATATCGTTTTCTTGAGGTTTCAATTCAGGGTTTAATTCTGTAGCAAACTGATCATACACAGGTTTCGATACATGGACATAAGCTAACGACCTATAAATTAATATCTATAGTTTGTTGAATATTAGAATACTATATATTTAATTTGAGGTCATTCCAATATCATTAGGTCTTCGTTTTAATTCTAGTGCTTTAAAATTACGTAACAAGTCAGATTTGCATCAAGTTCCAAAATGTGTTTGTCTTTTGTTTGTTTTAACCAAATCAGTTTTGTTTCTGTTATATTGGGGTTAGTTAGGAGTCAATTAAGTGTCTTTATTAATTTTCATTTCTATTTTATTTCATGTTTTATTTCATCCACAATTCATATGAATTTGCATTGCTACTCGTAAAATCATAATCGCAATTTTGTTTTGCTTGTTTTCAGTATATTTATTGATTCTTGAGTCTATATTCATAAATTAAATGCGTTATAAAAGCCTCTAAATTTTATGGTTGGATTTTCAATTTCAAAAGAACCGAAAGAAAGCAAGTTGTGAGGTAAAACGCATAGTGAGTTTATTGGAGTGAAAAGCCTAATTTTGAGTGAAACACAAGCGATGTGAGGATTATTTTTTTATACCACTAACCACTTTTTACAGGTAATGTAAAGTTCCAAATTCAACATTTGACGAAGATGATGGAGAGGGTGAATTTTCTGATGGGGAACATGTGTGACAAACTTGAGAAGGTGGAGAAATGTGGAAATGATAAGTACCCAAGATGTGAGGAAGGTTGGGGTTGATTCGAAATCGAACAATGGCAGTAGGGCTGAAAGGCTATGGTGGGCTGATTAATGAGGATTTTAAGGAGGACGTTGATAGATTTGCTGATAGAGGTTTTGAGGATGAGACTATAGGCCATAGGGAAGGTTTTGGCAACCTATAAACCAAAGGGATTTTGGGAATAGAACTAGCGGCCAATTCAGCCAGAAGGGAAATTTCTATAACTTTGGAGGACATGATGTCCTGGTGATTTGGATGTTATCAAGCTGAGGCTTTTCAAGGTAAAAAGGTCCCGAGGCGTATTTGGAGTGGGAGAAAATGATGGATTGAATTTTTTATTGTCAAAGCTATTCAGAGGCGAGGAAGGTGAAATTGGTAGTCATTGGATTTACAAAATATGCATGGATTTGGTGGGATCAAAATGTGATTGGTAGGAGGAGGAATGAAGAAAGACCAATAGCATCGTGAGATGAGATGAAAGTGTTAATGACTAGTAGAAGGAGATAGAGATCGCAAGGATGGCTAGATTTCTTAATGGACTGAATAGGAAGACTGCGAAAGTGGTGAAATTACAACATTAAGTGGAGTTAGAGGATATGGTCCAAATGGGGATGGAGGTGGAAAGGTAAATAAAGAGAAGGGGCAACACTCAATTTCAGACCAATTCAACTTCATCTTCATCAACATGGAGGCCGAATCAGATGAGAGAAGGGGTTGCCCAACCAGCCTTTTGTCCCTACTAAAGCCGAACCACCTAAAGCTAAGGTTGAAACCTTTACGGGTGTCAAAGGCAAATTTGACTTTCAACCAAAACATACTGGAGAGTTTAAATGTTTCAACTCTTAGGAGTTTGGACAACACGCTTCAGAGTGTAAAAAAAAAAGGATAATGGTGATGATAGACAATGGTGATGTGGAATTCAAAAGTGACAAATCAGATTGTGAAGACATGCCACCATTGAAGGAGTGTGCTGAGGATGAAGTGGCGTTACCTATTGAGGAGTCCTTGGTTATAAGGCGCACACTTTAGGTTCAGGTTAACAAAGATTGATACGATCCAAACAAGGTCAGATTCAGATTTTGGCGTAAAATTTCCTACCATTCAGTTTTACGCTATTGAGCATAACTTCAAATTAAACTGTTGGATTGAGCTGAAATGTTACCAGAAGCTTCTAGAGGTATGTTTCTATGTTGAGGTTAAATTTCAGGTGAATCATAGTTCGGAAAGGACTTGCGATACAGGTCAAAACAGAATGTATGAATTTTGCTATTGACTTCCCTTTTAACATATGGACTTCTTATTTGACAATGATTCTTCTCCTACAATGATGTCGGAGCTTGTTTTGAGAGTTTTCTAGTTCCATAAGGATCTTTAATTGGCTGCAACATAATTTACAAGTGTGGCAAGGATTTATTAACATTCTAGAATCCCTTTTTTACAAGGATTCCTTATTCATCCTAGCTACACGAGGAAAGAAGGGCTGGTGGTATTAATCTCAAAATTTCATAGCCCAACATGTCTGATTATGACTTTATTTATATTGACTCTAGAATGAAATAAACCCTAATGGGCCCTTTATATGGACTTATATGAGATCCACTTACAATTAAACCCAAATATAACCCAAAACA
>Ga0307517_10006587_pt1 | contig 17143 bp, 13 predicted proteins | sample 23_EM_MG_FD_194515 | JGI IMG/M metagenome (GOLD analysis project Ga0307517, IMG submission 194515) | Populus trichocarpa ectomycorrhiza microbial communities from riparian zone in the Pacific Northwest, United States - 23_EM | ecosystem: Host-associated > Plants > Roots > Unclassified | place...
TATTTATTCACATTTGTGAATGACGACCCTTTTATTTAAAAAAGGAAGCTATAAATCATAACAAAATAAAAAAGTGGATAGTGTAATCTTATTGTTAAATAACCAATTCAATCCAAAAGTTTAAACTATTAGTTGAGGTCTCAAGATGTGATTTATATTATTCTCTAACACACCCCTTCAAGTAAAAGCCCTTTGGATTTGAAACTTGCACATGCTCACATTATCTTGTGTTTCATTTTTATTAAATAATAAGGATGGTAAGATTTGAACTCGTGACCACTTGATCATCAAGACTCTGATATTATGTCAAAGAACCAATTCAACACAATCACTTGAAGGGATGTATTAGAGAATAATATAAATTATATTTTGAGACCTCACTTAAAAACTTAAGCTTTTGGGTTGAATTGATTCTTTAACATGATATTAGAGTTTTAATAACTATGCGGTCACAAATTTAAACCTTGAGAGATGACATTTTACACTTTTTTTCTCTCTCTCTCTACTTTGGGGGCAGACCCTCTTGATTTAAGTGTGGCCTCACCACTAGATCTTGAATCATCCTCAGTGATTTTAAATAAAATGTCTTTAAACTTGCTTGATCAAATTACATTTGATAAAGTTTGCGTGAAGATGTGTTTATTAAAGATTGCGTGCACGAACATATATGATCAAACTTGTAGCTCTCTGGCAACATATGGAAACCCAAATTATTCTACATAGGATATGACCATGACAGTCCTGGCTAACATGTTAATGTTTATGTTTTTTGTATAATCAATTCATAAAGGGTGTTGCTAAAATCATTATTAACCTTGTTAGCTAGTTATTTCCATTATCTCACCTTTTAAAATGATTTCTTCATTTTTATTTTGCTAAATTAATTTAGCAGCTCCCTTTCGTAAAATATATATTAGTCATAATATAATCATCATAACTAAAGCCATTATCTATTATTTATTTTTGAGGAAAAAACCCATAAAACTACACTTAAAAATCTATTTTTCTTGCTATATATATAACTCAAAATTGAAAGCATTAGATAAACAAACTCGAATTTTAGCCTTCAATCTTCACCTTTTGGCCTTTGTTTTAACACTAGAATACTCTTAACAAACAGAGATGGGGCGAGTGAAAGGGAAAAAGCCGAGAAAGTAAGAAAACTAGCGGTTTGCTGGGTTATAAGCCTACAACATTTAAAATCGACCCTACTTCAATGCAGAACAAAATGGTGCCGGAATAACCAATACATCTTGATCGGTGTTTGATCGAAAAATCTAAGATAAGTCAAGGTTTTAACCGAGATGGTTCTTACTATTCTTTATTCATTTTTTAGTGGTGGGACAAGAAACATCAGTGTGGTAGTTACAACACTTCACGCACAAATTAACTTAAATAAATTGAAAGAAATCAATCATGGTACAATCGATTACGTGTGTTTTTGTGTGTATATTCCTGACTAGCAATGCTTTTTGCCATGATTTGTGTGTTTAATACTCCCCATTAATTTGATCTCTCTCGTAATCGAAAATGTTTATGTTTCGTATCTTCATAGATTTCCTTTTTTTTTTTGCTACATACAAATCTTTATGATAAAGCAAAGAGTAAGTGCAGATATCATGCTTTGGTATGGGCGGTGGTGATCCTTTTTGGTTCATGATGGAGATATCTACGTACCTTGTTGTTACGTATGGCTTAATTTTCTTGGAAGACCACCAAAAATTAACTACAATATAACAATAATAAAATAAATAGGGGGATTGTGGAGGTCCATGTCCCTTCCCTCATGCTTCTCTTTGGGTCCTCGTTATTTCAGTGATAAAGCTCTTTTTTTCCACAGAGATAGCCTGTAAAAGCCTCTAGAGTCACTCTCTTTCTTTTCTAATGAAAAGCTCCCTACAAGAAGACAACATCATCCCTCCAAAACCTACCAGCCTTTCCATTATTTTATTCTCCAAATGACCTGTCTATCATGTGCTTTTCCACATTTATGTCTTCGTTATCTTTTCTCTTACCTCCATCTACTTCCTTAGTGTGTGGTCTTGTGTGCTAGCTTGTAAGTATGAAGAGAGTGATAATATTGAGAACCTGAGTACCTTGCAGCCTTGTTGTGTTTTGATTGTTGAATCATGACTCAGATATAGAGGATCCTTGAAAGAAGGAAAAGGGGTGTTTGGAATGAAGTTTGATCCAAGATCCTTGTCTCTCCCGTTCATTTAGTAATGTTACTGCTAGGTTTCGCTATGTATTGATCAGTGTATACACAGCAGCTACGAGCTAGGCCTTGTGTTTCAGATTTTAGCTTCAATATAGAGTGAGAGTGATAGAGTTTGATTCAAGATCCATCTCATGTGTGCTAGCTAGCTTTTAAATTTTTAATCATATCCCTACTTCCTGTTAATTCTTAGGTTTTATCTTGCAAGTTATTATATTTAGTAAACATCATGAACTGATCTCGGACCAGGCTTCATTCCTTACACCGAACCTTTCCTTTGGCTGATTACAAGACCCTAATTATAAGGTATGTGCTCCTGATCCAATCTCATCTCCTGAAACAACATAGTTCTGATCTACTCGTGGAATTTGAAGTAGATTATTTATTGCATTTTCTGGTCTGACTTATCAATCATTCTTTGATTTCGATCTCATCACCATGTACTTTCAATATTCGTATGGCTACTGAGATCGATCCTTTGATATTCCTTGACTTGAGCTTTCCAATATTTGACCTGTTACTACAAGACCATGAATTTGATCAGAAATACCCAGAAAATAGTAGATCGATTCCATGATTTTAATTTTATAAAGCACGTACTACTTGTTTCTTCTCTCCAGCTCTTTCCTCTCCAACCTAGAGAATTCTCCAGGTGACAAAAAGATTCGCAGACAAACAATACAAGACATGTACGAATGATGCTTTAATTTATTAAAAACATATATATAATGTCAAGTACTCATGAACACACACACACACACACACACACACACACACACACACACACACCTCTCTCCTTAATTTCCTGTTTGGAACTTTGTATCAAGTTTTTTTTTTTTTATCAAGTTTAATTTGCTTCTTGGTGTTTTTACTCTTCAACACCTGTACCCCTGCTAAAAATCTTTGATTCTTGGTCTGTTTCACCGAGTTATGCATGGATCTCATAAACATAAACCCCTTAGCGTGTCCCTGGAAGCATATCCCTACATCATCTGGGTTTATATACATGCACACAGGCTATATATATATGATCAGTATGTCCTTGCATATGAAAACACTCACAGATACGTTTATTACATGTGGCCATATGTAATTTTTCTTTTTTCTTTTTTTGATGAATGTGATCAGATCTTATGAACTATGATTAATAAGAAGATTTAGTGCAAGAGAGCGATATATTATGGCTAAAACAAGGGGCCATATCTATATTTTTGCTGTGATTTAATTCATTTTCAACAGATTTATCTGCAATTATTGTTTTTTTTTGGACGAAAATGCAATTAATTATTGCTTGTTTCATTATCTTTAATGCTCCGTTTGTTTCCATCATCTGCAAAATAATTTACGTTGCACTATCATATAGTTACGACGACAAAATCTTGTTTTAGGGCATATGGAGACTCGTTTTCTACACATATGATTTAGCATTTTTGTTGTTTTTCTGCTACTAATCACATCACACATATACAGAACCGATTTTGTCATGAACATATAATTTATTCAAAGTGGTGATCTTGAGGTGATATCTTGATTAGAAAATACAGTGCTATGCTCTTTAATTATGGGACAAGACATGACTGATTTGATCTGCTAAAATGCTAGGGAGGGGATTATATTATGTTATATTTCGAAACCTTTTTTTTTTTTGGTTACTGTATAATTAATTAGATGATTACAATGAAAAGATTTCTTGTTAGTGTGCCTATGCATTACGAACAAAGGAAACAGAGAAAAGTAAAGGAACTATCACTTCATGTTTGTATATTAAATTCTACTATATACATACAGCAATTTTAATGAATTATGCGACAATATTTCCTTCAAAAAATAATTTGCACTTCTAAGCGTAATATTCTTCATTTCAACTATATAAGATAAAGTGCATATTTTTTTTTTATTAATTATTACTAACATTATAATTACTTGTTAAAAAAAAAAAACAATATAACTACTATGGAACCTAATATTTCTTTTCCATTTTTTTATAATGGTTCTATAAAAAAAAGTGTTCAATATGAAATGGTAAAGCGGAGAAGCATGTATATATATATTGACCCTCGCGAGCAACTCAAGTGAATAATGGGGATAAGTATGTTTTACTTCCTCAATTCTAGGAACGGTCACTTTTAGTCCATTAACCCTAGGTGGCATAATAATTAACTTAATCCTTAATTAGAGAAATATTTCCATCAAATCTTATAATTAGTTTATAATTTTAATAGTGGAGAGTTAAAAATAGTAGATGATGTTCTATCATATCATAACCTTTATATAAATATAGTTTTATCTCATAATTCATTTTTTACCACGTTTTTTTAATATATTTACAAAAAATTAAAATTAAAATTAAAATAAATTATGTTTCATAAAATATAAATTCAAGCAAAACTAGAAAAAAAATTATAGAAAGAGATCCATCCAAGTTCTAGTAGTTTTCAATTGATAATTGTAGCTCTTAAAAGGTTGTTTTTTAATACCGTTAAATTTTTACTTATTTTTTATTACATTATCAATTTTATGTGTATATTTGAAGTGATAAGGTTCGACACTACAAGACTTAACAGTTTTACCGACAAAAATGTTTGTCGGTATTTACATTAACAGTTCGTCTGTGATTATTTTACGAATGGGATCATGGATGAAAAAGTCTGTCGGAAAAATGCTCGTCTATAATTTCTGGTCTATCAATGAGTTTATCGTTAATAAATTTACCGATGACTTTACAAACAGAAAATACACGCTAAATTTTTTTTATCCGCTTCATTCCATCGGTAATTCTCTCAGTATAATTTAGCATATCACCAACAGGAGAACCGTATGTAATTCCATCGGTAAAATTACATGTCACCGATAGAATACCTTCGATAATTCCGTCGGTGAGTTAATAGTAGTAGTGACATTTGTAGTAATTCATTTCCAACTCTCTGAAATATACTAACAGACTTATTTCGTCAATGCGTTAACAATATCAATGACATTTGCTGTAATTTTTTTTCAACTCTCTAGAATATATTAACAGACTTATTCCATCGGTGCGTTAACAGTAGTAATAATATTTTTTGTAATTCTTTTTCATTTCCCTAGAATATACCAACGGACTTGGTTCGTTAATAATACCGTCTTTAATATATATATATATATATATATATATATATATATATATATATATATATAACAAAAGTAGAAAAATAATATAAATATAAAATATATAAATATAAATTACCTTAATATAAAAATCAAATATTTATTATAAATTTAAATATTTACAATAAAACTAAAATAGAGGTGGCACTGGAGGAGGAGGAAGAGGAGGATGTTGGTCGTTGCTTAGACCACGAGGTCAATTAGGAGATGCACATGTACCACCCATTTATGATCTTATCTCCATAATCTCTCATCAAAGTTCTTGATAATCAACATTGAGTTGTTTATATTTTTCATTAAGATGGACCATACATTTCTGTACTCGATCTAACAAGGTTGTGAACTTCGGTGTTTGAGTTGTCAGAACCGATTGTGAGCTTTCAATGGTCGAAATACTATGGGTCGTCCACAAGTTTTCGGCTGTAGTGTTAGAGAGTCCATACACCCTATTTGTATCAGGTTTACCGGATGATCCTGCCTCCAACCATAAATCTAGATCGATATCCAGGTGGGTCGAAGTATCGTCCCCATATCTTTCTTTCAATCGGCTATTATACGTCTCCTGACAAGAAAAAATAAATTCATCAAATTCAAGTAAATAATAACTAAAGAAAAAAATGGTTGAAAACCAACATACCACAAAGTGTTGAGTTTGGCTATCCACGAACTGCTGCACCTTTTTTTGGCGGTCATGACTTCGCATATGTGTTTCAACAAATAGCTCCATTGAGTTTGGCTCATATCCAAGAATCGTAGTCTGCAAGATAAAAATATTGTCAAATATATTTATAAAAAAACAAAAAAATATATATGTAATTAAAAAAATCCTACCATTCGCTTCACATGTGAAATGAACAGAATGAAGTCGCCGATGTACGTGGTAACGAAACCGTGAAAACGCTGGCTCTGATTCCTCACATTAGACTATGACCATTGCGTGAAATTTGTGGACGTCACATGCTAAATGTATTTCGCCCATACAACCCGAGATGTATGGTGACCTAAAATCCTTCCAAATCACCATGTCATTCCAACCTGGAAGATAGATTTCTTTTGTATATTTTTTAGATTTATTTGGCATCTCGTACCAAAAATCATGCAAAATATATAGCACAAACAAATTATCTATAAGTAAATGACAAATAAAATTTTAATATCTAGAATAAAAAAAAATTATCCTGATTTCAATGTTATCTAGTTGCGGCGTGATTCTCCTAAACCCTCGTAATATTATCATAAGCTCTATCCCATTTAAATTTTCTCTTGCAGTAAACATTTATGAAAAAGGAAAATTTCAGTAGTTTTAATAAAGTAAACAAATTAACATAATAAAAAAAAGTTAATACTAACATTAAACCTTGAAAATCATGCATTGATCTGCAGTTTTCATTTAAGATATTTGAAAACCTGGCTCAATTGAAATAATGGAATTTTCATCGCCGATTTAAATATCGATGTTATTGTTCTCACAACCTTAATGTTTGTAAACCTGAAATTGGATAAATTTAATGAAATATTATTTTTAAATTTTTTTTATTAAATATGTCGTTATGAAAGCAAAACAAACTTACATTGAAAGGTCATCCTTTCACTGAGCCTTGCATACATACGAGTAAATGAATCCCACCGTGAAAGGATCTCCTCTCGACGTTGCAGCATCACACTTGACAAGGTCGCATCATGAGTCGATGTTTGTGCCTCGGTGCCTCTTCTTGGTCGACACCTAATGAGTCGTGGTTGTCAGCATCGCTGCTAGAAAAACTAGCAACGATCATGTCCGCATGATGTGCAACAGACTTTCCCCTAGTCATCTACATAAATTTATAGGAAAAACAAACAATTTTTATTTTAAAAAAAATCAGCAGCACCTCCCATATACGAGAAGCTACCTAAAATTTTCTTATAAGTCATTAAACAAAATAACTCAATATGGATCAATAAACTCATCAAGTTAAAAGACACATCTCTCATAGTTAATTCATTGTTCCCAACTTGAACAACCTCGACACAATCTCGAGGTTTGATTTTCACTACAAATAACCAATCAACTCTTGAACAATCCTTTTTAAAGAAAGGAGTGTATTTGTAATAAACTTGTTAGCGTTACTTGACGAAAAGAAAAACATCATCGGCGTTAAGGAGTTTAGCCTTTGAATTAATTTCGACCAAACCATGATGATGATATACTCTGATTCCTTTATCAGTGTCATATCAATAACATTTGAATAAAAAACTATATTATGTTTGCTATGATATTGCAATTCAATTACCTTTTCTAATTTCCTATAATAGTCAACTTCAAACTCATTATAACTCGATTCCTTAACACAAACCTTATTGTTATATGTCTTTTTACCATGCTCATATTCTTTAATATGAAACACATGTCTATTGATGAAATTTCTGTTGTAACATTTCACCTTTCTTTCAAGACCCAAATTTAGTAAAGACAAATAACACTAATATTAATTCCCAATTAATAATAAAGTACAACTATGAATAGTTAACAAGAAATGTGTAATTAACTTAAGTATTTTGAAAGATAAGAATAATTAAACAATAGTTATACGTGTTATGAACCACGTGGAAAATTATTCATCTTATAGTCAAAAGATTTGGGATTCATTTAGCTGTGAATCTCTAGATAGTAAATATTGATGATGTTGCTTACAAGGATGTAATTGTTTATGATATTATAAGAGATAAATTATTTGAAAATAATGACATGTTAAGTAGTATACTTAGTGAATAAAAAGTCTCAATTCATCGCAGATAAATAACATATAATTATGTGCTTGTCTGAATTCTATTTTAGACAAATATCTTCCCCTCACAATATTTTTTGGTATGAGTCATCAAGGATGAGAGAATATTGACAAGTTCTCACTCGAAGGCACTTCCCCACCAATGTCATGCCCTGGAACGCAGTTGATTTTTGTTCTCAATTGAGACTTGGAATAATACAAAATTAATGTTGAGATTTTTTTAACAATATAAGTGTCGCATATTGAAGCCGCAACATGCACCTTATTTTTTTTTTTTTACTTTTCTTTTAATGTTGAACAAGTATTTGCAAGGAATTAAACGAATGTTTTGAATTATGCAAAGAAGACAAAATATTTTTTTTTTATTATGATGCATGTGTAATCCCTAACCTTTTGAATAGATATATCCATCTATATTGAACCAGACCTCTAACTTTTACCTCAAATGGTAAATGTATGGGTAGATATTTCATCAAGTCGAGAAACAGTGGAGGGAATATCATCTCAAGTTTGCTTATTATCTGGATGATATTCGTTTCAAGGCTTTCCATGTGTTGTATCTGCAACTTGTTAGAGCATATATCTCTAAAGAAATGACTGATCTCTATGAGTGCATCCCATATCCCATTTGGCAATAAATCTTGGTAAGCTAGTGGAATAAGTGTTTGTATAAACAGTTGATAGTCATGACTTTTCATTCCATAAATCAACAATCCTCCAAATTCACCAACCTTGATATGTTCGAGGCATGTCCATCAGGAAAACGCAGACTTTTAAGCCATTGGTAGACATGTAATTGTGCATTTTTAACTAAGGCAAAGTTGGCTTTGGGCTTTACAACCCGTGAACCAACATAAACCAACTTTATATTTTTACAGTGACAAAACAAAGCTATATCCATTATAGCCTTGATGTTGTCCTTTATCTTCCCCTTCACGTGCATAACCGTGTTAAAAAATTCTCAAACACGTTCTTTGCTATATGCATAACATCAAGGTTATGGTGGAGGAGATTGATATTCCAATGTGGAAGCTCTTAGAAAATACTACGCTTAATCCAATTGTGGGTCAAATCAAAATTAGAAAACTTCTACTTACAAGATTGAAAATCAAACACAATATCACCCTACTCCGACACCACGTTACACAATTCCCCACCCAAAAGAAGTGGCGCTACAACATTCCTTTTAACTATGTCAACAAAAAAGTCCTTCTTGGTCTTTCTGTACTTGTGATCTATTGGCAAGAACCGTTGGTGGCAGTAAAAAAAACACTTGACCTTTGTTTGTTAATGTGAATTCCTTGTTATTTTTCATATAGTATGGACATGCTCGTTTTTCATGTGTGATTCAACTAGAAACCATTCCATAAGCAGAAAAATAATTGATAATCCACTTTAAAGCTGCCTTCATCAGAAAAATTTGTTTTCTTGATACATCATAAGTTAAAGCCTCGGATGATCAGAACTACTTCAAGTCATCAATCAACGGTTGAAGATAAACATCTATATTCTGACCTGAACTATTAGGATCAGGTATGATTATAGATAAAAACATGAACCTCGGCCTTATACGCATCCTCGATGACAAGCTGTAAATTGTGAGTATCACTGGCTAATAAGAATAAGGAGCAACAAATAACCTGAATGGATTGAATCCGTCTGTACATAACCTAAGATGCATGTTCCTTGATTCCATTGAAAAATAAGGATGCACACTGTTAACGTGTTTTCAGGCTTCATCATCAGAAGGGTACACCATCATTCTATCCACCATGTCATGTGCTCAATAGTTTTTGGTGACATGAATAACCTTTATAGTCTAGATGCGATTAAAAAGTATCTAAATTTTTTATGTGCGACAAGTTCCTTCCCCTACCAATTCTAGGTTTATAATAAGAATGCCCACATATTATGCACTCGATCGACTATACATTTTCAAGATAATATAATATATAGAAGTTTGGAAACATGTCAATTTTCTAATATCCTAGACCGATGGGCTTCATCATGGACTTAATAACATAGAAATTCTCTTTCAACTTATTCCCTTCGGGTAAAATGCTTCTCATGCATTCGATAATTCTATTATAATTAGCCTAACTGAACTCATGATTTGACTTGATGGTGAACACCTTTGTAATAGCTGATAATTTACTATGATTTGTGCAACCATCCCATAATGGTTCGTCAAAATCTTTCAAAAGATAAAAAAACCTAGTTGCGTCTGCATTAGGCTCTTCATCTATAATTGGACATTGAACGACATGACTCTGATTCATCCTTATCACATCCATAACCATATTCATATAAAAATTATTGTTGCCATCTACAACTCCATGCACGTTACTAGCATTAGAAGTTAACCCAACCATCATCTATATCATGCTATCATGAGAAACATATGGTTCTCCGTGTGCATACCAACATGAGTATTTCTCCATGAACCTTTTTTTGTAGAAGATGCATGCATCATTACAACATCTGGGTCAATAAATTTTTTATTCTTGCACTTCTTGCATTGACATTTAATATCACCTCTACTAATCTTTTTTGGATTAGATAATGCATAAATAATAATGTCCACCTTTTTATTCTTACACCCCTTGTCTTCCATTCCCATCCTTTTTAATTTTCTCCAATTGCCTCTTGCCAACACCAAAACCTTTTTGGGGTCTTTAATAAAGAAGAAAATTAAGGGCAAAAAGAAAACAAATCCTTTTTATGGATCATTCCATACTTCCACAAAAGCTTTAATAAAAAATATACATGTCCTTTGCATGATCCAAGCAGTAACCCCTTTAATACTCTCATAATTTGGTATTGTTTGTTTTTGTATATATATATATGTTCTGTAAGCATGTTTTGTTCTTCAAGAAGCCTATTTCTATACAAAAATACAATTTTGTTTTTATCAAATTTAAAGTCTCTCGATACAAAAATTTTGATTAACTACGCTAGCAATGATATTAAGCAACTACCTTGGTGTAGGAGGTGACTTTTCAAAATATTTTTTATTTTAAAATGTATTCAAACAACTTTTTTAATATTAGCAAATTAAAATAATTTTAAAATAAAAATAAAAATAATTTAAAATTTAATAAAATAATGGTTACACCGCAGTCCAGAAAACACTCACTTAGTGAGCAAGTTACATTTGCATTTACATGGCATATCTGCAATATAGCCATGGATAAGAGCGAGCATCATATGATCGATCATCACCAAAATCCTTAATTGAGATGTGGGAAAGAGAATTCAGTGACTAGCTAACGCGTCATCTTTTATCAGATTACCCAATTATTATAAGAGTTGTAAGGTGACAAGATTTTCAAGGTCGGTGAGACAAAAGAGAGTTTATCTTTGACAAAAGCTTGTCTCAAATTGATATAAAGTCTTGATATAAATAAACTTAAATCCGGTGAAGGAGGCGATCGGCTTGAAAAGCGAAAGGTAAAGGAAGGAATCTTGAATGTGAAAGGAAAAGGATCACCGTAAACAAGTAAAGCAAAGCTACTAAAACTGGTTTTGAAGAGACCGTCTTGGTCTAAAGATGTCCTTGCACATGAAGTTAAGCACCTTTATAGTTTTTCTTATCTCCACCTTCTTCCTTTTCCCTCTCCTTTTTCTGCGTCCCCTTGCATTCACAACCAAGAACCCACTATCCTTGAGATCATCTCTCTTTGATTTCTTCACTCTTTCTCACTATATATCACCTCTCTATAAACCCAAAACACTCCTCTTTTCACACTTTGAAACGGTAACTTATCAACTATTTCTACACCACCACCCCCAATAATGTAACATTGCACCCGATCGAGAAAAGAAAAACCCACCATCGCATTAATCACTAGCTAGCTAGTGATTTCCTGCTTCAAATCAACCCCGCAAGTAATGGCCACGAAGCAGAAACTAATAGTTGAAGTTGTTGATGCCCGGAACCTCTTACCAAAAGATGGCCATGGAAGCTCGAGTCCATACGTCGTGATCGATTTCTATGGGCAAAGAAAGAGGACGAAATCAGCAATTCGTGACTTGAACCCAACATGGAATGAAACGCTTGAGTTCAATGTTGGTAAGCCATCTAATGTTTTTGGGGACATGCTTGAGCTCGATGTTTACCATGACAAGAATTATGGTCCAACTAGAAGAATCAACCATCTTGGTAGAATTAGATTAAGTTCGAGCCAGTTTGTTAGAAAAGGCGAGGAGGCTTTGATATATTATCCCTTGGAGAAAAAATACTTGTTTAGTTGGACACAAGGTGAGATCGGATTAAGGATCTATTACCAGGATGAAGTTACACCACCACCACCACCACCACCACAGCCAGCAGCAGCACGGGAAGAGGAAGCGAAAGCGGACACGAACCAGGAGTCTTCACCACCACAGCCAACTGCTGAAGCAGCGGCGCCAGCAGAATCTGAAGCAACACAACCAGCTGAAGCTCAGAAATCTGATGTAGAAACAGGGGCAACGACAGAGTCAAACAAAGAGCAACCTGCTGAAGAGGCAAAGTCCAATGAGGAACCACCAGCTCAAGCTGAAGCAGCGGCAGCACCACCACCTTCAGATAATGCACCAGCACCTATTCAAGTTGATAAACCACCAGAATCTGATGTGGGACCATCACCACCTCCACAAGGACCTGGTGGTCAAAACAAAGAGGACCCGTCACCTTCCTCAGCAGCAGTAAACGAGCCTGCTCAAGAAGACGGTGATGGTATCGTCTTAGAGCCAACATTCAGAAAGTGGGGCCCGGCACCACCAGAGATCGTGGCAGCTTCGACAGGATCGTTTCCCGAAATCAAAGTATCAGGAATCAACGCTCCACAACCCATCATAAGGCCAGTGGCTCCAACCTCGAATTACACACTGGAACCACAGGAAAGTATTTCAATTGAGCGGTCAGCGTTTGATCTAGTTGAAAAGATGCATTACTTGTTTGTTCGGGTAGTGAAGGCTCGGTACCTACCAACCAGTGGGAACCCGGTTGTAAGGATTGAGGTTTCAAACAGCCGCGTACAATCAAAACCCGCCAGGAAAACATTATGCTTCGAGTGGGACCAGACTTTTGCATTTGGCCGCGATGCACCCGACTCCTCCTCCATAGTCGAGATTTCAGTGTGGGACCCACATGACCCTAAATCATCCGAGATGGCAGCAGCGGCGAATTTCCTAGGTGGAATTTGCTTTGATGTGACGGAGATCCCATTGCGGGACCCACCGGACAGCCCACTGGCCCCACAATGGTACAGGCTGGAAGGAGGTGGAGCCTACAGAAGCGATTTGATGCTTGCCACGTGGGTAGGCACACAAGCTGATGATTCATTCCCTGATGCTTGGAAGACCGACACAGCCGGCAACATCAACTCTAGAGCTAAAGTCTACTTGTCTCCAAAGTTATGGTACCTCAGAGCTACTGTATTAGAAGCCCAGGACATTTTTCCGTTGATGCCGTTAAAAGAAACCGCAGTTCAAGTCAAAGCCCAACTAGGTTTCCAAGTGCAAAAAACAAAGACTTCAGTCTCACGTAACGGCACTCCGTCATGGAACGAGGATTTATTATTTGTAGCGGCGGAGCCATGTAGTGATCAATTGATTTTCACATTAGAAAACCGGCAACCAAAAGGGCCGGTTACAATCGGGATGGTGAGGATCGCACTTTCAGCTATCGAGAGACGGGTAGATGACAGGAAAGTGGCGTCTAGGTGGTTCAGCTTGGAAGATCCAAGGAGTGAAAAAGCGGGCTACAGAGGTAGGGTCCAGTTGAGGTTATGTTTCGATGGTGGGTACCACGTGATGGATGAAGCAGCGCACATGAGCAGCGATTACAGGCCAACGGCAAGGCAACTGTGGAAGCAACCGGTGGGGACTTTTGAGCTGGGTATCATTGGGTGCAAGAATTTATCACCGATGAAAACGGTAGACGGTAAGGGCTGTACTGATGCTTATTGTGTGGCGAAGTACGGTCCCAAATGGGTCCGAACCAGAACTGTGTGTGATAGCTTAGATCCTAAATGGAATGAGCAGTACACGTGGAAGGTTTACGACCCATGTACCGTGTTGACTATTGGGGTCTTTGATAGCTCGGGAGTATACGAGATCGATGGTGATAAAACTGCCACGCGTCCTGATTTTCGTATGGGGAAAGTCCGAGTACGTCTATCTACCTTGGAGACGGGTAAAGTGTATAGAAATAGGTATCCCTTGATTTTGTTGACTAATAATGGAGTTAAGAAAATGGGAGAGATTGAAGTGGCTGTAAAATTTGTTCGTGCAACTCCAACACTGGATTTCTTACACGTGTACACACAGCCCCTGTTGCCGTTGATGCATCATCTGAAGCCATTGGGGGTGGTCCAACAAGAATTGCTGAGGAACTCAGCAGTTAAGATAATAGCCACACACTTGTCAAGATCCGAGCCATCGCTGCGACGAGAGGTGGTGTCTTACATGCTTGATGTGGACACACATGCATTTAGTATGAGGAAGATACGAGCCAATTGGATTAGGATTATCAACGTGATTGCTAGCGTGATTGATATCGTACGATGGATCGATGATACACGTGTATGGAAGAATCCAACGTCTACAGTACTTGTGCATGCATTGCTAATCATGCTTGTGTGGTTCCCTGATTTAATTGTCCCCACATTAGCATTTTATGTGTTTGTGATTGGCGCTTGGAATTATAGGTTTCGGTCAAGGGCGCCATTGCCGCACTTTGATCCCAAGCTCTCACTGGCTGATAGTGCTGATCGTGATGAACTTGATGAGGAGTTTGATCCCCTGCCGAGTTCTAGGCCGCCGGAGATGGTGCGCACAAGGTACGATAAGATGCGCATGCTTGGGGCACGTGTGCAGACGGTGTTGGGGGATTTTGCCACGCAAGGGGAACGGTTGCAAGCACTGGTGACATGGAGGGACCCGCGAGCCACGGGGATCTTTGTGGGGCTGTGTTTTGTGGTGGCAATGATCCTCTATATGGTACCCTCCAAGATGGTGGCTATGGCATCAGGATTCTATGTTTTCCGGCATCCGATATTCCGTGATAGAATGCCATCGCCGGCATTGAACTTCTTTAGGAGGCTCCCTTCATTGTCTGATCGAATCATGTAAGCTGATTGGATGATTTTTAGTAGGTGATAATACCAGGCTGCTAATCCTAATCCTAATCCTCTTCCTGGCATATGTAATCGAAAGTTAGATAATTAATTTAGGTCAAAGTAGTGCTTAATTAATAAGCTGTAATGCCCAGTACCGCATGCTCAGAATGTGTGGCCCAGGTATACGGGCCACAGACCATGGGCTCCGGCCACAAGAACGGCCCATTTGAGGTTCCTTTTTATGCAATTTCCCATTTTCATATCTAGAATATTTCTCATGAGATTTATTCCTCTTTTTATTCATTCCTATATTTTAATGGGGACCGACCACCGGGCGTTGTTTCTTCTCAGACTCCCCGTGACTTGTTCCTTCCGGTTTTATTTTTAAAAAACTAACTTAATTATTTCTTTTCTATCTGAGCTTCTCAAGGTTACGGGTGAACAAAAAAACTGAAAAACTGATTAAATTGAGAAAACTAGAAAAAAAATAACCGAAAAAACCAAACCGAAAAAAAACCGATTAAACCGATTAAAATTTTGAAAAAACCGGCCGGTTCGGTTTCTGTTTTATAAGTAAAAACCGGAAAAATAGAACCGAACCGAGCCAAACCGAAAAAAACCGAGCTAAAACCGAGAAAACCGGAAAATTGAGCCAAACTAGTTTGAACCAGTTTTTGCCCTAAAAAACCAAACCGAAACCGGTAGGTTTGACCTGGTTTTGGTTTTTTTTTAAAAAAAAATTCGATTTGGTTATTTTTTTTGATAAAAACCGAACTGAACCGAAAATAATCACCCATATTCAAGGTATTGGTAATTTTTTTTGTAGGATGTTTTAAAATTAATAAAATTTCCATTTTGAAAAAAATATATTTTCTAATTACTTAAATTTATTTTTTGAAACTAAATCATTAAGTAATATTAAAGTATGCGAAATGCCAAAGAGAAAGAACCCAATTACCATCCATTGAATAATTGGAAGCTGCTAAAACATTAAGAAATCTGCTAGCTGCTGGGACAGCAGTGTCGACATGATACTATAATTACATGTTTAGGAGTTTAGGAGTGTAATTGTGATTGTTTTAAAGTGTTTTTATATTAAAATATATTAAAAAAAATATATATTTTTTAAAAAATTATTTTTAAAATTAGTGAATTAAAACAATCTAAAATATAAAAAAATTAATTTTTAATAAAAAAAATTTAAATTTTTAAAAATACAAGTTAATTCGCGTTTTCAATAGTTTCTAATCTCCTAAATGTCACATATACTATATATAATTTTGGTATTTTAAGAACATGGTTTGTCACCTTGCAGGCCCATCTTCTTCACGGAGGGATCACTGGTTAAATTATATTTCCATTTATTATTTGCTGATATTGTCGGTTGAACATTTATACCAAGTTCAATTGCTTAAAACACTCCAACAAAACAAGAATTATTGTCTTCATCTATCTCAAATGGAATCTGAAAAAAGAATTTTTCTTCACGAGAATCTATATACTATTTTAAATCATGGGTCTTTTAAATAATATTTAGTTATTATTTTGCGACAAAAGAGATGTAAACAATTGGAACATAAATATATTTAGCTAAAAAAATTAAGATAAAAATATAAAAATAAATTGGGTGGAGCTAATCGAAACCCATGATTACAAGAAGTTGGCTATATTATACATAAAAAAAAACTCAAAAATCCAATAACAAAAGACTCTAAAAGGTAAAAAAAAAAATAAAAAAAATCAATATTGTTTTATGAAGATACTCAAAACAATTGTGACCTACCAAATTTAATTGAAAATTAAATCAATTTGGCCGTCTTGAAAATAAAAGAAGGTAGCGTCCACAGTAGAGTGATTGTGGCAATCGACCTGCCATGCTATGCAAATTGAAGATAATTTGAAGAGTGTATATA
>Ga0307517_10006588_pt1 | contig 17140 bp, 16 predicted proteins | sample 23_EM_MG_FD_194515 | JGI IMG/M metagenome (GOLD analysis project Ga0307517, IMG submission 194515) | Populus trichocarpa ectomycorrhiza microbial communities from riparian zone in the Pacific Northwest, United States - 23_EM | ecosystem: Host-associated > Plants > Roots > Unclassified | place...
GGAGAGGAGGAAAAGAGCGGAGAGGAGGGTGAGAAGAAAGAAGAAAAGGAAAATTCGGAGACGAATGGGAACGGGAACGGGAAAACAGAGGAGAATAACAAGGACTCTCCATCTCACTCTGAACCCCATAGTAGGCGATCGACGCTTGCAGGAACCCGAGGATTTAGGCACGTCTCTGGCATGCAACGCCTGTTAGACTGGTTCCCTGCTGGACCGCAATCCGAAAAATCATCCTCGGCGAATCTCTCGGACTATGGACATATCCTGAATATTCTGACAGCAGTCCACGAGCACCTACCTGTCAGGGCGTTGTTGACGAGCGTCCCAATGTTGTTGGCACTGGACGACGTGTCGAAAAAGTATCGGGAGAGGGAGCCGCAGAGGTATAATGCCATTCAGGAACTGTTGGCAAGGGTGTGGTTGACGCTTGGGAGGACATGGGATTGCGCCCCGGTCCTCGAAGAAACTGAAAAGGTGTGTTGCTCCTTTGCCCCTTGTGAGTAGATAACCGAGCAATGACCATGCGTTAGGCTTTAGCGGACTTCCCCTCCCCATCCGACTTATTGGCACGGGTTACCTCGAAGCCTGGAGTCTTGCAACCCCTGCCGACAGCGCGAGAGTTTGAGGAGGGTGTCGAGTGTGCGCCTTGCAAGGGCACAAACCCTGCAGAGTGGTTGACTGCGCTTGTTGCTTCGTCGAACGTACAAGAGGTGACAGGGTTGGATTCTTTGGGTCTTCAGGCTAGGTTATCCAAGAAGTGGACGGCAGAATCTGCCCTCAAAGATTGTACGGCCCTAGAACATCACATGGCATCTCCTGGGACTAACCACATTTTTAATAGCTCTAGAAGTGCAAGCCAGCCCAGATGCTTTCCGAAATCACTCACTACTTCGAGTAACCCCCACTTTGATGAATATCGACAACCTGTCCCTCCAAAGTCTCGGAAAGTTCAACCGTGGGGTAGGCGTGACCGACCTCCGGGACGCGCTCGAAGGGCGAAGCAGCATGTCGAACCCAGCCCTGGTAGCTCCGCGCCCAGCATCATTAAAAACCTTTGACCGTTCAAATTCGGTGAATCGTGGGTCCATCCATAACGCTCTGAGCGTACGAAGTGGTGGGCCGAGGAGGATAGCTTCTGCGACAACAAAACCAAAGAAGGTTCCGGGTGCTCCTGGGGAAGTCAAGGACGCGTTGGATAGGTTGGGTATCGGGAGTCCGAAGGTGAACGGGAGCACGCTGAAGGCCTCGTTGAAGTCACCTTCGAACAAATCTGGATCCCCGTACGGCTTTGATGTACTTCCTACCCGTTTTCAGACGGCGGCTGATCAACGTTTTTTTTCTTTCCAGGACACCGGTTTCACCGCAACTCTAGCAGGCAGAACCTCGCATTGGGTGGGGACCGTCGCAGTGATCGCCATGCGTGAACATACAGTTGCCTTCCAAACCGAAGGTGATGTTTTACGGTATAGCTCGCAGTAATTTTCCCGCTTGTTTGAGCGGCCACTTCTACATCATCGAAAACCATATTGGTATTTAAAATAGCAATGGGGAACATCAGCATCATGGGTTCGCACGAAAAGATGTGACGTGGTTTATCTTCCGCCACGATTTTTGGAGGCCATCCGTCTTTTGAGTTCTTCCTCCCTCTCCCGCCAGTAAGCGATCTCGGTCTGTGCCTTGGGGTGAGCGCTCGGTCTTGAGCCGTTCTGTGCGTAAGCAGTCGGTCAGATATGTGGCAAAATCACAGGCCTAATAGAATAACTCACGCTCAGGCCGCTGAGGAACAATTCATAAAACTTTCCTTGTGTTTTACTCCGCGCAGCTGGATCTTCTATTTTCTCTGTGTGTTTTAGAATCAACTTGGACAATTCTTGTCTTAGTCGGAGCAAGCTGGAGATAGGTGAACGCGTCAGCTCCACGCTCTGGTACATTCTGTCCAACGTACTTGGAGAAGATCATCGTTTCCTCTTCCTGTGCGGTCAACGTGACGAAGGCTTCAAATATCGTCACGTATCGATTGCAGATCTAATAGATTCGCCGATTGAGGATCAGTTTGTGGGGCCGTGACAGTGAACTGCTTACGGTAGCCACGGAAACATCAGTCGTGCTTGCGCCCCGGCCGAAGAATCCACCAACAGACCCAGAGCTAGATACACCATCTGCATACTTCTTGAGTTGTTCGACGTGATCCGACACGGCTCTCTGGAATGCAGGCCACATCTGCAGCCTCATGGCGAAGAGCACAGTCTCCAGTGGAGCGCACCCTCGCCGTTGAGTCTCGTTCACCACATCTTCCGTAAGTCGAATCATGGTGAGCAACGGGACGATCGGGGGAATTGGCTCCATGCATGATTTGACGAAGGTCTGGCGTACAATTCATTCGGGCAGGGAGGAACACAGTGTTGTAGTAGGTGTTATCGCCATGAGGAAACCAGCGTTTAGATTTCAGCGAAGGTCATGTAACAGCATACCCACCTGAGTATACTCCACTGCAGGATCCGTGATCTGTTTCCACACCGCGTTGAGAACCGCTTGATCCTCCTTGGACAGCTGCACCGGTGGGTCCGGTTGCGGCGTCGCGCCTCTAGCCAAGGAATAGATCGGCGCAGGGTTCGAGTTCGTATCCACAGTCAAAGGGGTAGCAAGTGACGTCGAGGTCGCTGCCGAGAGCGCCCCTGCGGGCGTTCCCGTTTCATCATCTAGGCTTCCGCTTCCTAGCGCGACTGGGGGTGACATTGGGGTTTCCTTCCGAACCGGGACCGAGTTCGCGTCAGGTGAGAAGAAAGTGGTGATAAATGAGTATTCTGCGGTCGTGTTGTCCATCAAAACTAGGAGCGCCGACCGAAGGAGTGACTCCATTGGGGCTTTCTGTTAGACGGCGCGAATCATTGGGGTAGGAAACGAGGATTCGGGGCGGAGAAGAACGCACGTGGTTCTTATCATCGCCCATGTACGCCAGAGCGACTCCGGGTCCATCAATCCGAGCGTACTCCAACCTTGACAAGTCAAAGGGGGGTGTAACCTCAGAGCTCACGAGACTCTCGGCTTTCTCGACAGTTCGTGCCTGGCGAGGATGGAAAATCTGATTGGGCCGAGAAATACAAATCACTCTGCCGAGCTCACCTTTATCCAAGATAGACTCCGAGTATACCGCCTGAACCCTGTTTCATAATAGACTCTCGCGGCTGCAATGTAAGATTTTTGGAACTCCAAAGCCACATTCGGCGCGCGCCGCCGAAGGAAAGTGTACAACGGCCGGTATTTCAGAAGCACTGAATTCTGAATTACTTGCATGTTTGTCGTCATGCTCGATTTAATTGGTTTTAGAATGGCCATGAAGAAGGCACGGATTTTTCCGGTAGCCTTGCCGGGTGGAGAGTGAGTGGGGCGCGACTGCGAGAAAGCTTGTAGAGGTACATACAACCAGTTGCACTTGAGCCATCAGTTCTACCATGTCTTTTGCGGCTTTCACTCGCCCTCTCGCTTGAAGGGTATCTAAGTGTTGTTCAAGCTCCCCGATTGAAGGAATCCACGCGTCCGAGATATCAGTCTCCAGAATCGTCGTTATTAACGATGGGGGAAGGCATATGTCCGTAATCAAGTTTGACAATGGCCTCTCGATTTTCTATACCATAGACATGGTAACCGACCCGATTGCGAGTGATTTGTGAGTAGACTCACCCGACGACTCTTGAGTTTACTGTCCAGTTGTTTGCTCCGATCCTGCAAATCTGATATTTGTCCAGACACGGCACCCAAGTCCCTTTGGAACGTAGACAAGAATAACTCAAGCGAACCCAGTAGATTCAGGCCTGTCTAATGGGACCTAATGTCAGTCTGGGGATTCAGAGCGGGTGAAGCAGGAGAATGAGAACGTTCCTGCACTTGGTCATGGAGGTCGACAAAATCTTTGGCTTTGCTTGAATATGATTCTGAGCACGTGTTCAGCAACCTCCGTCACACCTCAAGTTGACGAACGGGGCTTACGCCGTGGCGACGAACTCCCCCCTTGCTGTTCATGAGACATTGCGATGATGATGGCGGTGGCTGGGAGGCAGCTGGGCGCCAGCGCGTCTCATTCCGCAGACACGATCGGCGTCTTCCATGTCCTGCCTTCAATGCCCACTAGCGAACTCTCGAATGCGCTGAACCCGAATGTTGTCCGGCAGAGAAACTACGACGATGTGCTAGTTTATCAGGACCGACAGGCCCACTCCAACCTTCATCACCCAAACTTCGATTATGAGCAGCCGCCACAACAGCCGCGGTACGAGTACGTCCCTCACAGGAGCGAGTTGGAGCTTGCGGTAGTAGAACCTACCCCGCCTCAGAGGTATGTCCCCGTGTTGTTGCTACGTTTACGTCGTAGTGATAAAACAATACAGGCCACGGCCTCCCCCAATTAGTCCTATGCAGGAGCTCTTGCGGCTATTGGCCAGCCTAAAAGAGTCCGGGCAAGCGGAGAAGACCCGTAGACTTGCCTGGGAGGGGGAACACGAGGCTGGGCTCGCTAAGATCCAGGAGGAGAACGAACGGAGGTTTCGCACCATGCAAGAAGAGATCGACTCACTCAAAGGGTGCATTCGACACCTTGAATTTGCGACAACAACAGCACCTGCTGCATCCCAACACTCAGCGCCTGAAATCCCTCGCGATCCGACTCCGTTCCAGGATCTCCCTCAAGACCATCTCTCCAATCAGGTCTCGCCCTATCCTTTGTTTGTCCAGGGATCGTCCACGGATCCCACTCCTTATCAGGCCAGTGAAATATTGGTCAACCTCGCCAATACGGATGATAACCTACCCAATACGCGCAAGAGAACTACCTCTCCGTCTTCCGGCGATGATGAAAGCTCAGGAGACGATGGATCGTTCAACGCCCAGAGGCCGAGTAAGCGGATCAACGGCCATGACACTCGTTGTTTAACGATACAGGTACTTATACAGTGTGATATCCGTCACCGGACTCGGTGCTAATTGTCTGTCTGTTTGAACAGCACGCAACGCGATCACATCTCAACCGCCTCATGTCTGTAACTGAGGATGACCCCCTTCCGGCCAACCACATCGAGGGCGCACCATTAGCCGACGATGAACCCGTCCGTTTTGTTTGGGCGAGGACCATCAAACAGTCCCAACACAACACACGGATGAAGAGGCGTGTCATAAATGACCTCATGGGGAACAGAGGCCTTTACGAGCACGTCCCTCAGGACGATTTCACGACGGATAACCTGGACATGGTGTTCGATCAAACGTTCTCGACGTTGAGGAACAGGTACAAGGCCCAGACGGATGCCAATGTTGCACAGAAGAGGAAGGAGAAGGAGATTAACAAGATGATCAAGACCCGAAGGGCTAATCGCAAACGTGCGGTGAGTGTTCTGGATGTACTCGTGTTTTTGAGGTGGGTGAACTCACTTTGCAACCAGAAGCTGGAATTGCGCATCGGCTGTCGCGAGAAGAACGAATCTTATTCTCACCCAACTTTTGACGGGGCTTTCCAGTTGGAATGCATGTCTTCAGAAGAATCAGAGGACGGTTCTGTTTCTGGGGACCAACTACAACCGAGGGCGAGCGGACGAGCACCAAAGTCAGCGATCATCCGTGTACGGGGTCTCGGTTGGCGGAGTTCTCGACTGGTTAAACTATTCCATATCTTGGACGAAGCCGGACAGAATGACCCCGCCCTTAGTTCAACGCTCCCCCGCGGAGACAAAGGTAAGCAGAAGATGACCGGAGATACGAAGGACACGAACAAAGCTGGGGCCTTCGTTCTTCCCCCGAAAGGGATCTCCTACTGGATGATTAGCAAGGGGTGGCTGAGGCGTGCGAATCTAGTGCACCGGGATTTGGGCAACCTGCTGAGAGGGTTGATCGTTGACCACCCTGGGTTCGATTGGCAATTGGGGACAGCAACTTTGGGACACGAGAGCGAGGCTGAGGGAGAACCAAGGTACCACATACAACAGTATAATTCAACTAGTAGTCTACAGTACGCTTTAGCGCACCCGCAGCTTTAATCTCGATATAATGACCACTGTAAACACTATAGAGACTGAAATTCAGTCAAATTCGACTTATATTGCAAGCTCAGTCGTTTTCCGACTGAACCGAGCCGATAATCTCAGCCGGTGCGGGTCACTGAAAACATGCGCCCACTTGAAAGGCGACATAAATCAACTTAGTCTCAGTCACCTATATGCGAGTATTTTTTACAGTGCACCTGGCGCCAAAGGCTCTGGACAACAAGACCAAACAACCACCTTCGGAGATCGGAACGCGTCAGCTCCAACCTAACCACTCGATTACGCGGTCCACGATCTACTACACGACCCAAACCACAGTTTCTGGCTATGGACCCAGGAGACATCGGAAGCTTGATGGGTCAGGTCCCTGGTGCCAGGGGAGGCGCACATGGAGGCGCGGAGGTCACCATGCCCGATAAGTGAGCGATCTATGGCTTCATCACTCTAGGGACGCGGACCTGACTGCTCCCTCTTATAGTGGGGAGGTTGTGCATATATCTTCGCTTGCTCTTCTCAAGGTTCGTCCTACTTGATGGTTGTCCCTCGTCTGCTCTCACGCGGACCGCAGATGTTAAAACACGGCCGAGCCGGAGTGCCTATGGAGGTCATGGGTCTCATGCTGGGCGAATTCGTTGACGACTATACCGTTCAAGTCATCGATGTCTTCGCGATGCCCCAATCCGGGACGACGGTTTCTGTAGAATCTGTCGATCACGTTTTTCAAACGAAAATGCTCGAAATGCTTAAGCAGACCGGACGGCCTGAATCTGTCGTTGGGTGGTACCACTCCCATCCAGGATTTGGCTGTTGGTTGTCGAGTGTCGATATCAACACTCAGCAGTCATTCGAATCCCTCACCTCCCGTTCAGTCGCGGTCGTGATCGACCCTATCCAATCGGTCAAAGGAAAGGTTGTCATTGACGCCTTCAGGCTCATTAACCCGCATACGGTCCTCGCTGGTCAGGAGCCTCGCCAAACGACGTCTAACATCGGACATATCAACAAACCCAGCATTCAAGCCTTGATCCACGGACTTAACAGGCACTATTACTCGATCGCCGTGAACTACAGGAAGACGGAGTTGGAGCAGGCGATGTTGATGAATCTGCACAAAAGGAACTGGACGGAGGGTTTGAGGTTACGGGACTTCAAGGGACACCAGGAGAACAATGAAAGGGCGATCAAGGTCCGTCACAACGGAGATCTTTACCTGAGTTTTTGGTCTGATGGACTTTGACGGGGATTAGTCCATGTTGTCCCTGTCAGAGGCGTACAATAAGTCGGTCCAAGAAGAATCAACGCTGTCGGCCGAACAGCTCAAGACGCGACACGTTGGAAAGCAAGACCCGAAACGTCACCTCGAGGAGGCGGTGGAAAAAGCGATGGGGGATCAAGTGGTCCAAAATCTGGGGACGATGCTACTCGCGGAACTCTGATTGTATGCGCTCTCCGTAACATAATGCCACGTTTTTGGATCTGACATCGCGCGGCTGGAGCATCTCGCGAGTCTTGCGTGATGCGGAAGAGTTCCATCTGACCACGGGATTTTGGGATTTGAATTTCTAGGTCAAAAACACCTCGCGGTGACACCGGTGTTTTGTATGCGGCGCTCCGTCGGTCAAGCAAATGATGGAATTACGACCAGAGTTGATTACAGCTAAAACAGTAAGTCCATGCAATGAACGGGGTCTGGTCACCGGGTCAGCATCGTGATGACGGGAGGGGAGATACGGGAAGCGTCCGAAACATACAGGGTCCGTGACAAATCTGCGCCGTTTCAAAAGCGGCCTAGCGTTGGGGGCTCTAGAGCCTCGGTTTCTTTGAATGGAGTGGGATTATTCCCATCATCTTAGCCCTCCTGATGGCTTTGCTGAGCCGTCGTTGGGACCTCCATGTGAGCTGTGTATCTGCCCTGCTTACGACACGTCCCATATCGGTCACGAAGTGGGAGAGGAGGGTGGGGTTGAAGGACTCTCGGAGCGGGTCGATACCGAGTTGGTGGAAGACGTCCTTACGGCGGGATTCTTTGGCGGACGGACCAAGATAAGGGCGCTTGAGGATTATGGGTTTCTTTGTCCGACCCTTCATTGTGAATGTCCCCGGGGTGACGGCCTGCCAGGAAGACGTGAGTTACTGCGACATGCCCGTGTCCACGCGGGCAATGAGCTAACCTTGTACAACTGCGAATCCTTGAGCATTCCATCCGTCCATGTCCTCAAGCTTGCTGTGGAGTTGACGTTAGTTCTTCAGAAAGTTGGAGGTCGGGTGGAGAATCACGCACATGGAGAGAATTGGTTTTCGGCTTCCTCTTCCAGGCGCGACTGGGTCTCCTCCACCAGGTCTGTGAGCTCCTGGATGGAATCGGAGCGCGCTGCATTTGGCCGCGTGGTCGAGAATGCGCGAATTGGGCTCACCCTGAAGGGGGAGACGCGACGGAGGAGGGCGAGCATTGGAGTGGGTGCGACCGAGAGTGTGATACGGATCAAAGCAAGCGAGAGCGAGAGACTCGAGTCGCCAGCTCAGGTTTTATTCCAGATTCAATTCGTATCTTCGCTCGTCGTTGGCGACGGTGTAGATGACGTCGAGGCGTCCTGGAGGAGAAAGAAAATAAATAAAAAAACAAGTAGGAAATCCGGGGCGGTATCTGAATCCGCCATCATTTGGACTGGTTCTGTTCTCGCTCTCACTCACTCCTCCCTCTCCTCCTCCCTCTCACCGTCATGTCCATCCTCCGAATGCTACGTCTCTGATTGTTCTTTTTGTTGTCATCTGCTATCGATTCTACATCCTGCCTTCGCCATGGCAGACTCTGTTTCTCCTCGTCGACAACCTCCGTCCCCCCTCGTCTTCTCCCCAGAAACCGTCCTCCCCCCGATCCCAATCAAACACTCTGTCCAGCCCATGCCCAACACCTCCCGCTCAGACACTGTCTCTATGCCCTTTGTCAAGCGTCATGTCACCCGTAGGCTTAAGAACGCTAAGCAGGAGTGCGACAAGGAGCTCCAGCGTGTTATCAACTTCATCACCGCCTTCTTCGAGGAAAAACTGAGAGAAACTTTGGATGTGGACCAGCCCCAGGATGACCGTGACTTTCGTGGGAGGGCCCGCGATGTCTCCACTCGTCGTGGTTCCGATACCCTCAAGGAGCCCTTCACCTTCCAGCCTGCCGAGCTCCGTAATGCTCTGGGAGTTTCCGATGCTGATGCCGAGGTTAGCTCTGACGGTGGATACGAGGCTGAGCTAGAGTATCCTCGTCATGGCGCCTCTCGCCAACGTGCGTCTCTTGAGGAGTCCCCTACTGCTCAGGATTCTCATAAGCTGACCCACTGGTCTCCATCACCCGGTCTGCTCACAGCATCCACCTCATCCAGCCCTGCTTCACTGCGACGGCAACACACGCTGCCTAAAGACAAGCAGAACCTTGGTAATCCCCCCGCCTCCGAAACGACCAGCCCCAAGAAACCTCCCCCCAGTGTAACCTCTCCTCCGATGACCTGGTCAAATTCCGGTGGGTCCGCATCTGCCCTCTCTCGTAGACTCTCAAGGAGTATACACATCCCCGTGCGACCCGCAAGGTCCGGGCAGAGCTCAAGATCCGCATCCCGTTCTCGATCCCCCCTTCCCAAACCCACACACGAGGAGCTCAAACACCGACGGTCTTCTCGCATCCTCATTGATGACCCTGTCGACCCGATAATGTCGACCCTTTACGAGATCATTGGTGTCGCGACAGACGTTATAGAGATGAGCGTCAATCAACTCATCGCACAGCCAAAGATTTGCGAGCAGTTCGTTCAGCGGATCCAGAACATCGGTCGCGCTTGGGACGAACACCCTGATTGGCATGGCAGGAATTGGTACGTTCAGGTCCTCCTGTCCATCGCCTCCCTTAGTCGCGTTGTGGAATGGTGGGAGGCCGAGAGGCAGTTCTGGAATTTTGATGAGAAGAAGGAAGAGGAACAGGACGAACCACTCATCTTCGTCATGAAACCCGCTTACGAGTCGACCGGCGGCAAAGAAGGAGAGACGCCTTCAGCTGGTGCCAAGGAACCCTACAAACTCTCTGCAGATGAGGATAACAAATTGAGGATGACGAGGCCCCCCAGTCTTGGCAAACGACAGAGGAACGAATCTACCAAGGAACTTGCGGTATCTTCAACAGCCACCACCCCCCAACGGCCCAGCTTGGCGGATAAGGAGGACAGCAGTCGAACACCTTCCAAATTCATGGATACCACGGAGTCAGCGCGCGTCCTCGCTACGGAGAGACTGAGGTTACAGGCGGAGAAGGCCCAGAATCAGAACATGGTCATGGAGCTTAGTCTGGACGGGGATCACATCCTGTGGATCAACTATGCTTGGGAGAACGTTGTAGGGTGCGTTCCACCCTTTCACACTATACATTAGCGTCACTTTCATTTTCTAACGTTTGCCCCACTCTCCCTTGTTTTGGCTGTGCTGTCATTATTGTCTTCTGGCCGATTTGACGGTTATGCAGAACGGACCCTGAGGAACTCCAAGGAACCAGGATATCACATTTGTTGTCTCCTCCTGATTGGAGCGTCTTCCGTGACGCCACACAGCGGTTGCAGGAAGACGATTCTCACACCATCGAAGTTCGGTTCAAACTCCAGGTAGAGCCTGACGACGACCGGGACCACCCAATCATACGCACTATGGAGGGCAAAGGCATGCTAATGATTGACCGAGACGACGGGCAACCATCGCACACGATGTGGGTCATCAAACCCGCCGCCCCTTATCCCATCGACACAGCGGCTCCGCCCATCCAACTGGAAACTGGTGAAGTTGGTGATGAACCCCTTCCTACCCCTGCCCCTGGCTTCGCTGTTCAACAACCAGGAGTTGAACCCGCGACACCGTTCCCCCTCGTCCGGCCGATCAACCTATCCCTGATCTTGTGTAGGATATGCGAGTGCAATGTACCCCAGTGGTTCTTCGAGAAACACAACGAGACATGCGTGGAGGTCCATCGGCTGGAGGCAGAGATCGCAGATTGTAACGAGTCGGTGACGGAGTTGAGGAACACGATACGCGACCTCGTTACTGCGCTTGATAGGTCCTCTCCTGCCCAGGTTCCCGAATACCGGGGCGTCCCGATCTTCACACCACAGACCTCATCCGGTTCTAGTTCACCTCTGCAGATGTTCAGGGCTCCGCTGAAGATGCAGAAAATGGGCGTGAAGAAGATGCAGCGGCAGCTTCTCGAGAAGTTGGATGACATCCTCCAAGTCGCTTTGGAGATTTCAGTGCCTGCGTTGCGCGAAGAAGAGAACAAGGAGCCCATCGAGCGACAGCGGCTACTTTCCCCGAGCTCGGAACGCAAGATCAGCCACCTGAGGACGTGGTGCAAGCCGACGATAGAGGATACTGCCTTGATGCAATTGGCCGACGATGTGGAGAGGGTGATGAGGCAGAAGGTGGACAATGTTATTAGGATGCAGAATGTGATGAGGTACGAGGAGAAGGTCAGGCAGGAATGGGAGGTCAAGATTGAGGAAGCCCTAAGTCAACTTGATGAGACTGAGGAGTTAGATGAAGGGGACATGGACGGTGAGAGTGAAGGCGAGGGGAGTGACGGAGCGGCTGAGGTAACTTCAGGCGAAACTTCCGTCGAACCCCCTATCTCTATGGGGGTCGGGGCGAGGACAGTGGCCGAGAAGGACGACGAAGGTGACCACTCGAGCACAGCATCAGAGTACGGGTATGAAGACAAGAAGGATGGGAGATTCTCCGATGGACCTACAACCGACCCTACTCCGACAGGATCGTCATCTCCTGCTCTTTCGGCCGCGAGTCAAAGGTACGAACCGCCTCGACCGGGTTGGTCCCAAATTCACACTACGCGGCCGTCTACTCCCTCCTCTGTGTCCTCTCCTTTGGCTTTGGCGATCCCAATCACTGCTCCATTACACACAGACGACATCCCACCTTTGAATGACTTGGCTGAGCCTCCAATTATTTTAAGCAAGTCGCCCCAGAACTTGATGCCCGGTTTAGGAGGGATCCATCCCAGTCCGGTTCTTTATCCCATGATGGCACCACCGGAGCCTCCGATGAAGAGAGCACACAGCAGGAGGCCATCAACGATACAACCGATTGTCACTCCCGCGATCGGGTCGAACGGCCAACCTCTCTCTCCCCGCCTCCCTTCTGCACATCTCTCGAGGACCACCCCGACGTCGATTAAGGACTTCGAGATCATCAAACCCATCAGCAAGGGCGCATTTGGATCTGTGTTTTTGGCTAGGAAGAAACTGACCGGAGACTACTTTGCCATCAAGGTTCTCAAGAAGGCGGATATGATTGCGAAGAATCAGATTACGAACGTGAAGGCCGAGCGGATGATCCTTATGCAGCAGGCTGAGTCTCCGTTCGTGACCAAGTTGTATTGGACATTCCAGAGCAAGGAGAACCTGTATCTCGTGATGGAGTATCTGAACGGTGGAGATTGCGCGGCGCTGATCAAGAGTCTGGGGTCATTGCCGGAGGAGTGGACCAAGAACTATATTGCAGAGGTCGTGCTAGGGCTGGAGTACTTGCATGAAAGGGGTGTGGTTCATCGGTGAGTCCCATTTGACGAAAGGCGAAATCAACGCATCCAGACTCACTTTCACCCACGTCCACAGTGATTTGAAGCCAGACAACCTGCTCATCGACCAACACGGACATCTCAAGCTCACGGACTTTGGTCTGAGCCGAATCGGTCTGTTGGGCCGTCAGACACGCGAGGGCGATGTTCTATCCGAACGTGGACTTCGTCACCGGACTCGGTACAGCCCTTATTCACGACCGCCATCCATCGACGCAGCGTACATGACCCACACGTCACATGTCACGGAGGCTGGAGGTTCGTATTTTAGCCACCGCCCACCGTCAGGGCCGAGGATGGGTTCCTCGCCTTACGTAGCCCCCATAGACGACGTCTCCGAATCGAGCGGGTCTGAGTCTGTACCTGGGTTGTTCCCCCGTCGTGGCGGCACCGTGACCGTGCAGGGACCTCAATCAAGCAATTATCGCTCGAGCGACAGCCCACTGCAGAGCTTCGCCTCGGAGTTGACGCACGAACTAAGGCAACACGCTAGCTCCCAAGCATCGAATACGAACACTCCATCGTTGACTTCTGGAACCCCACCGACGGAAAAGGGTTTCGTGGGGACGCCCGATTACCTTGCTCCAGAAACAATCTTGGGTTTGAGGGGAAACGACGCTGCTGTTGATTGGGTGGGTTTACTAATTCTTCCGTATGTTCACTGTGTCACTTACTGACCGAGAACGCATATTAGTGGGCTTTGGGTGTCATCACCTATGAGTTCCTTTACGGAATCCCTCCTTTCCACGCGGACACTCCAGAAAAGGTGTTCGAGAACATCCTTTCGGGACACATCGAGTGGCATGAAGATTTCATTGAGGTTTCTCCCGAGGCGCGCGACTTCATGAAACGTCTGATGACGTTAGACCCTGCCCGACGCCTAGGAGCAAACGGCGCCGACGAGGTCAAGAACCATCTGTTCTTTAGCGATATCAACTGGGATGCTGTTACCAGTTCCGAAGCTGCGTTCATCCCACAAGTCACCGATGCCGAATCCACGGATTACTTCGACCCCCGCGGAGCTGTTTTGCAGATCTTCAACGACGAGGAACAGCCCTCATTATTGGCTGGAGCAATCCACAAGACGGACCCTACCTCCTCTGCCCTGGACGCCCCGGTTCCCGCTTCCGCTACGATCCCCGTCCCTTTGGTGCTGAATAGAGAAGCTGTTTCCTCACCTGCCGACGACTTTGGAACGTTTAGCTTTAAGAATTTACCTGTTTTGAAGCAGGCCAATGACGAGGTGATCAGGAAACTCAAGACGGATCAAATGGCCCCGATCTCGCAGACCCTGGTCGAGACTGGCGCCCACAATCGTCGACGAAGCCTTTCGCAACGGATGAAGAAGCCTCCGGCGAATGTGAGTAGCATCGATACGAGCAAGGGGTCTCCTACGAATCCTCCTTCGCCCGCTACTTCTACGTCTTCGATTGCCTCTTCGCCATCAAGGACGAATTCTGCACCTGGAAGTGGGAACCATGTTCGTAAACCATCAGAGTTTGGAGCCGTCGAGCGGTTCAAGTTGAGCCATATGGATGGTGACTTGTCACGGAGGAATTCGATGCCCAGCCGATTGCGCACTGCATCTGTTTCGACCAGTGGTGATGACTCGACACCCGGGTCTTATCCAGCATCTGTCGCGACGTCATCATTCCCTGAAGCCAACACACCTCCTTCCTCGGTGGCGTCGATAGATTTGAAGCGAGGGCCAGATCCGAACGATCGAGCTGTGACGTGTCTACTCGCGGAGGACAACCCGATTACGGCCAAGATTATAGAAACGTTGTTAAGTCGCCTTGGATGCAGAGTCGTGGTTGTGGCCGACGGATCCGAGGCGATTAGCGTTGCGATGGGCGATATCAGTGAGCCATTACATTCCCCAGCTCGCTTGGAAATGCGAACGTTGGCTGACTTTTTCCCCCAGAATTCGATTGTATTCTCATGGATTTGCACATGCCAATAGTTGACGGTGAAGGTGCTGCAAGATACATCAAAAGCACTAACAACAAAAACGCAACTACCCCGATAATTGCCGTTAGTGCCTACAGCGGGTCAGAGATGGAAGCGAGCAACCTGTTCGCCGCCTCTCTGGCTAAACCGCTGCAAAAGGCGGATCTTGTGGCTGCGATGCGCCAACTGGGGTTCAAAACGACCCACGCTCACGAGCGTGCTGCGCAAAAGGTCGTTCGGTAGTTTGTAAGATTTCCTCACCCCCCTTCCTTCCGGTTTCCTTCGTGTACACGTTCTGAATGTTATTCCCCCTCCCTCTTCCGTGGTCACCCTCTTTTTCTTCGTGCGATTCCACCCATGTACAGTTTTTTCATGCCAGGCTTATGTTCTCTAATTTCCTGTTCACTCTCCCCCTCTCCCACCAACATTCGTTCGTCCGTCCCTCTCGTCGGTTCCTCCAATCCATTTCCCTCTCACCTCCCCCCCACCCTCGCCGACATCTATTTGCCCCTGTCATATAACACCAACAAGCACGACAACCCACGTCCAACACTGCATGCATACTCTTTCGCGGCTTTCCCCACCCCCTCTTCGCCTCCCCAATCACATAGTTATCTCCCTGTCCCCCCTCCTGCATTCCTTCCCTCGTCTCCTTCTGCCTTTGTCTATTACTCATCCGTCGTTAACGCTGTGCATCTGTTACATGATATTACATTACCCTGCAATTTGTGGTCTTTCATTGGTTCTCAAACTGCCCAAAACCCCCTGTGGCGTCTTTCATTGTCTTTACCGATTGAACTGATCGATACATCAGGATATATCTCCGCAAGGGTCAGTGCTGTTTCATCCCATTGTCTCTGGCTCGATCTAATAACGGTGTGGTGGCTATATATCCTACCGCGGGGTTCCGTTGATCTCTGCGGCTGCGATTATGATCTAGCTCGTTCTTGTGCTATGACTCGCTCGCTTTCCTCATGGAGATGGTGGCAACGGCCTCTCATAGGGCCGTGCTCCGAACATCGCAGTGACAGAACTCATCGTGTGGTTGATGACAACCGTATAGTGCCGTTCAGGCAACCTCTTTCCGACGTTGATGCTATCAACAACCCACTCTGGTTTCACGATGTGGACTTTGTTTCTTGCGTTCTTGGTCAGGTGTTTGTGGGTCTTGGAACCATTGAGGCCTTGTGATGTCAGGATGTGCGTTGCGTTGGACGGTGTTAGACTGGGTCGTGCACGTCAGGTAAGATTGAGTGTGGTTGGATTAGTAGAGATGCACGAACAGTACTTGTCCACCGGCGAGAGCGACGGTACGTTTCATCTCGATGTCTGTCGTATCACACAGATAGCCGTTTATGTACACGCGCACGCCTTGCATGACAAGTTTGTCTGTCTTGGGGGGCTCATCTCCTTTTGACGTGCTTGAGGATGAACTTGTTGCTGATAATGTTGACGAGGTAGATTGCATCTTGATTGAGGACTTTGAATTTGGTGTTGAAGGTGCTGGTCTCTCCTCTTGGTTCTTGAGTTTCTCGCGTCGATGTTTCAAATACAAAGTTCTGTTTATCCCAGAATCAGACCTCTGATGTCCCGTTGCGGTGGACTCCATATGTTCTGCCCGCAGAACCAAGTCAACGACGCGTCGGAAATCGGTATCCACGCGACCTACCAGCTCTCAATCCACTTGTCGAGTTCGTGATTGGATTGTTCTCATCTTTCAAAGTCGATAACAAAAACTTGTTGAGCGCAGCGTTCGATGGTCTACGAGGGAATTCGGGTGATCAAGTCGCACAGTCGAGGGGAATCGGGGCGGGACCGACCTCTTCCCATCGCGTGGGGTGGGTGCTTCGTAGGGGGTATATCTTGAAGTACTCCTCTTCGTATCCTTCTGCTTGAGGTTTGAGGAATTTTTGACGACTGGAAAGTACCTTTCGAGGTTTGCCATCGCGAAGTATGTACAGTAACCCAACGGAAAGTGGATTACGGTGGGTTGAGGCTGAGAACCCTTTGTCGGAGTTTGGAAAACCGCGAATAGTTCAACTGTAATTAGCGTCACGTGCTCTTGCCGGCCTGTTCACTTCTTCCTCGGCCCGGAAGGGCGCTTGAGCAGAAAATGTAAGAGGCAAAAACATAATTATTGGATCCCACACGTTGGGCAAAAAAACTAGAAGTGATTATTCGACTAATGCCTGGGCGGCGACTTCGACACTCTGAGTGAACTCCCCGTTGATCGCAAAAGTGTCCCCGTCAGTGATCTCCCCGCTGTTGGGAGTATCGTTGGCGGCGACTTCGACGGGTTTAACTCTCCGCTGATCGTAGAAACACTGTCTCCCTCAGCGATCTCCCCACTGCTGGGAGCATCGTTCTGTTGGTAAGCGGTAAAACCCCCATGCGGCTTGAACCCTTTCTCTTGCGATCCTGACTTGTAACAAGCCTCCACTTCCTCTTTCTCCTGCACGCTCAACGATGAGAAATGTTTCACCGGTTCGGTGATCACTGGCTGTGGATCGCAGTGAGGGCAGAGCGGGAGACGTCCCCGGCCTTGAAA
>Ga0307517_10006589_pt1 | contig 17139 bp, 30 predicted proteins | sample 23_EM_MG_FD_194515 | JGI IMG/M metagenome (GOLD analysis project Ga0307517, IMG submission 194515) | Populus trichocarpa ectomycorrhiza microbial communities from riparian zone in the Pacific Northwest, United States - 23_EM | ecosystem: Host-associated > Plants > Roots > Unclassified | place...
GAAGTTTGATAAGATGGCTAGAATCGTTTCCGATTCTCGCCAAGGGTATACAGACCTTCCAGGGGGGTCAGATTTGTGCACCGATGCACGCCGATGTAATTTCACCCACCTTCCAAAGTTGCAAAGCATCGGGGTCGATGCGGCGGAATGACGGCTTTTTCTGATGTATTGCTTCCTTCAGGTGCATGACTTTGGCACTAGGACTAACCCGGACAGGGAAGATATGATTGATTTTGCTGCCTTGAACCCAGCATAACAGCTCGATCTCGTCAGTCATGGAAATATTGGCCAAGGCTATTCTCTTCAAATCAAAGACGCCTGGAAAGATTCAGGGGATGAGGGCGGCAAGCGGAACTCAGTTCTGAAGTTCTAGCGGAATAGGGAGAAAGCGAGGTAGATCCTACATAGTATCTCGCCCGAGACGTAGACCAATGTTTCGTCTCAAAATCCATAGAGTATTACGTAATATGTGTCCGTTCCAATATTCTAAGGTATATTGTTCGCTGCAAGTAAACAATTTCATCTCTAAGAATAATTTCTCTCCACATTAACTATAAAATTTTGTCTAGTTAGTGGTAGAAGAACGGGTGAATGGAATCAGAAACTCACCAGGCAGGCACGGTCAATGGGATTTTCACAGTCGTCTGTCCAAGAAAGAAAGAAATGTTAAAGAGGGTCAGCGCAGAACCAATTGGAATGGAAAGCAAAACGTACAGCCAAACCCTGAAAAGGAAGGACCACGAACTCTTGGATCAGAACACAAAATATTATTCAAGAAAAATAAAGCATACCGAGAGGCTCGTCTCCTTGTATTTCACACTCATGTCAGCCGCAGTGAGACGCATGGCTTCGATAGCTTCATCCAAAGTCACGCTGTATACTCCATCACTTGCCATGGAGAGTTGGGCAGCCGTAATAGCCTTGACAGCTATAGCGGATAGAATCAAATCAGATTTGGAAAATAAGCGAGGAAGAAAATCCGGAGGACCTCCAAGACTGTTACGTTCCTGGTAAACATGATTCTAGTAAACAAACGTAAGATGGTGGATAAAGGAAGCGACCCACAATGCAAGGAACTTGCACAAGCCCGTCGATAGGATCGCATGTCAATCCAAGATTATGTTCTTCGAAATTAATTAATATATTGCAAACAAAACAGAAAAGTGACACACCGATTCCGATTTCTGCAGCCTAAAAAACAATGCTCGAGTCAGCAACGTGGGAGCAATATTGCAATCCTACGAACTTGTAAAACTGTCTCCGGAGAGGCTAAGCGAAAGGGTACAATCAATCAGCGCGCGGAGATATCTGAGTTCTAGGAACAATCTTACCCCCCATACAAGCCGCGAAGCCTGCACTAGCCATGGAGCATGCGACTGTCACATATCATGAGCACAAAGTTGGGTATCTGAGGCGAAAATAGATATATCACCTCCAACTTCAGCCTGGCATCCACCCTCAGCGGCCGATATAGTGCTACCTCTCTTGAAGAGCATTCCAACAGCCTGGAGAAATAAAATTAATTGAGGGTGCGTTTCATGCCAATCAAAGGGCACAAACCGCTGCTGTCAACAAAAACGTCTGCACACTTTTTTCTGGATCATCACTAACAAACTGAACGAAAAAGGACATATCAATATCCATCACGAAGCATCGCGAAATAGGAAAAAGCACACCTCGATAATGTATTTCAGAACAGCAGGAATGACACCCGCAGCTCCATTTGTAGGCGACGTGACAATGCGACCACCGGAGGCATTGACTTCGTTGACAGCGATGGCGTAGCAAGATAAGAAGTCCATGGCAGGAATAACTGTCTTTCTCTATTAAGAAAAAATCGTTATCAAGCTTCTCGCATTCGAAGAAACTTAATCAATCAAAGTGCTTACCGGAGGCACAGGTAGCAGGGCATGGTTAAAGGAGCCTATAACTCTCGGCGCTCGTGCCGCTGCGACGGGTGAGGTGACAACTCGAGCGGCGCGCTCACGTCCATATGACGTGCTACTACTGTCATCACCAGCAGCGCCAAAAGGGGTAGTCGGGAGCTCCTCTTCGGCAAGACTATCCACCTCCGAGAAATCCTGTGAAGCTTGCTGGGGATCAGATATAGCTTCTCGCGCCCAACCAGCATTGATTGAAGGAAGGTCGTTGCCAGGTGAGGCTACGCCTGGATAAAACCTAAGCGAGTGAATAACGATCATTAGTCAATTGCTGAATGAGAACGATGTTGGAGTATGTTACCCACCCACGCATTAATCGCCTATAGAGCATTGGCGCACGTCTTCGAAGACCCAGTCGCCCCGGAAGCGTCTTTTCAGAGGTAGACACCCCTGTGCGGATACAATCGTCCATGACACCCCAGATTCGCATGATCTGCTCGAAGTTGAGGAACGAAATCATGAATCGGTAAAGTTTGCAAAGACGGACCTTGTCGTGTATATCCTCGTCTGTATATCCGAAGGATTTCTAATGCTTCAGGTAAATGCAATAAACAAGCTGGTATATAAGTATCCCACCTCGTTATCGTGCACTATTTGGGCGATGGTCATCTAATTTGCATTTATTTGAGGAAAGGAGCCAAACGACTGGACAGAAACGAATAACGTACGTTGTGTTTCTTGGTCAAAGCCAGTAAACTATTCCCAGAGACAAACGGATACGGCGGGTGGTCTTTGCATTCTGCATCGCTGGCCTTTTGCGTGGTCTCGCCGGATATTGGGGACGCAGGTGAATCCGCGTGGGGGTGGTGGCTCTGTTGTAACCTGGCCCCATGAACTTTTGTCTTATCAACGCCTTTATAAAACAAGTTTTCGTCGACTACAGAGGCACATGCAATTAGCATTTTAAAATAATAAATACAGGATGTTTATACCTTTAGTTTTATCATTCACAACAAAGCCACCTCCAACGCTGAAATATTCGTTGGTCGCCAACAAATCGCCTTCCTCGCCAAAGCAACTAAAACGCATTCCGTTTGGATGTGTCTTCAGAACTTGGTCCCATCGCCATATCATGTCACGGTCCATGTCGTAAGAAATCGTGTGATGTCCTCCAAGGAGAAGTATCTTATTCTGCAAAATAGCAGCATATCGGGAGGGAATAGTGCCAGTGTCGATCGTTTCGGGGTCGGATCCTGATATTAATGCATTGACTCAGAGCAACAATATTTATCAGAGGCAGGTAGGTACCTTCCAGGCCAAGGAGAATTGCTTGAGGTGTGTGATGACTGTTAGTAAAGCGCACCAGAGATTGAGGTGCTTCTTTGAAATGGGAAATAACGGCACGTACCCCTTGCCTAAAAAAGATTAGTGTCAGTTCATTCATGACATTGACAGGCGGACCAAACGCCTAACCTGTTGCTGCTAAAGAGCCATAGCTAATAAAGAGATGAGCGAGACCGTCGCGGGAAATGATATTAAAGGACCTACAGATTGATCTTGACTGTTTTCACCTGGTGGGTGTGAATTAATTTTATATATAAATATAATCCATGACAGTCACACGCACCGCTTCCAGAAGGCCCAATTCCTGAAGGTCGGCGATGAAAATCTTGGCTGCTCGCATGGGCCCCACGGTATGTGAGGAAGACGGGCCAACTGTACGCGCTAGATAAACCAATAATGTCCCAGGACTGGCGAGTGGATCCGTACCTCCGATGCTGAAGAGGTCAAAAGCGGAAATTACTGCATGCTCAGGACGTTGATGTTCCGCTGGAACGCAAGAATCCTCTTCGTCTGCGATTGGTTTCTGAGCGAGGTGGGTTTTAGGCCTTGCGTTCACGAGAGCATTGCTTGAGAACAAATCCCCCCCAGAACTTGCGGAGGGTCTATTGAGAGTGACGGGTCGTGGAAATTTGAGAAAAGTGGGCTTCGTCGCAATTGTCATAGATAACCTGGAGACGGTTCTACTGAGAAGTGACATTTGGGACGGGAGAGTCGGAAAACGACTGCGGTGGAATATATCTAGGTTGGAAAGCACATAGGAGACAGAAGGAGAGGATCGGAGCACCCGAAGAAAAAATAAATATATGCGCAGAGCTCCTTATATCCTAAAGTTCAGAGCTCAGTTGGGGAAGGTCCGTTGTTGCCAAGTCACATGACCTCTTTATCTGTTTCTCCACTTTTCAATCTCTTTCTTGCTCTCTCATACTCCTTGACGCCTCTCGTTTTGCCTTTCCTCGTGCCTTTCCTTGCCAGAAAGATATATATTCTTAAATTTTTGTGGCAACGGCCGGCGTCTGACTCTTTTCCAAATTGGGGGCGGGTAGCAACTGAAATTAAATTAGAGACTTGCGCCCAACTACCATGGCCTTCAACGCAGCCATATCAGCGTATGGCAATGGCCTCTCTGTGCAGGGGACTCCGACAAGAGACCGAGATCGCCATCCTTTTCCTGCATCGGCTCACCCTTCTCCAGCCCCGTCTCTGCGTCAGACGTCTGCCTCTGCGTCCTTCACCAACCTTCCCTCGACCGCCACCTCATCTGCTCAGGTTTCTCCACAATCCATAACGGTTGAGGCCCTCCTCAAACAACATGCTTCATCTCCCGATCCCAAAGCAGCAGCGTTGGACCAAGCTGTCGCCGACCGCAATGTCCTTTCTGGTCAAAATACCCAGCTTTGGAAGCTCATCGAAAAGCAAAGAGCAGGCTATAACCAAATACTTAAGGAACTCGAACGTATCCGAGGAGAGCGTGACTCCTACAAGAATAAACTTGTCGCTCTCAATGCTCTCCCAAACGGTTCTTCAGACAAGCGGCAAAAAATTACCACCGAACGCGGCTCAAGGCCAAGCTTAGATACTACATCAAGTCATACCAGTTCTTCTTCTCTGACACCACCTCATTCACAAGCCCGACTACCGCCTCGGCAAAATTCTGACGATACAGGTAAATTCATGCGCAGTTAATCATTCCTACTTCTGATTGCCTTTTTAAGCCAACCAACGAGAGCGTCCTCCTCCTAATCTTCATGCATCACGTTCATTCGACCCTATTTCTACTAGGATGAACCAAGGCGGACTCCATTCCAATGCTAGCTTTCCACCTACTGGCCCAAGAACTGCCAGTCCACCTCCACCACCACCAACCTCTGCACCCGTCCAAACACCCTCCTCCACCCGACCACTAAAGCCAACACCTTCCCCACTAGTTGTACCTAATCGAGTCGATTCCCTGCAGGGTGGATATGCCATCTCCGACTCTCCTGATTCCTCGACGTCATCTAAGCCCCCCTCAATTGGAGCCATAGACAATATTACAGGAAACGGAATTTACTCCTCTGGATCTACCCGCCCCCTGGCACATCCACGCAAAGGCAGTCTTGCTGACAGTGTCAGTAGTATTGTAACCTCTGGAAGTAGCACGGGTGATCTGTCGTCACCGTTGACCTCGCCGCTGACCTCGGTTCCCTCGAGCATGAATAGTCACAATTTCGGAGGCAATTTGAACACACCTATCCAATCGCAGTACACTGGGTTCAATTCACAACCCACCCCGCCAGGTTCAAAAACGCCGCTTACAGAACATGGTCCGCCTCGACAACGGAATCCCTTGGTTATTGCGCCTCCCTCTATCCAGTCGTCGCCAGCCTCGGGCCCGCCACTGAAACCTACAACTTCTCCGCCACCTCAGCCGGAGCCTCAGCAATCCCAACTTCCCGGTCAACCCCAAATCCTGTTGTCAGTGTTTGAAAAGCGGCAGCATTCTTTGTCCCGCGAGTCTCGTATTACTTTGCCCGATGAAGCCCGACAATATATAGTCAATATGGCTGATTCGCCTGCTGCCAGTCCGCGAACAGACTCCTTTTCAGCCAGATCCAAGCTCTCGACATCGGTATTTCCCCCGCCGCCCAACGACACAAGTACTGGTGAATCAGGTCCCGAAAGCGAGTTCCTGGACATGGAAGAGGAAGAATCTGACGAGGAATCTGAAGAAGGTGTAGGAGATATCACTGCAGGTGCTGGTGATCCAGGTGCGTATTATATTTATCGTCTAGTTCCTGAAACGGTTTCACACCAGAGAACAATTACCAGCATTTGACACCCTTCGCGTGGACAAAGTACCAGCCCCTTCAAGACAGGAGAACAATACGAACGGACATCCAGGCCCTCCGCTCCACCAGTCACAGTACCTAAACAATTATTCTTCGCAATCTAATTCGTCACGAGAAGATGTGGATGCTATTCAGTCGAAGCGAAAGGACAAGTCACGTGTTGGCGCCGAAGAGTTCCCTCTTCCTCCGCCATCAAACATCATCCTTCAGCGGCAGCAGGCTCTGGCTGCTCAGGACGCACAAGCCCAGTTCTATGCTCAACAAAATCCTCAGCAACAACAACCATTACAGGTCCAATCCTCACCGTCGGTCCCAGCATCGTCGCCAAAACATATGCAAGCAATGCCCAATCAACAGCCCCATACATCTATGCAGGAAACCCCATACCCTATTCAAGCCAATCCCACCTATCGCGCAGAATTCACCAACCAACCTCAAGAGAAGCAGGAGTCGGCGGTCCAAGCGGTCCCACTGTCCTTCCGTGAACTGCCTCTTTTGTCATCTGATCTGCCGCACACACAAATCGTCGTCTCGCATTCGTTTGTACGTCCCAACGACCGTGGCAAGGAGGTTCTGTCGTTCATCGTGTTCGTGAACCCTGGGAATGGAAAGGAGGGATGGAAGGTCGAGAAGATGTATTCTGACGTGCTGAGCTTGGATCAACGTGTGCGGAATAGCGTCGGCAAGGGAGTGGGGAAGAAGATTGGCAATCTTCCTGAAGGAAAGCTTTGGAAGGACCATGCCCCAGCCAAAGTCGATCAAAGAAAGGTCGGTTTGTGCACAAATTCCACGTGGTGTTAATGTGCTGAAAATAATGCCTTCTTCGATCTCCCTAGGCCGTTCTCGAGAACTACCTCCAGACTTTAATCCGCCTGCCAGTCAAGAACAATGACGAGGTTATCGCCTTTTTTACCTCGGATATCGTTCGAGAGCAGAAGCAACCTGTGATGCAGGCTGGGCATAAAGAAGGTTATCTGACCAAGCGAGGCAAGAATTTCGGGGGTTGGAAGACTCGGTTCTTTGTGCTCCAGGGACCAGTCCTTGAATACTACGATTGCGTAAGTGGCTTGCTTTTTAAATTTTAACCTTTCTTTTGTTATTTACGAGGAGGGTTTAGCGTGGAGGTGCCCACCTCGGCTCGATCACAGTCACAGGTGCACAAATCGCTCGTCAGCATCGGACCGAGCGTCCACCAAGCGCAGACGACGAAAAGGAATATCGACATGCCTTCCTTATCGTTGAAGCAAAGAAAGGCCCAGGTGGGAACCATCCACGACATGTTCTTTGTGCCGAAAGCGACGAGGACCGAGATAGCTGGGTCGAGATGCTAGTCAGGTACTACACCGGCACGTACAGTGAAGATCTGGTGTTTAATTCCACTTCTGGTTTGACATCGGCGCAAACCAACTCCATTGCTGCGACTTCTCAGCAATCCGGTGGAATAGGACAACCGCGATCCAGCACAAGCTCCAATGATATGTCAACGCCTCGTAAACCTTCATCTCGAGGCCAATCCCGCGACGAGATCCCGAGGGGATCTGCTGTCCCGATTTCCCTGCTGCCACCTGACGTGAATACCGCGAAGCCCTTCCAATCGGGCTCAGCATCGGAAGATTACACGCATTCTTCTAGTCCATCTCGCTCGGTCGACCCCTCTCCTATTGACAGACATGGGCCTTCCCCTGCAGGAGCATTCGATTCCCAGAAACGCGCGATGGAGCGTAGTATGGGTTTACCTTCAAGCCTCCCTGATTCATCACCTTTATCAAACGTTCATGCCTTCCAATCCGATGCCGGAGGTCCTGGGCAGCGGGCTAATTCCGAACTTGGCCATTATCCGGACTTGCAGGACAATCGCTCAGGCTATGGGCCCAACAGGAATAATAATCAACGTCAACAAAACTCGCCGGAGCAGCTCAGGACACGCGACGACGGACGAAAATCATTTTATCCTACGCTCAATACGGTGGCTCCCTCATCCACGACAGCTGTCCCCCCTCCTGATCGCGTGCCTTCCCCTGAGAAGCAACTAGATGGAAGTGGTAAAGTCAAGATTTCGGGGCCGATGAATGGAGCTCCTATCCCTTCCGGTTTCAAGTTTGGAGGAAAGGAAGTATCCTCGGCCGACCAAGCTACAGCTGCCAACGATAGAAGAGAGAAGGCTAAATCTCGCTCTTTTTGGGGCTTTGGTAAAGCTAATGGTGAAGTTCCATTCTTCAAGCAAAAGGTGTTTGTTTGTTCATTGACTTTTTTTTTTTTACAGGTGACAAGTCACACCTCCATGCAGCTTATCCACCTCGAGCTGTATTCGGAGTACCGTTAGAAGAGGCACTCGATGTCGCCCAAATTTGTAATCTCCCTGCTATTGTTTTCCGTTCGATACAATATCTGGAAGCCAAGAAAGCGGACCAAGAAGAGGGTATCTATAGGTTAAGTGGAAGTTCTGCCGTAATTAAGAACCTTAAGGATATGTTCAATAATGGTAAGCCATTCGCTTTTCGCATTATTGTTGTCCCTCGTGATCATTGCTCAATCTCCGTTCATAGAGGGTGATGTTGACCTGCTTGCGTCCGACGAGTACTGGGATCCACACGCGATCGCTGGGCTTCTCAAGAGCTTCCTTCGCGAGTTGCCATCAAGTATTCTTACTCGAGACCTCCATTTGAAGTTCCTTGCGGTGATTGGTGAGTCCTTCGTTCGTTCAACTCGCATTCAGTAGATTCTAAGACCTTCGTGAAGATTTCGTTGACCCCCAAGAAAGGATTAGAGAACTTTCCCAACTGATTGCCGCCCTTCCTCTGGCCAACTATAGTTTACTGCGTGCACTAACGGCGCACCTGATTCTGATCGTTCAGAATTCCAATGTCAACAAAATGACTATGCGTAACGTTGGCATCGTTTTCAGCCCAACACTCGGCATACCTGCAGGTGTATTCAGTCTCATGCTTGGAGAGTTCAACCGGGTCTTCAATGTGGATGCTGATAATGATGACCCGGGGCCTCAAGGCGATGGTCGGGAAACCCCATCAGAACCATTCCGGCGCAATAGTCGCCAGTATTCAGACGCAGCTGCTGATCAACTCCTCGGCCTATCAGGTCGCACATTGAAACGTACGTAACATTTGGTTCTATCACTTTTTTTACATCCTTTTTATATACCTTTTCTCACTCTCATCTCCCCATCTTCTACAGCGTCCGCGGAGGAGACCCAATCTGACGGAGATGATTTCTCCATCCAAGACGAAAGCGGCACGGAAACGACCGAGGGAGATTTTACCGTGGAGTCGTCCTCATCTTCTAGTCCTATGTCAGGTCTGCACAGAGACCACGGGATTCGAATAAATGAACCAGACACGCCGAAGGCTCCGACCGCGAAAAACACGAAGGCTGCGAATGCAGCTGCAACCCGAGGCCTCAACGTTTCAGTGACACATTCTGAGCGAGGAAATCGACATTCTAGAATGATGGGCTTACCCTCGTCTCCACGGCCAATGACCCAATCGCCCTCGCGGCCAGAATTACCTACGAACCCGTCTCCGACCACGTCCTAATGACTGATAGATATGACGGACTTTCGTTTCTGTACACCTATTTTGTATCGCCAACCCTCTTGCACTTCTAGCAAATTCGTTATTATCTTTCCATTTTCTCCATATACCACATCTTGATACCATGACAGTGATTTTTTTTTGTCTATGTACAGAATCATATTTTTGGCATTTTTGATATTTTTGAGGATGAATAATTTGGTGGTGATGTGTCACCCATATCCGATCATGACATCCCCGACAGACGGACTCCGCTCTTGACACCACTCGTCTGCGTCGCTCGCGGAACCATGGGCTTCAAACAGGCAGCTATTCTCGCACCCGTCTCCTTCTTTCTGGGTGAGGGAGGGTTCAACGCTACATGCTCCGCGTAATCTAACCAACCCTCGGCAATTAGGTGTTCTCTTTATTTGTTTCAATGTAGATCACCGACTGTTATGGGGCGAAGTCTCTGAGGACGTCATTACCGATGGCTTTCAATTCTATACCACGTTTTTCAACGCACCTCCAGCCATCAAGGTCCGTGTGCTGGTCTTTTTTGCCCTCTCGGGGAACCTGATAGAAGACGTATTAGGCATTGCTGCATGGCATGGTTGGTGTTGGACTCATTGGTTTCCTCTCAAAACTCCACAAGTGGGACGAAAGTGCGATGTTCTTTGACGGCAGCAGCCTCGGTGCGTTCTTATTCAAATTCCTCCGAGCCCCATTCAAATATCCACCTACTTCAGCCGCGTATGTATTTAGTATCGTGGTATACCTCACCGTCACGATAAATTCTCTGCGCACGATCGTTACCCCAATTCATGATGTCGATACTCGCGAAGACCAAGTAATGGCCATGCGCGTTCTCTCTGCGGGAAATGTGATTATCATAGTCGCTTTAGTTTTAATACTCGCACTTCAGGTAACCCCTTTTTCTCGACCCTCTGCCCAGTTGAACTTTAATCCTTCTATCTTTGCAGGCAGGGCAAGAGTGGGCACACCGCACGGAGGCGAGAGCCATTGCAGAATGGGAAGAGGTGCAACGAAAAAAGGAAACAACCACCGCCGCAGAAAAGAAGGACCAGTGATTGATCATTGATTTCATACCATGGCCACGACGTAGTCGCCAGTAAGTAAGTTAAATGTGCGTGGTGGCCATGAATTATTGCGCAATCTAACCAAAGCCCGACAACTTTACAGATACCACATACCATTGATCTAATGTCAGGACTTCTATATAATACACTGGTACAAGACGACTACTCTAAGAACTGAATAACCATTCCAGTGGTTACCCCCACATAACAGGCTTCCACCATAAGCCTACACTCGGGGTATACCAATTCAAGCATTTCCTGAATAGAGGAATCTTGGCAAACCTGTTGATGGTGGACTTGAGAGACTCGGACCACATGGTGCGAAACCGATCAGCCCATATGTTTTTGGTATATTGCTACCATGAATGCAAATCTTTCTTAAAGTCGCTTCTGATGAGAATCTCTGAAGTAGCCGTGGGTGCTCTCATGCACTCCAAAAAAAGCCACAAGACCAATACGCCGTGACATCGACCTAAAATAATACTTTGGGAAGATCGCGCAAGCTTCTCCCGCGAAACAAACCGGTCCTCAATTACGCTGGTGCGACGATGTAAAAGGTATTGGATAACAAATGAGAAGAGGTCGTTCCTGATCAGGGGAAATAGGTGTACATAACGTTGACTAAGAATATTTTGTGACTGGTGCTATCCACTTACTCCCAAAGATAACGGCATATTTGTCCTCTCTATCGACCCTTCGAAAACCTAAGACAACGCACGTCCTCATCTCTGCATCACAGAACAGTTGACGGCGGATTTCAGAGAAGTTTTACTTGGGTTTGCTTCTCACGCTTTCAACTATGATAGAAGCCGACCGTATTGACTGTGGAACTAAAACAACCACAAGTGTGGTATCTGCTGCACTAATCACTCACGTATCCAAAGAAAGCCCTCTGTGTCAGTTTACTCGCTTCACCCTCGATTATGCTTTAGCGGCCTCGGCCCAGAGAAAAGGCGGGGAAGTACCCCAATCAGGAAGTTCAAGTCAAGAGTCTGGAATCATTGCTTGCCACCGCCGCCGACGCCAACTCACAGAATGTACTCATCATGAACGATGGGTGGCATCAAAGACCTTCGATGTTGATGGTTGTTTCGCTATCCAACGCATATGGTTTTACTTTGCTTAACGAAGCCCGACTTCCGAATTGATGATGATGCCGACTCTGATGCTCAGTCGAACTCTCGTTAAACTCGTTGAATTACTGGCTCTTCTGCCGTTTCTGATACTTACCTCGAAACCTTCGGCATTTATCAAGATCGCTCTCGTTTGTGGGTTGTTTCGAGTTAAAATCGATCCCACACGACCTATTGCTGAATGATGGTCAACCATCGCTGTTGCACCGAAGAAGCTTTCCTTCCACCGCTGCCGGTCTCCGGCCCCTTCAGCAACAGATGGGTGCAAAACTAGCCATGGCCTCGTTTCGCTGATTACTTATTTCCACGCCATATTTCTAGTTTCTTTCCCCTTCTGTCGTGTGAGGGGAACTACTGCCAACCGACGTCAGACCAGACCGGAAGTGTTGGACACTTTCTTCCAATCAGACATACATTTGTTTTTGTAGCGCGCTACTGCCAGTGGTCCTGGGTGCCCCACAACCAAATCCATCTCAGCCAAACACATGTGAAGTCCAAAGGGGACTTGTCGATCTCTGTCTCTGTTCTCACGGATCGATCCGTCAACCTCGTTTTTCTCTCTCAGTTCACTCCCCCAACTTTTCCCTGCGCCACTATTCTCTTCAGGTCCACTCTAGCTCGATCCTGGGGCCTTGAGGGAGGAGCTCCCTGCCGCGTGTTTTCTAATCAGTACTTCCCAACTGCTCAGAGTTCTGGTATCAAAATTGGCTAGACGACTTGCTCCCTCACTAGCTAAGTCGTACCGCATGACCTTGACTCGTTAAGTGTCAATCAAGGCTTCCACTTGGGAGTGAAATTTTCATTCTGAGTGCGAATCCAACATTTTTCCAGTCTTACAGATGGTATGTATATTCAAGTGACTTCCGCCGGCGGTAACGAGAGTCGCTTCTTTCTGATTGCCATCAGACGGTCGTCCACCCCACGCTCCCTCCCACAGTGTGCGAGAAACTTAAGCTTGTGTGGGTGGCAGACGAAGAGAAAGAAATTTTCTCGCCGCTTAGGGCAACCGAGATTCGGTGGTGACATAGAGAATGACTCGATACGCATATAAATGTACGATGGTTTGACTAAATTTTTTGAACGGCGGAATTAATTTCAAGGGGAAGTCTGATAAGTAAGTTATCATGACCGTGAATAAAATGGTGAGAACGAGCGTGGAATCGACCCAAATCAAAGAACAATGGCGGCGAACGTGACTCACCCCGAGTTGGACTTGGCATGAAGATAACTCTCACAGAAATCCATTCTATATGTTATTGGATGAGTCACGACTGTTTTGCAATAGTAAGAAGCTGCGGTTTGCCTTGATTTGGGAACGCGCCGCGGGAGGCGTGTGCGAGCGAAGAGAGGAGGAGATCAGCTGGCAGGGACTGTGGGTTGTTCTAGAAGGTGGTTATGGGAGGTGGGTCGATGGGTCGAGAAACGCAAGAGGTAAGCAGCCTAATTGGGAAACCACCAAAGTATCGGGAACAATGCGCATTTTCCCAGCAACCGTCCTTCTGTCTCGCGCTTCTGCTGGACATTGGGACTTACGAAAGCAATACGAAATCTCAGTAACTGCAGAACAGAAGCGGAACCGACGCAAGAAAGACAGAGAGCTGGGTCCTGGATAGATGGGAACAGAATTCTCTTACAGCCGAAAGTAATAGTATTTATTTGTGGGAGGAGTGAAAGCTTGGGGTGTCACAGATATACGACTGTCACGCCTGTATTTGGCCGTTGTTTGGTGAGGACCCTGAATCCACGCGCAATCTCGATCGGATCTGGTCTGGCCCGATTCGGGGGTTGGCGCTTTTTATAAGGGAGGTGAGGAAATGGACATGAACTTGCACTCTCCTCCTCCCTCAACATCATGGACATGGACATCGACTGGTGCTTGACCTGCGAAAAGCATATTGTTCGTTATTCTCCCAATCTCTGTTCATTCAATTCACCTCCTTTCCAGAATGGCTCGAGTCCTTATTGCTCTCCAGCTTGCCAGAACCGCGCAGGCCCGTCAAATGAACTCCATATCTACGACGGAACATCTTCAGAGGACTACTCCTCTATTGCAGGAGACGAGGATGACGGCGACGTTATCTTCCACCTAATAGATTCAGCTGAGCCGACAACCTCGAGGTGGTTGGGCAGCGACGCTGCAGGCATATCTGCATGGGCTGCAGACATTCCCACAGGGGCACCGCCTCCAAGGGATATACAATCTCCAGACGACCAGTCGTCTTTTTATTCTTTTTCGAGGTCAACCTACCGACCGTCGCCCCCAAACCTTCTCAAGAATCCCCGTCGAATAGTCCCTCCATCACTTTCCATGACCATCCCCCCTACTGCTCCTCGTACACCCTCAACGCCAATGGTTACCCCCAGACGTCAACAATCCACAACGTCCATCGCGCCCTCGGCCAATGCCAGTATGGGACAAACCTCTCTAAATTCCGCCGCGACCGAATCTTCTCTTGCCACCCCAGCCTCATCCAACCCCGTCCCAATCTCTTGCGTGAGCCGACAGCCTTCGGTCCTCGACGACATGTATATTCAGGTCCGCTCCTGGGCCTCTCCCTCGCCAGCACCCATCCCTTCAACTCAGCAGCCGCAACCGCCAGTTACGCCGATGAATTTGCCAAAAGCTACACCCAAGCCCCGCCCCAGCCAGTTTCCGCCCGTAACAATCACGACCTCGTCCCATTCCTGTCATGGTTTTGCAGACCAGTCCGCAGTCTATTGGATGGCTTGTCCAGTTCTCGACCAACTCGCCACAAAGCCCCCACACCATTACGAACCATTTCGCGGGCGCCCGCTCCCCACTGATATTCCTTTGCGCCGCGATGACCACCCATCCTATAGAACCCGAGGACGAAAGCCTTCTCGTGCTGATGCATGAAGGCTACACGATCCTACTGCTTTGCGCTCTCCTCTCCACTATGTACATCATCAGTTTTTTCATAGATCTTCTCTTCATTGCATCATCTCTCTTACATGATCTGGATTTCATGGACGGCATCTGTTCACACTCCCACATGCGCGCACACAACCTTTTTCGAAAACACACCCAAATCGACACTGCGCACACGCCGCAGTCTCACTGTATTTCCCTTACACCAGCTGACTGCTGCCGTTGGTCCCTCTGACCCTCTTCTGCATTTTATTTTGTTCTCCATGCACCACATATTATCACTCTCTTGATGCATTCAAAATACCCCACTCTCCATCGGCCTTTACGAGCCCCACTAAAACCACACGAGCTCTCACGTACCACACTCACTTATTCTTGGCTCGCTCTCGTCGCATCGCACTCTAGATATCACACATCCTTCTGTACGGTCGTATATACGCCATTGTAACACTATACTCGCAACAACATGCTCCTCTCTTTGCATTGAATTGAACCTGTCAGATGAGCGATCATTTTTCACAGATTGCAGTGCACATAGTGGTCCTTACCCAACTTTAACCTAAAAATTACATGTTCATGATTGCCTGTCAATACACCATCCGGCAAGTAGCGAGATCGTTTCCTCCAAATCGAATCTGAACTTGATTTGCTTCGAGAAGACACAACACCATGAAACAGCCAAAAACAATACCGGCTCTACGGCGTCGAGGAACGCGACTCGGACGCAACCAACGCCCTACAAAAAAAAAAAAAAATGTTCGCGGGATTCGGCAATTTTACCTGCCAAACCTACGGGGGCAAGTGCTTGAACACCGTTTTTTCGGTTCGACTTTTGGGACTGGAAGCAACCCTTACTCATGTCCTCAAAGCATGGGCCAGGACCCCCTCTTCCCGAACGTTCTAGCAGAGAGACACTATTCGATTCGAGAGACACTATTCGATTCCGTCCACGCGAAGAGCTTCTCCGATTCACTCGCGAATTCTTTTTCGAGTTCTACACTGGCAATCCTAGCATGGGGCAATAGATGTCGCCATGCGACTGTTGGGAACACCTTCAATTAGCACCTTCAATTAGCTTGCAACTGCATATGCTGGGGCGTTAGTGCGGTCTGTCAGCTGCGCAATACCAAACAGGCAGTCTGAAATGGTTAAACGTGGTTCCGAGCTGCAATTATAATCTAGGCTGCGCTGCCCGCTATCATCTCTACGGGAGCGAGAACGGCACATCGAACAAGTTTTTGGATCGAGATAGATGGACGACGACACTAGGCTGTGTATATTTACGGGATCTTCCAGGATCTTCCTCCCTCGCCGATGCCGACACACTTTCACCAGCAATCCTAAGTGCCAATAGGAACGTAAGCTGTCGGGAACGCGGTGCAGCGGGTGGCCTGGGATCTGACCCCTCGTTTTTTGACATGGAAACTAACGTTACTCTGGTCTTTGGGCGGCCCTTCCGTGTACATACGTGAGTCTGTCCAAGATCAAGGAACCTCTTCATTACCAGTGTCATCCGGCATCAAGTCTATCACTATGGCACGTCAAACCCTCTTAAATGAATATCATATGAAATCGCCTGCTCATCCCCTCTTGCAACTGCTCAGCTATATCATCTATCAGCCATATCATCTAATAGAAGTCTAATGCACACTATACTGCGATCACTGACAATACGTGCTGCTCAGGTGCTGCTGATCCCAGGACCCACCATCAAGTCACGTCGCATGTTCAGTAAAGTTTGGTGCAGAAAGCGATCTATACCATCCTCTATAACTCAAGGTTGCCAAGAAGCCAACATGACAGCAACAATGTACCACCGCTTCCGCTCCAAGGCTGAGCCGGAAACCGTGAAACCGTTAAACTGCTATGTACGTTTTCTTGTGTTTCAATTTGTGTAAGTCCGCATCTCTAATTAATGAACGCTTTGGACCCGTGATAGGTTTTAACTCCTTATAATTACGGACCCCATGACGGACCAGATATTACGATCGAAAGGAACTCTCTAATTGTATCTATTTCCAAGGTGGTGGCTTATCCCTCTTGGAAACGAGGCGCGTCGGGGAAAGTAGCCAGTCACTTGAACACGTCAATGTCTGTCGATACCCAGGTGGCTTATCGGGGGACTTCATAACCACCCCTCTAATACCGCTTGTTCGTGTAGAATTCACGACGCGCATGGCGCACTGAATGGTCACAAGTCCCGAATCCCGCCGTGTACGGGATTGGTCAGCCACCCGTAACCCTTCACCTTCCCTGAAACTCAATTCCTGAACTTTGAAGCGTAGGTAGGTAGTGAATGGGGCTTATACATATGCTTATCCTTTGCCCATGCACCCTGAAGCAGTTCAGGTTAGCCGTGGTGCCTGTTTTGAGCAACTACAAAGCCACATATTTAATTCAATGCCCTTTGAATTTTGAGCCTCCATAATTTTCCATG
>Ga0307517_10006590_pt1 | contig 17138 bp, 22 predicted proteins | sample 23_EM_MG_FD_194515 | JGI IMG/M metagenome (GOLD analysis project Ga0307517, IMG submission 194515) | Populus trichocarpa ectomycorrhiza microbial communities from riparian zone in the Pacific Northwest, United States - 23_EM | ecosystem: Host-associated > Plants > Roots > Unclassified | place...
TTTGTGGTCTAAAAAAGAAGAGAGACTTACTTTTGGGGTGTTAGATGTCGGAGTGGCTGTCTTCCCAATGGCTGTGGCTTCACGAGCCCTTTTCTTGACAATGAGAGGGTCACCATTGTTCAAAGCCTGTTCAGTTGCAGTCCTCTTGTGACGGAGGGCCAAAGAATCAGATGACAAAGACATTACTGCTTGATGGAGGATGGTTTGGTTTGAAGGACCCAGGATGACATTCAAATACTTATTTTGGGGTTTTTATAGGGAATTTGGTACTGTACAGTCATAGATACAAGCCCCGCCCAGTGGCGGTCTCACCACTGCTGTTGGTGTCCATTTTTGGCACATTGATGGCAACCTTTTTAAGGAAAACCTGCAAAAATTCTGCTGGGTAACTGCTGACCCACGCCTGGGGTACAGGTTGGACAAGGGTTAGTGAGGTCCAACCCAGACCCTTACCCCAATGTACCCTACCTGTAACCTGTGCGGGTTTTGCAACCCTTGACAATCACTAAAATGCAGTCCAAAATCCCTTCTTGGACAATCACCGCCGTTACAAGAGCTTTGGATTTGTGTGAGCTTGCCACGTCGCTGCTCTGGCAGTTCTGTTGACCATGTTCATTCCCTTGTTCATCCAAGGCTTGCTCACCACTTTCCTCTTCCAGACCACCTTCATGCATCGTTTCCTGGTCACCATCCACCGTCTGTGCATGCGTGTTTGAACTCTCAGAAATCGGGTTACCTGAGTGGTGGACATCGGATATCGCAAGTGGTGAGCTGTTCGATTTTTTGGACCGTCTAACTGATACATTCTTCTGTTTCTTCCAGATTCTTTTCATCTTGGCAACCTCAAAGTTTGACAATTCCCAGAGGTGACTGTGGCTTTCCATTGGCACATTAACTCACCTCTTCTGTGGATGCCATTTTGTGACAAGACGGGGCTTGAACAGACTTTTCCAGCACAAATCACGGGTCAGCCTGACTTAGGGGTAATTAATATATTATATTTCACTCTTCATTTGCATTTTCTGTGTGCTTTAGAGTCCCATGTGGTATATAATTGAACTTGCAGTATCTTTAGTGCTTAAATGGGCCTCAGAGGGCAATTTTTTTTGACAATGTCTAATTTTTTTTTTCGAGCCCCAAGCGGCAACCAACCAACCGGGGTCCGGTCCGGAATTCTGATCCCGGCACCCCCTTGTCCCCTCCTTTCCTTACTTATATTTTTCGGTCTGGGGTTGTCTATGAGTGCATCATATTGTATACTGGGGCGTTGTAGATAGACATTGACCTGTCCTTTAGTACCTGGATTACTCGCAGACGTAAAGCGGAATTTTAAAAAAAAAAATTATGTCAGGAAAATAGTACATGTGCAAGCCGTTGCTCGGCAGTGTAAGCCTCTTGTTTGCGACATTCCATGGCGCCAAAGCTGAAACCCTCGTCCCAAAAGAAGTCGAATAATATATCGGCGCGAACAGTCAAATTGGATGAAAAAAATGCGTCTTCATCCAAGTTGAAGAGGCTAGATCCTCTTACAGCAGTCAGTTTTTACGTAGTCCTCATCTAACGTGCTTGCAGATACAACTGACCTGTCTTTAGTTTTCCAGGCATCTTACTCCTTCCTCGACGCCTCCAGCCTCTAGTAATGGGTCTTCCAAGTCAACGTCAGTTCCAACTACACGTGCAGGGAAGGGCAAAGCGAAGGATAATGGAAAGGTTATCCAAAATGTCATTGGTATGGTTTTTATTATTGCATACCTCATAAAGCGCGACGTCCTGACCGAGCTCAGACGACACTCTTTGGGTCGACCGGTACGAACCAACGACAGAGGTGGAAATTCACTTAATTTCCAAATACGTCTGCGACTTATGATCGATTCACCCAGGCAGAGTTGGCAGTCCATGTAAGGAAGGTAGACAATGTTCGCCACTGGTTGAAAGAGGCCTTTGAAGGGGGTCCTTCGGGTGTGTTTAAGAAGTACAGGGTTTGTGTATCCTATCCGTATTCCCGATCGTGGCTCAAGAATTCTTGCAGCGTATCCTATTATTGACTGGACGAGCTGGAACGGGGAAAACTTCTACTATTCGTGTACTTTCCAGAGAATTAGGATTTGAGATACTCGAATGGAAGGCCTCTGCTACACCAACTACTGATCGTAAGCTTTCTATTTTGTTAATGATCTCTTTTGCTTATTGAAACGAAGGCAACGCCTATTCTGAATCTTTTGACCCCACTTCCCCGGAAGCCATCACTGAAGGACTTTTTGCGCGCTTTGAATCTTTTTTGACTCGCGCAGCCAGCTGCAATAGTATCTTCTCTACAACCTCATCTTCCAAAACTTCGGGCTCTAACGATTCTTCGAGACCACGTATCATCCTCCTTGAAGACCTTCCAAATATCCTACACCCCGAAACACAAACCCGTTTTCATCAGGCCCTAGTTTCTTTAGTCAACTCACCACCATCTGAACCTCCGGTCCCCGTTGTGATTATTGTTAGCGACGCGGGGATGCGTGGTGAGGAACGGGATGAGAAACTTATGGAGGGGCGTTTTGGCCAGGATAAAAACCAAGTCGTTGATGGGCGAGCTGTAATTCCCAAAGAGCTCCTTCAAAGCGTCTATGTTACTGAGATAGGGTACGGTCTTCATTCAATAAGTCGAACTGATGGTGACATTTGGTTATTCAGGTTCAATCCTATTGCACCAACCCTTCTACGCAAGGCCCTTCAGCTGCTACTGACTAAACATTTCGATTCCCAACCATTGGCGTTATTTCCCTCAAAAGAGGTCCAGGATGTTATTGTAGAATCAGCAAACGGTGATATTCGAAGCGCGATTATGGCTCTCCAATTTGCCTGCATAGTTGAACTACCAGGTTCCAAGAAGAAGGGTCGAGGAAATGGGACGATAATGGTGATGGAAGCAGTCACAAGACGAGAACAAAGCTTGCAACTTTTCCATCTTCTAGGAAAGGTTTTATATAATAAACGTGTGTTCGTTTCAACTTTTGGGCAGAGAGAGGTTGGTGTTGACGAATGTCGAATTCAGGGAAAGGTGACCCTCCTAGTTCTTCGGCCAACACTAAGGATTTGAAGAGGGAAAAGGAGCTTGATGCCATATTAAAAGACCCAGCTAGGCTTCCTTCTCATCTTCAACATCATGAACGCCGAGCAAGTCGTGTAGATATCGATGTAAGTAATCATACTCTCACGGAATACTTCTTTGACATCATTATGTAGAGAATTTACTCCGAGTCACCAATCGATTCGTCACTGTTTTCGTTGTATATTCACCAGAATTACTTACAATTTTGTGATGAAATGGATAATTGCGAAGGGGTATCTGAGTGGTTGAGTTGGGTTGATTCAAGTGGAGGTGACGCGGTATGTTGGTTATTTCCTCCTTCTCCTTGCATCTCGAATTGATGACAAATGCTTTCGGAACAGTGGTACCAAGCAAACCCTCATCAATTTCACCTGCTAGCACTTGGGACACTCCATTCACTGCCGTCACCTGTGACAAGACGGTCTCAGAAGTACTACAAACCCGAATTTTTTGAATTCCTTCAGAAGGAGAAGAACGCTTGGGAAGGGGTACAGTTAACGCGAGACTGGATGATTGAGAAGACGATGTCTGTAGTACGTATATGATAGCAACATCTTGACCCCCGTCGACATTCATCTGCCATTTTGACAGGACATCCCATGCTGGCGTGCCGGTGGCTGGACAAGAAGAGATTTCATGCTCGAAGTTGGGCCTATTCTTAAAGCCATAGATATGACTGCATCCCCGTCAAGAAGGCCTCCAAATGCACACAAACTATTTTCAAAGATGGAGTTTGTGCGTGGGGGAAATAATCCGCAAGTGCAGCAGCTGAATGAAAGCGATGAACCAATGGATAATGGTGGGGATGATGGGGCACAGACCGAGAGCTTTTCGAGTTCTGTCGTAGAAAAACGGATGGGTGGATGGTTGGAATCAGATGACATAGAGGATTTTGATTGACTTATTCGCCTTGATTTAGTAGTGAATTGTTATGCGTCATCTTGAAATACAAGTCAAGTTAGTATTCCATAATTATGAGGTTTTGCTCACTTTTTTCCTTTGCTGAAAGTTGTTTGGATTATATGTAGTTGAAGAATACGGAAATTTTGTACCATGATCGACTTCGTTGCATTGGCAACACTAAAAGGAAAAAAAAGTAGAAAATGAAGTCTATCGACCGTGTGTATGGGTTGTGCAAAAGAATGTAATTACGAAGGATTTCGTGAATGTTCGACACTAGTTGGCACCGTTGTAGACGCAGGATTAAAAGATAAGTTGATAAAGTGGCTCAGATCGATAGTGGAAAAGCCGTTTGTAAAGAGAGCAGAGTTAAACACAGGCGGCAGTCCTTCAGTTCCAGGAGTGAGTGCGGGCCGTGGAGACCGAGAGGAAGGTGCGGATGCAGAATGGGTTGACCAAAAGGAGTCGTAAGTCAAAGTCGAGGTCGAGGTGAAGTCCATCATTTCCTTTGCGGTCAAGTTCTGGTGTGCACCTTTGGGTCCAGCAGGATGTTTGTTGTTGCGTGTGCGGGGTATTTTCAATGCAGCGTAATGGTTTGTAGAAGAAGACGGATTGGTGCTTGAAGTCGGAGATTGAGGTGATACCAAAGATAACGTACTGGTTGGTATAGAGATGGTGGGGATTGCTGGGATTGGATCGTGGACTATTGGAGGCAGGGAAGTCAGAACTTCCGGCAGAATTGACGGGGTGATGGTTTTAGCTGAGTTATCAACCTGCATTGAATCATCTGGCGAATGGTCGGCGTTGATAGAGGCATCTGATATCACTGCAGGTGAAGTTGCGGCGGCTACAGAGGTTTGTAAAACTTGGGGTATGTCTTGCTTCGGATTCTCGAGCTCAGATACGGCAGCTGATGTAGGGGTGTTAATGAGTGAAACGTTCTGTATCGATCCAATATTCGGAAGCTGTGTAGGTGGGGCCAAGAAGGAGAGAATCGAGGAGGATGTACTTGGGGGTTGCAATGGCTGGGTCATCATGATTGGTTGTGTTGAGATAGAAGTGGGCTTTGCACCCCGTAGATGCGAATTATGAAAATAGAGGTTTTCTACCTCATTTAGGTTTTGTTTTTGCTATAAATTAAATGCATAAAATGAGGTTCAAGCCGACTACAAGGCCAAAAAAAAACATGCCCAGCCGTGCTCAACTTTCAGTCGAGCGTACTGCAGTCGCATTTGTAGCTGTCTGGTAAGCTAATGGACAAATCAATAACGACACCAATGAGAATCAAGGTCGAGGAGGCCTGATGACATACGTGATTAGCTTTGGCCTTCTCCATCGAGTGCAGTGGCTTTCGCTTCCTGTCATTTTCAGCTGCTTGAGCAGCGGCCAGTGAAGGTGAGGAAACCATTATTTATCGATAAAAGGCAAATGCGATCCTCCAAGCAGCTTCTTATATCGAAATGACAGAGTGGAAGGCTGCAAGTAGGAGACAGAGTTCCTTCTGAGTTCGAAATCGGAGGCGACAGTCGTGACAAGAACCACGTGAGTCAAAATTAGTGTCACGTGTAAGTCTTTAACCATGCCTATTCCCCCACCACTTGAATTTCAAAAATGGTTAAGCGAAAATGATCATTTATTGCGACCCCCGGTGAACAACTACTGTCTGTACAAGGGCGGAGACTTCATTGTCATGGCTGTTGGGGGTCCAAATGAACGAAAGGATTATCACATCAATGAGACTGAGGTTCGAGCTTTTCTTCACTAAAAATACTGAACGTCATATAAACCCCCCTCTAGGAATGGTTCTATCAGTATAAGGGGGAAATGTTGCTTCGCATTGTAGATGACGGGAATTTCAGAGATATGCGGATCGAAGAAGGGGCAATGTTTCTTCTGCCAGGTTCGACCAGTATTTCCATAATGGATTACGCTGATCTCCAGCGTATAAAGCTAATACTCCTCATAACCCGGTTCGTTTCGCAAACACACTGGGATTGGTGATCGAACGTGTGCGACCGAAGGAATCTTTCGGTGCGAAGAATGCCGTAGTTATATTTTCTACACGATCTTATCGTTTCATAGATCGACTTCGTTGGTACTGTGAGAATGCTGCACATGGCAAACCGACGGTTATCCGCGAAGAAGTATTTCATGTCAGTGATCTTGGGACGCAGTTGAAGCCCTACATTGAGAGATGGATGAACGACGAAACATACAGGACATGCGCTGAATGTGGTCGAGTATCGGATTCAAAATAAATTTGTGGATGTGATTCAGGAATATTTCTTATCAAATCTAATTTAGAATCGAGGTAGATGGCAGAGCCCATGTTCGTAGTAACGTTAGACCCCCGACATGAGTGAAAGCACATCTTCACCGTCGAATGTGCATCCAATCTCTCCATCTTCCTCTCTTTCGTCAACCGACTCGGCTCCTCGTTCTGAACCAACCTCAGACGAACAACCAGACCTTGGATTCAACGAGCTACTACGCGAATACCCCCACCTACAACCTCACCCTCGAATTCCTATCCAGATACGATCAGCAACGAGCTCAACAACACCAACGTATCACGCAGAGAGCGTCACCGGAAGTGATTTTCGAATTCGCAATGGACGTCACGGTGGAAATAGCAGGGGCACTCCAAGTGTTCTGAGCACGTTATCTACCTTCACCCGTCCCCCGACCAGCAGTGTCCAGCCAGATGGTTCGACTGTTTGGGCCAATCCACTCATTGCCTCGTATTTCCCCAGAAGTACACCGAGCAACGAGACCGATCCTGAGCGGGAGGACGAAGATTATTCGCCATCTGAATCCGCTTCTCGTACCTCAACAGCACTCACTGTCGAAATCAGAGACTTTCATCCGTTCGATGACGAGTCCCACGAATTAGACCCTGGTGAATTTTCTCCAGAACCATCAAGTGCCATTCCCATCCAGGTGGAAAGCGAGAATCAACACTCGCTTGAGACCCCGCAGACTGAAGATGATATCGATTCATTGTCGAGTCACAATGAAATAGGAGACCCTGAAATGACATCGAGGGGTATCATAATCCGCACTGTCACATCATCGAGTCAGGAACACTCTGACAATAGCATCCAACTTCAGTCTCAACGTACTCCTCCTGCCTCCAGTTCGACATCTTCTTTATCAGTCGGATCCTCGGATGACACTGGCATTTCAATATCAATTGCAGACCCTTCTGCCTCGTCCTCAATAAATTCACATATTGACAATACCGTCGGCGCCCTTGTCTCATCTGAATCAACTTCGACACTGATGAATGTCTTCCTCAATCACAACAGCAACCCAATTCCCCCGCCTACTGGGTCCGACTCTTCTCACCAAACGACTAGGACACCATCCTCGTCCTTTTCGTTGATATCATACCAGCTCCCTGAAACACCGTCCGTTGCGAACGTTCACCGTGAAGACTCAGAACCAGAAATGTTCTCAAATAGCCACCCGCAACAGTCAGACGACAGGCGCAGCATTTCATCCGCTAATTCATTCTCGATCCCTGTACTAATACAACCTTCGTTGGGTTCTTCAAGTTCCAGGAGTACAGCCTCAACACAGAGGCCGTTCAATTCTCAATTCTCAGCTCCCGACTCCTCTCTGCTAAACCCCCATTCTGTAATCGCAGTATCTCCACTAACAAACCCCCACTCTTTAACTGGGGCATCCCCTCTTCAAAATCCACATTCTTTACCTGCATCATCTCCGCTTCCAAATCCCTATTCTACTCCTGACACAGAGCTGCGTTTGTCACTGATTACCGACCGGTTCCTGCCAACGACTTTGGGAAATGCAGCACTCCTTGACCGTGTTGTAGACGATCTGGATACTCCGGTATCAGAAGCAATACTTTTCGAACCACCTCTACGTATTTTTGAACCAATCCACGATGATGAAGATGAACTAGGTACCCAAATTTCCAATGGACACCCTAGTTCGTATTGCTTTTAACAATTTGCGAGCTAGCAACTAATATATATTCTTCAGTGCACCCTCAGACCCTTTCTGGGACGCAACCTACTGATTTCCAGACGCAGAATACAGGGGAGTCTTATCACCCAGGTGGTCGTACTCCCCGGTATCTCTCAGGCCGCACTCCGAAAGGCATGCCTACAGTTTCAAGAAAATCACAACCAACTTCGTCTGAAATTAATTCCTTGGAGCAACAAGAAGTAGGATCAGACACTTCAGGTTTAGGTTCTTCAGGAGAAATCGGCTATATGTTAGACTTCCCATTTGAAAACGGAAGATTTGTCCCAACCAGTCCTGTTGCCGCGTCGAGGATTGAAACTATCTTCACCACTCAATCTGATTCTCTACAACTGCGGAAGCAAGGAACTGTTGTAGATCCACCCCGTCCATCTCCGGGGTTTGAAGAAGACCACTTTTTACATCCTCTCTCTTCATCGTCAACCTCCTATCCACAAGAAAACTTTCGTACACAAGCCTATCCATCCTCCGTAGGCTTACATCTCCTTCCATCCGAACCTTCGCATGCCTTGGTCGTCCCTTCATCTAGTCCAAGCAGCCTCCTCGAGAATAATTCACTTCCGAGACAATCTGCAGCAGAGGTTGATCCCGAAGCAGAGCAACTTTACGCCGAAGCTACGGCTTCCCAAACTCGTCTCCTGCCGTCTCTAGGTTACCTCGATGAAGCTTTGAGCTTTATTGCCTCCGAGAGGGTACGACTGACTGCAGCAAGATCGACCGCCAGCATTTCGACCGCTGGAGATGAATCTAGCTCAAAGGAACAACAAAGTAGAGAAAGCGAAGGAGACGACGACGCTTTGCGACAGCAGGAGGGAGAAGACTGGAGGGACGCTATTGGTAGGTTCCTCCCTAATCTACCTCAGTAAGCTATTGATTGACGTAGTTAAAATCTATTTTACCAGACGGAGAGAAGGGAGGTGAATCAAAGCGGAAACGACGTCGAAAGCGACCTTCGAAACAGCCTGGGCAACAGATGCTGCCAGAATCCTCGTCAATAGAATTTCAAAACACTGGAGAAGGCCCTCAATCCGCAGGGTCTACTTCTTCCCCTAAAAAGCGACGTTCCAAGTCGGCTGCACCACCATTGTCGTTTTCGGCGTCTGTACTCTCCCAAGCGTCATCCAAGTCTGGTACGATGACCCCAGGAAGGCGGAAGGACAAATACAAAGGAAAAGAGTTCCTTATTCCTCCCCCTCCTCCGTCATCTCGCGACCCTAGATCAAATTTCGCAGACTCTGATATCGACGATGGTGGGAGGACGCCAACTAATATACCAGTGCCAGGAATTATTAGAGTGTCCACCTTGTTAGGAACCAACTTGACAGGTGTGAAGGGCAAACGAGTAGGGAGGAGAGAGAGAGATAAGGAGAAGTTGAAGTTTGACATGGCGAAAGCCCGAAACCACAAGAGGAATGGCGATCCAGACTCTTTTGATGACCCGATTGATATTGGTGTGGAATATGACCCAAACGCTGACAACAACGACGGCGCCGAAGCCACAGAGAACGGTGAAAATGACAGCATCTCGAACATGTCCCTTCTGCAACCACCGCGTAGACTTCGCAAAAGCAAGCCTGCAGAGGCTTCACTTAGCCTGATCACGAAAGATATCACGACTTCTACAGGACAGATCCCGTCACAATACTCTATTAATTCCAATGCGGACGAAATCAAGACCAGAAATCTTATTGTTAATACTGGTGATGAAGATGTGTTTACGTCGAAACATGAAGGTGTCGCTGGCGGCGAAAAGGAGAAGGAAAAGAAGAAGAAATCAAAGTCAACAAAACCGATTATACATTCACGGTCATATCCCACGCTCAGTGTTGCCGCAGAGTTCGCTGACACTGGCAGCTTAGAATCAAAAGAACCCACGACAGACGACAAAATTAAATCCGACGAGAGCAGTCAAATTCCTGGATCGTTTGGGCTGCAAATCCAGGGTGAAATTGCATCCCCTAAAAGCAAGCAGTCTCGTCTGCTTGCTCTCGCGCAGAACCTGCATCAGTTGTTCCCAGAACAGCGTGAAGAAGTCGCACGGGTTATAAAGAGGGTTGAAACCCACCAGAAAGCCATATTAAGCCCAGATACTGCTGGCAACAACGAAAGGAGCCTGGGGAAATCTGTACCAATCCCCATCCCTGCGAAAGGAAATAAAACGAAAAAGGGTCACGCAAGGACTGCGAGCGAAGGGGCTATCACAACTGGCTCAGATTCTCTTGAGGCTCCTCACGTTCCACGTCCTATGACGGATGTGGAGGAAGAAGGAGAAGACATAGATCCAAGGGGCCGACCTCCTAAGAAGAAAGATCCCCTGATACATGTTTTCGTCGACCAGTATGTTTTTCAAACACAATGACATTCCTCATAACTTTATCAATTTTTATAGTTCAAATATCCTTATCGGACTGCTCTCTCATCTCAGACGCGCAACGCCATATCGTAAACGCATGTTTGCCGCCCATAAGAAAGCTGCTACAACTCAGGCTGGGGCCGACCTTGTCGCAGCCGTTAAACCCACCAGCTCTCGTGCCTTACCAACATTAACCACCACTACCGATCATGTCAGCTCTTCCTCAGGAAAGGATCACCTGATTCCACTTCCGTCATTCGCCACTCTACCTCGTTCCTTTCCAAGCGCCTCTCTCTTATCCTCCCTGAGAAAGATGGATGATACCCACTCTTCTGAAGAATTTGAACGTCACATGGTATCGAACTCTGACGGCTGCGATGGGTCGGGATTAGAGGGCGGTCATGGTTCAGGCGGAGACAGCGGGTCAGGTTTAACCTGGCAGAAGGAAAAGAAACCTTCAAAGCATCTTTGGCATGCTGCTTTGATCCTAATCCTCGAGAGAGGCAGACCGATTACTCGTGTGTTGCCTTTCCGTGTCTTAAAAACCGCGTATAACGTTTCTCAATGTTCGTTCCAGGTCGCGTTGTAGTCGCATCGAGCCCTTTGTATCAACCAATGGAAACTATCGAACGTTTTGGATATGACTTACGAGTGTTTGTCAGGGTCCCTGATCTAGGTATGTTGAATAGTGTCGATCCATCAGGTGACGCTTATCTATTACAAACAGGCGATGGCATGGATCGGGACCATAACGCGGAGAAAGGGAGAACTAGCATCGGGAAGACCAGTCATACCAAAAGGATATCCGGTAGTGAAAGCGGCAGCGGAGGTAACGCATCTGGCGCCGGGGGCGGCAGTCTACATCCATATTACCCCAAAGCCAATCTTGGAACATCTGGAAAAGTCAAGTATCGGGAACAAGGCGTAGACGAGCTACTCCAGCTGAAGTTACATCAAGCCATCGCGGCATCTGACGATGTTCCTGATGGATCGACAATCATACTTGCCACTGGGGACGGAAATATGGGACAGTTCAACGAAGAGGGCTTCCTTGGTATATATCACAAATTTTCCCCATTCAAAAATTTGTTTACAACATCCATTTACCAGGTCCAATAAGAACTGCACTCCGAAGAGGCTGGAAAGTTGAGCTTTATGCTTGGGAAGGCGGTTTGAGTGAGTGATTTACCATTTCCGTGCTTCCGTGATAAACTGATGAGGTAAAGGTCGAGCCTGGAAACGAGAATTTGGTGAAGACACTGAGTGGGGCAAGAGAGGCAGGTTTCGCATTATCGGAATGGAACAGTTTGCTAGTTGGTTGGTTGAAGCGTCTGAATGGGCTTAATGGGCTAATGCTCTATCTAAGCTTCTTGCGAGTCTCGTTTTTGGTCTTTTATTACGCATCGTTTAACTTCGCAGGTCTTCTTTCATTTAAGGATTGATACATATGTACAGGGTAATATTGGGATCGTACCTCTCTTATCAATTACGATATGACATGGAATTGAAGCAAGATTTCTTGGGATCCACATTACGCTGTAAATTGTGGACCACTTGATTCTGAAAGCCTCGTTCAGAGTTCAGTGATGATTGGACACGAGGGCGCAATCGATCCTGCGCATACTCTGGTTCGCTATATCAAAACTTGCAAAAGTGGAAAGGTGTACTGCCGAGGAACCACACAAGCATGCCGCCTCTGGTTGAAGATAATTCAGCCTTGTAGTACTGGGCCACTGGCCCACTGCTCCATGGGAGTAGTTTCTCGGACCGTGATATTTCTCACAGGGAAATGGGGACTATCGCAAGTTCTGGTGTTTTTTTTCACGCTTGAGTGTTATGTAAATCAAAACTGCGATATTTGAAACTTGAATACCAATCGTTTTACAGTTACTGTATGCGTAATATCCTGCCATCAAGCCAACATATGTATATTGGAAACATACACATCAATATCTCAAATAGGAAGTTGTTACCCAAAGTTGTTGCCGCCGCAGAATCAACCAAAAGTCCATAATCAGATTCTTTATCCAACTAGCAAGATCAGTTATTTCTGTGCAGGACTTCAAATATGAAATTCCTGGAACATTATTTTCGGCGTCCGGGTTCGTGATTAGGGAACCCGGCTATTTGCGCGGCTTGCGCAATTAGTAATAGTCGGACTTCCAGAGTTTCAATCAACAACCATGTCGCCTACATCGCTGTCGCCTACGCTCGAGCTTCCCTGGGTTGGGCGACTTGTCGTCCGCTTATAACAGGACCTTATTGGACCTGGCTCTGAGACTGCAATTCGATACAATTACTATCGTGCTTTCGTCTTACACTTTGTAATGGATGACACCATCTCTTTGGCCATTCTTCCCTGACTATGATCAGGGGGTGCGCGAACTCCTCGATTAACGTGTATTATAGTATAGGTGTTGGGCTGGAACAGCGCAGGAGTTTGGTGGTAAGTTATTTGTTTCCATTTGAGATTTCGTTCTTCGATTACATAAATAAGCAAATAGATTACGGTGTCTTCCACTACAAGTTGAGTTTCAGCTATTAATTTGACTTGGCTTTACCCGCCGACCTGGAGCTCGAGTGAGCTAGCTCGTCTGCAATGGACATGTCAACCTTGTAATCTGAGAGGTCTGGCTGAGTTCTGGAGGCTATAAGCTGTGGAATTTTAACCCCCCCCTTCCTCGTCTTCGCTATTCCCAATTCGAATGCCTCTGTCACCACCATTGCCACTTCCAGCAACCTCGCAGCTGCTGCGTTGGCTCGTCATCGCAGACATCATTGAAAAGCAGCTACCGAAATTGGTTACCACAGGAGGTCAAACAGCGGGCTAGCCGGCCAATTTTCCAATTTTTTACGGAAGGTGGCCTTCATGCGTTCAGCGACTATGTTTTCGTGCTCGAAATGGCAAGGGGATAAGAAACTAACTGACAGACATGTGAAATAAACAAGAAAACGATACCCTATGTGGGGGGAACCAGGACCATGCCACTGCCCCTGGTCGTTCATTGCTGGGCCCCTCGGCGTTGACGTTGAGCGCTTAGAGTCCTCGCCTTCGCCGTCTAGCTTGTTGGACGATCAACGACATTTGTAGATGCTGGAGCAGTTGATATATTGAAAACACGCATATCAATATTATCTCAAATAGGAAGTAATGTCGCAGCCGCAAAATCAACCGAGTGAGTACTACATCAGTAAGTACATACTGCCATCTCCAAAATTAGATTTATCTGGCACCAGGACTCGAGAAAGCTCGAATCTTTCAAATATGAAATTCCTCAAACCCAGAGGTTTTCTCATCATAACCGATCCCCGAGAAATAGCATCATTGACACATAATCCCATACCTTTCTTTTTATTCTTGCCGCCGGTCTCGAACCCCGACCCGAAATTTGATATTCCAAAAAATGGACCCCCAATAACTTTTTAGCCTAAGCTTCATGGGAGAAAATGACCAAACCGCTATCGTCATAATGACTTGGTTGGGTCTTGAGGGGGAAGCTTTTTTTTTTTTTCGCAAACAGGGAGGTGATTGAGAGTGTCACTGGTCTACATACTGAAACCCTCACACCAACTCTGTTGTCCGATGAGCAATATCAGGTTTCGAGGCTACCAGATGGAGATTTGCGGGTTGTTGGTCTTTCGTATCTGAGACGTGTTCTTTCGAGTCCATGAAAGACAACCCGGGATGACGATAACTCCGCGAAAAGCAATGTGATCTACAGCGATAGGTGTGTTCTTTGAACGAAAAGGCGAATCTCTGACTCGCATGCCGTATTACACCCTCTTGAGAATATTTCCGAGTCCGTGATGACCTTTTGACGTAGTTAATAAGTTGTTGTTGTTGTTGTATGGCAATCGAGGTACCCGGAAGAACTCTCTTACCTCAGACCCTGTAATCACCCCGATTCAGATCTCTTCCCTCGACTGCGAGAGTTGATTCTATCAAACCATCAAGTGAGAAGCAAATTCGTGTCTGAAACAGCCCGCCAGGGCGCTGTTCGCACCTATAATATATAATATAACTTTAAAGTCGGGGAAAGAAAAATTAATCAAATGACTTGGCAACGCAGGTTCGTTTGTTCTAATTTCCACTGGGGTAAAAACAAAAAGTTGAGGTCTGTGTCAACTTGACCGTCAAACATCTGGACGGAAGAAATTGGTAAAAGGGGAAAAGGGAAATCCACGTGTCGGTATCGAAAAATTCCTGGACTTGTGTGCGGTTCTCGGAGCCGTGAGTTACTAGGTTCTGTTCATACAAAGATAAGTATCTAGAAGAAAGAAAAAAGAAAAAAAAAGGTAATCGAGATGAATAAGTGCGCCTGGTGTTTTAAAACTGGAGTTATGTCAGAAGACTTGCATGCTGTTGGGGTTCACTGCCTTGATCATGTGAGATAAGTTGCCGGTCGCCTCGCTCAGGATCGTGTCGGACGTAATGGAAATTCCGATTCTTGTCAAAATGAGTGAGGGGCACCCCATAGTTTGACAGGACATGCGTCACGGGAAAAGTTCTTCGAGGAATATAAGGGACAATTGAACAAGAAACTCAAACCCCTCTTTTTGTCTGCAGCATGTCGATCGAACCTTGCGGTATTCCACTTGAAATACCGGAAATCTGGTGACGGTGAAGAGCGGGATTTTGAACCAGCCCGTTGGTCACACGACCGACGCGGAATTTATTCTTGGACAGAAAGGAATCTGGGTCATATGGCACTGCTGTTGTTGTTGTTGGTCGGATCCAACGAAGGGTATGTCATTAGATGGAAATACAATACAGAAATCTGGTCCCAGATGAGGTGATTGCCCAAAGAAAACGACGATCAACCCCATGCAGGTGTTGTACTGCACCCAATTTCAGTCGAAATAAAGTCAGAAGAGGAGAAACTTACCTATAGTTAACGATCAAAAAGCTTTCTGTTGCAAATGACTGGAAATGTAAGGATTTTGCAAACTAAAAGAGGAACGAATTAGTGCTCACTTTGTAAAGATTGAGCACAGTGTCATCGGGTGCAGGTGAAAACGTGGAGTTGATATATAGAAACTATGACGAAGACAACCCTGAATTAGAAAAAAAAGGCACATGGTTGATCGTAATTGGGACCTTTACCAAAGGTTCTCCGGCAGGCCAGCCAAGCTCTTTCCTTAAGAACTGAATGACCGCTTGAAATCGGTTTAGAGCAGAAATCTTGTACATGTTTTGCTTCATAATCGGGGCGTTACCGACGCCTTTAAACCGAACAATGACTACAGGATGCAATGGATCAAAAGAACTTTGAGGTAGGAATTATGCGCACTTTTGTTTGTGTCCTTTTTCCTGTATGCTTCGAGGGCATTCAGAACTTCGTCGTTGATTGTTGGCTGAACAGATTCGCGAGGAGTCATTCGAAGGTCCGATACTGGTGTTGACATTTTGAACGTTTTGGACAACTTTAAATCATTGAGTTTGTACATGTGACAGTGGCGCTGTCACGACCCACGGGGTAACAGGTTGGACCCTTTGCAACGTGCAGGAAATCAACCCAGAATCCATTAAAATTGACATGTAAAATGAAAGAAGGATGTCAGTGGTGTCAACACCCCAGACAAGAAGTAAAGGAAAGATAAGATATATACAGAGACGTCTAATGCCCTAATAACATTAAGAATATCCCAACCAAAATACGAGTAAAGTAAATGCTACATGATTGTGTCTATATGAGAGTTTGTGCAAATCGAAAGCAGGTGGGGGGGGGAATTCGGGAGTGTGCAGATGGTATGCATTTTAAGGGTGAATCGAATGAAGAGCCCTGGTTGCCAAAAATAGAGATAAGGGATGGCGACGTTTTTGTGAGGCGGAAATCTCTGAATGGACAAAGCGCATGCATTCATGACGCCATAAGCTTTGTTTTCTGGGGAGAACAATTGTGTGAGTGGCAAGTTATTTCGGGTAAAAATGGCCACGCACTGTTTTTGTGATGAATATGGAACCATCTGAGGACGTGGAAAGGGACTGTGGATACGATTGTGGTCAGTGAGAGACCGAAAAGACGCGAAGAAAGGGAGACATACAGGACTGGGAGGTGGATATGCTGGATGTTGATTTCGCAAAGTTACGGAAAGGGCTTTTTGGAGCTAAGGGGCCAGGTTAAAAGGATGGAGGGCAGTGGGTCGGACGGGAGACGAACCTTTTCTTCGCTCTCGGTTGCTCTGTTGGCATTCATGTGCTTGTGGATGTGGACGTTGTGGATGCTGGTGGCTTGTGGCAGGGCGTGGAGTGACGAGGAGAGGCTGGGGAGGGCGACGATACTGGTAGCAAGTTTGGAGGACGACATTGAGAGACGAAGGGATGGACGTGAGGAGGAGTTGGGAGGACTCGATTTATATTTGTAGAGCGGGAGAGATCTGAGATGAGCGGAGGCTGCCGTAGATTGATCGATCAGATCTGGAGCGGGACCCTATTCGGCAGTCCAGGCGGACATTGAAATTGAGCAGTCGGAGTTTCAGGCACATCCCCCACGCTACCCGAATACGCATCACGTCTGCTGCCCCTCGCTCGGAATCAATACATAGTTAATTTGCCAATCATACATATCCCTCACTTCACTGTCAATCAATTTCACGGGAGCATTTCTACTAGAACTAAGAACGGAAGTCTCAATTCTATCCGAGGCAGACAGTTTTTTATTTATTTACCACATACACCGTTCCCAATGGACACAAGATTACCCTAGGGCCTATATTGAGGAAGACAAGTTTTCGTTATCAGAAGCTCCCTTGGCTCGGAGAACATGCCAGTGA
>Ga0307517_10006591_pt1 | contig 17136 bp, 22 predicted proteins | sample 23_EM_MG_FD_194515 | JGI IMG/M metagenome (GOLD analysis project Ga0307517, IMG submission 194515) | Populus trichocarpa ectomycorrhiza microbial communities from riparian zone in the Pacific Northwest, United States - 23_EM | ecosystem: Host-associated > Plants > Roots > Unclassified | place...
TGACAGGAGGGGGAAGGCAGGGGAAGGCAGGGGAAGACATATGACGGGACGTTTCCCACGACTGCAACATCCCGGGACCCCTGATCAATCGGGGATATCCCCCGATCGACCAGGGGCCCCCCTACCCGAATGGAAAGGGTCGTGGGAATGCCCCATCAGTCATATCCGACCACTAGGAGGGGTAAAACCCCTCCCCCGGCCCAGTGGTGACGGAAATCTAGTTTTGAACTTTGGTACGAGATTATTTTACTCTCGCTCAAGAGAAACTCTTAAAGAGTTTTACTAAATTGATAAGGACAGTTGAACGGTGAAGATGGAATGGTGTCTGCAATACCCCAGACACGCCCCAGATATTCCGAGTCATCCTCGCGCTGAGGGTCGGGCGTTAATATTATGTATTCCAGTCCGGTGCAAGGCTGGCCGCTTCGACGGTTCTTGCCGGATGAGCGGACCGGCGGAAGTCCAAGGCGTCTACGGCTCGCGTTCTCCTTCCCAGTCCAGCGCGTGCCAGGAATGGTTCAACCCAGCAATCGCCTCCCCTCCCCGACCTCCTTATTCGCACAACCCATGCAACAGGCGACAACGACGGCGTTCTGAAACCTGGATGGATGGAATCAAGGATGTTCCCCTGGTTCTAAAAGACGACCGTGTCTCTGACCCCCGGTTCCAAGGTCGGTCTCAGTTCTTTTTACCCGTATAACATCGGACTCAAACTCTTCCAGTGGAATGTTTGCTAGCACGACAGCGTCTGGAGGTGCCAATGCAAACGTGCACCCGACTTTCCAAACCAAGGGAGGCCTGAAACCCAGCCAAGCCGCCGTACCCATCTTTCCTCCGCCGTTCGTTGACCTCCCTCGCGCAGAACCACCCACAGTCCAAAAAAGCTGTCGTGCCTCCAAAAACATACTCAGAGCGGCCAATGAAAGTCTGGATGCTGGTCCCGATCTCCCTCCTTTACTCATAGACGGATGGTTCCTCCACGCCACGATGTCCTACACTCCACAACCCAACTTCCATCCCTCCAATCGAATCCATCCCGCTGACGGGTGGCGTATGCTCCGGCGGCGCTTGCCTAAGGTCCCTCGACCAACGCACCCCCCTTCATCCACCACGACCGAAAAATGCTCAAACTTCGAACCTTTTTCCAACGATTGTGTCCGCTGCGTCGATCGTTTGGGGGGCATTACGTGCTATCGAAACTTTCCTCAGTCGTGCCGCGAGCTTGTCCCTACCTTTAATCCCCTTGCAGATACCAATCCAACAAACCTCGCGGTCTTCCCCGTCGGACCGTTCTCTGTCGATTTCGGGGGGGGGATAAATAATCCTTCCGGTGATGGTGGACAACAAGAATGACCTCGGTCAGCCCGGCGCTTGGTGGATGTTCCGGGGCTTGAACGAGTCACGGAGGCGCAGATGTGGAACTTCTTGTCTCAGGTGCCATGTAGAGCGAGACGCCCCCTCCCCGATTCCCCCGACCCCAGCACACCAGCCAAGCCGACGAGCCGCCGTACGGATATCCTTTTTTATCTCGGTGTTTACTACCTTCGAGTTACGATTTTCCCTCTAAAATCCCATCAACTACGCAGCGACGGAATTTCCGTGCTCCGTTTAGGTACGGGTCTCGTGGTAACAAGAATGAAATTTACGTGGCTAGTTGCCTACGTCTCCGTGACGTATCTGTCAGAGTGCTGGAATTGAATGCTCTCATGGGAGCCGCTTTTTTTTCCTGTTTTTGTTCTTCACATCGACATTCGCGTAGAAACTTGGAGCGTTGCCCTAAGCGGTCGAAAATGACAACCTCCGAAATACCCACATCGTCCGATCCCGGGACAAACTGGTTGTGTCTGAGTGTCACGGTGGCTGGCATGAGGAGTCGTTGGGCGCGCTGACACGGGTCGATCGATCTACGGTGGGGGAATGGTGATGAAACACCCATGAACTCGTAATTCAGAGTGTGGGTCTGCAGAACCGGGAATACAAATCGATAATACTGCAAATGCGGGGAGGTCGTTGTGTTACGCAGGACGGCACGAAACGAAGTGCCCGGCTCAAAAATCAAATGATGGCATGCAAAGCGTATGTCTGACAGCAGGAAGGGTCGTAAGTGGATCTGAAACCCATGTACAAACGAGGATGGAGTTGGCGGAACGAGTGAGCGTTGTAGAGATCACGGACACGGAAGAGGGAGGTGACACATGAATGTCGAGTGGGTTTCTGTACGTGTTCACTGAGGTGAGTGAATCGAAAAGGATATCGAACCTGGAAGGCGTACGGGTCAGGATCTCCATTGCTTCCCTGTCCACCTCCAGCAAAACCCGCTCGAGCTCCCCATAGTGGCCCTTCGCATCTTGGATGGTCGAGAATCCGAGATCCGGACGATGCCCTTTGAAGCACTCCGGTCCAAGGTCCAATTGCCGTAGAACGAGATTGAGCCGTTTTCTGAGATCTTCCCGGTGACGCTCCATCCCTATCCCATTGAAGTCTTCCTTAATCAAGGCATACATCTCGGTTAACGTAGAGTCATCGAGCGGGCTCCACTCCAACCAAACGAGAAGCAAGTATGACCTGAGGATTTCGGTGTTTCCCAGTGCTCGGATTTGACGAATTACTTCCGGAGTTCTTATGTGCGCTCCAAGCCACGTGGGTGGGAGAAAGGTTTTGTCGTTCGACCATGACCAAATGCTGACGGGAATGTGTCGTTGTAAGGAGTCGATGGATGCAATTTGCAACAGCGTGTCAACCGCACTCTGACCAATCTCCTCCGTGTATGGAACCGTCAACACTGCTGTTGACCACCGGGTGACTGTGTTTTGGTTGAAGTGGGGATTGTCCCAACGTAAGTAGGGCGACACAAGTGTTATGACCCGGTCAAGGGAAGGAGTTCCTGGTTTGTCGAACAGTGTAGTCATGAATGGTTCAATGCGACGCCACGTGAATCCCGGAGAACCTGAGGCCCTGGCGGCACGTAAGAATGCGCCAACTACCCGTTCATTCCCATCTCCCGCCAGGCGGATCGCATATAGTAAAAGCGCGCTGATGGCCTTCCGCTTGCGGAGGATCGCATCTGGGTTGGCAGCCTCGATCACGATTTCGAGTTCTTGAATCACCGTGACTGTGGTAAAAAACAAGTGTAGGCTGGTTCCTGGTCAGAAAGGCAAATGTCTGTCAGATATGGACATACTCCTCATCCGGCTCATCCGGGGCCGTTTGGTCCGAAATGGTGCAACCCATATCAATTGCAATGATCGATAGGCAGCCAATAACAACAGAGGCGGGAGGTGGGGGGTCCTGGGATAGGTGATGAAGTACAAAGCGGAGGATCCAACGGGGTACCTTCGCACTTTCTCCCATTTGGTATTTAAACTGGGCAAGCTGGACGTAGGTGACGTGCTCGTTGTCGGTTATTTCGTAATCATTCCACCGGATCGCCTGCTCCAGCCGTCCTGTTGAAAGCCAATCCCTCTCGGACCGATAGAACACATTGTGGAGTGCAGCGAAACTGCGGTAAGCTGGGAAGTTCTCGAAATCGGAAGCAGGTGTGATGGCCGCAGTGTACCGCTTGCGCATGTCTTTGAGAATGCTCGATGTTGGATCCATGGTTGTGAGATGGGCAAACGTGCGGAGGCAACACGTGGCAGACACTGTTGCGAGCTCTTCTGACCCTTGAGTAATCGCCGCTTTATAATCAGCGGTCACTATGCAGCCAAGGAGAACATCGAAGCAAGCTGAAACGAGGGCGGGATCGAAGTCGGCCAGTGTCGTCATTGCTGCGAGCGATTTGAGGGTAGAGAGGCGGACATCCTTGTCCAGTGACGTCTGGAGGATCCATGAGATGCACCGCAGGTCCAACGCGGCCACTTGTTGGATCAATCCGTCCACCTGAGGAGAACGTGGCCAACGAAACCGTTTGTACGTCCGGCGAGCGAGGGTAAGAACACCCACGATCATCTTTCGCACGAAGCGGTAGATGTCGTAGACCAAAACAAACGGTGATAATAGGAACCACACTGGTACGAAAGGGAGAATATAAACCGGCACCCCCCGCTCCCACACCGAATCATAGCAGCTCACGAGCGACGACACGCAGACGGAACCATCGGCGAGAGAGGAGAGAGCTGAATTGAACATGGTAAAGATATGTCGGAGGACCTGTGCACCAGGGGTTTGATATGGGCAACTCACGGAAGCCGTCCCCGCAACGACAATGAGAGCATAGAAGGCAACACCAAACGAGGCGATTCCAACAACAACTGACGCGACAGTTGTGTTGATCCCCCAAAGGTACAGGGAAAGCGCACCACCGAGCAGCAAGAGGGCAAACTGCAACATCAGCGGTAACGACTCCATCACATAGTGGAAGTACCAGGTGACGATGCCGTCCAGCTTCCGCTGTCGATTCTGGCTGCGTTCGATGGCCGACCCACGCATTTCGATTGAGGCGTATCGGTTCAACCATTGCTTCCCGAGCATGGCGAGGAAGGCCGAGAAGATTGAAGTAGCGAGACTCGCGTAGAGGATGGATTCAACCTGGACGATCGTGTGTGGGGGGCCGGTCCACTCCGGTACTGTAGGGATGTTGTTGCCGAAGGTGGTGTTGTCGATCTTGTAGATGAGAACGCGGAGGAGTGCGGCGGTCTCATCGTTGGGGTCGGGCTGGAGCTGGGGGTGGACCTGAATGACGAATGCGGCGGTGACGGCAGAGAACAGACCGGCCTGTATTACAGGTCAACACACGCGATCTGACCAACCCACGAGACTCACAAATATGAGAGTGGTATTCAGATCTTCATCGTACTTCTTGATGAAATCCCGGTCGTACTCTTCGGCTTCATGGCGGTACATGTCGTAGAACTTAGCTCGGGGATCTTCCTGGGTTGGCAGTAACTCCTTCTCCTGGCTGCACGAGGGTTTAAAGATGCTTCGAGGAAATACCGGGCTAAGCTTACTTATCCGGTAGCTGCTTATCACGTTCCCCACTCCCGTTCTCCGCTCCCTCCCCAGGTTTATGGCTGCGATTTGACATTAGACGAGTTTAGCGTTGAAAACACGCAAATTCTACCTGAATCGAGAACTCTGGACAGCGGCCTCCGAATCACTCGAATTCCAACGGTTCCTCAACCTAAAGCTCTCGTACTCAGAGAGGCTATCGGCAATGCTGTGATACGACATACCCTCTTCTTCTTTTCTTCCTGGAACTCATGGATGACCCTTCTATAGTCAAGTGCGCTGGTTCCTGGTCTCCACCTTCTCGGCTATGGACAAAGGTCAGAGGGGATAAGGTTGAGAAGCGACCTAGTATCTTGCCTCTTTACCCTGACATCTTCTAGGCCCGCCATAGTGTTCGAGGTACCGGTTGATTCGCTGAGAGGATAAGGGGTGAAGACAGGGGGATATGGTGGGGTGAACGTCGAGCAATGAGGATGAAAACGTGTCGGCCATGCTGCAGACACGCTTCCAGGTACTCATCCGGCGCGCGTTGGGGGTCCCAGTCGGGCGTTAATAGTTCCGATCCAGCGCAAGCTCAGCGACTGCAAGCACAGATTGGGTGAGTCTGACTAAGGAGTCACAAGTCGGTGAATTTAATGGTAAACACAGGGAGGCAAGTTTGAGTGACAAAATAAGCACGGGGAGTGGGAAAACTCAGCGGTTAAAATCAAAAGTTGATATAGATACCCTGCCGGAGGGTGAGTGAAATCGTGTGGCTTTTGGGTGAGCGGACCGAGAGATCCACTGGCTCATTTCTCCCCGGAAAAGATTTTGGCCCGCCAGTTGCACTGGTAGAGCGTACTCCCAGGGTCCTATCTGGGTCTTGACAGTCTCGTGTCGCCCGTGTGAGCTCCTGCGCACCCCCTGTCCCAGCACCTCCACGGTCCGACGCGGACTGCTTCCCAGGATATATTGGCATCGACTCCTTCACTGTGGACGCATATCTCTCACCGCTCTCACTCTCTGGCGTGCGCAAATCGACAAAATGTGAGCATGACTTACCTCTTCCCACCAACGGAACAAACGCCCAAGCACTCACCACGGAATCTCACATCAAAAGACACCAAAATTCTTCCGGCAACCGCACCGAACGACCACTCTTCGAGACAAAGCGCGATGGCCATCCCGTATCCTAATGCGGCACGCCCAGTAAGTTGAGGGAGACTCAACGGGTGCACCCAAAGTGTTTGTGTGGAGGGGTCGAGTCGGAGAGTCGCAACGGACAACGCTATGCTTTGGCCTTCAGTTCTAGCCCTAGCTGTAAGTCATCCCTTGTTCCAAGTGACCACTCATGGTGACCCCTACCCATCGCGTAGCTCGACAGTTCGCGCCAGCACCACAGAATGGAATCAAGTATCTTCCCGTGGTTTCAAAAGACAACTTGGTCCTTCAGACCAAGAGATGCTTGAATCTCTCGTTCAAACCGGCACAAGTTCAACCCACCCCAACCCTGTATCCATTTTCTCCCCGCCATTCGGTAAGCTTCCTCGCGCGAAACTGCCCACAATCCAAAAAGATGTTGTGCCTGCAAAACGTGCCAGGGTGGTTGGTGACCGGAGGGATACCGTTCTCATGAAGGGTCCGCTCTCCCTCCTTCGTTCTTGGATCCAGAACGGATGGTTCCCCATTCGTCGACGCTCCACGTCTTTACAACCCCAACCCCTATCCCCTCAACGAAATCCGTGTTGTTGGCGAGTACTGGGTGCTCCTGCGGCTTTGGCTGTTTGGGATGCCTTGAGCAACGCATCTCCCCTTCATCCACCATAACTACAAAACACACCCAAACCCCAAATCTTGCCCTGACGGCTACGTTCACCGTTTCGACCGTTTTGGAGGTACAAGAACCAGAACACTCTCACACCAACCACCATTCAGAGGTACCATCGAAACCTTCTTCAGTCGTACCGTCAAGCCACCCCCAATCCCCCTGCGGATATCGATCCGACACTGGTCCCCATCGGTTTCTGCGGATAACAGGAGAAACCCCGGCCAACCTAGGGTTTGGTGGACGTGTCGAAGCTTGAACATCGCGGAGGCGCATGCGGGGGTCTGAATGTAAGGTGCGGACGCCAAGTTTCTGGTACTGAATCCTGCATGGAGGGAGATGCCCCTTCCGATTCCTCTCGCCCTGGCGCGAGTTGGCCGAGCAGATGAGCCGTCGTACGAATGCATGACCACTCCTTTTCTCATCTCGGTTTTCATTGGTTTATGATTTACCCTTGCGGATCCCATTGACCTTTGTAGCGACGAAATTTCTATACTCTGCTTATGCACATGTCTCGCGGTAACAAGAAGGGTGGAATCTGCGTGGATGGTTATATACGTTTTCGTCATTTATCTGTCTGGACCCTGGAATCGAATGTTCTCATGAGAGCCGCTTTCTTCCTGTTTTTATTCCCCGTATTGGCATTCATGTGGAATTTTGCGGCTTTGCGCGAAGCGGTCGAGAACGACGACCTCTGGGACACCCGGAATGCCTGATCTCGGGGTAAATTAATCTTGTTTGTCGTCGCACGGGTCTGGGACGTGTCACGGTTGTCGAGGAGCTGTTGAACGTGTTGACACGGGCCAGTCGATCTACAGTGGAGGAATGGTGCTGAAATGCCCGTGAACTTGCGGCTCAGAAGGTGGATCTACAAAACCGGGAATGCAAATAGACAGTATTACAGGTGCGGGAACAAAGACGCAGAGCGGGAAAGTCGTTGTGTTACACGGGACCGTCCGTACGAAACGAAATGTCCGACCCCAAGATCAAATGATGGAACGTACAGCGTATGTCTAACAGAAAGAGGGTCGTGAGTGGACCTGGCGGATAGTGTGATAGAGGGGTGACGGAGGGATGAAACCCACGTACAAACGAGGATGTAGTTTGTGGAACGAGGAGCGAGTGTTGCAGACAGGAAATCACGGACAATTGGGAGAGGAAGGCTACACCCGAACGTCGAGTGAGATCCTGTATGTGTCCATTGAGGTGAGCAAATTGAAGGGGATAGTGAATCTGGAAGGCTTACGGGTTAGGATCTCCGTTGCCTCCCTATCCACCTCCAGCAACACCTGTTTGAGTTCCCTATACTGGATTCTTGAGCGACCCGGGGCGTGGCAGCAGTTGGGCTGAGCCTGGTGTGGAAACGTCCTAACTTGGGAGCCACGAAACCTGTCAGCTGCCAAGTGGGTCACCCGAAACATCCGAAGATCCCTCACCGACTATTGTCGTCCACGATCCCTTTCACCTGTACAGCCTTCGAAGAGTCCGCCCTCAACCTACTGAGCCACACATGCATTCAATGCTATGTCTCCGGCTTAGGTACGGACGCTCTCCGTGAATGTAACCCAGAAGATTCAGCCTGGTAATTGGCTCCTCTCCCGACCTCCACCCTGATTCGCCCTTCCTGGCCCACCCTATGCAACGGACGGCAGCGTCCCGACACCTTCGCGGTCCAACACGGACTGCGACAGTCTATTTTTCAGAACTTTGGCGTCAACTCCCTCGCTGTGGATGAAGCATTCATGGTATGTCTTTCACCGCTCTCACTCGCTAGCATGCGCACATTGACAACGCTCTGTCCGCCAGCAAAACAAAAGTTCGCCAGCAAAAATATCCCCCCCGCAACCAGACTGTACGACGACTTTTCGGGTTCAAGCATAACGACCATCCTGTATCGCGATGCAAGACGTGCCACGAGCCGAGGAAAACTCGACGGGTGGATTCAAAGCGTTCGTACGACCAAGTCAAGGTGGAGGGTCACACCGGGCAACGCTTTGCTTTCAGCCTCCAGTTCTGGTTACCCTTACTTGTCACGTAGCTCGACGGTTCGTACCTCCCGCCCTGCGCCCTTGGACGGAATCAAAGACATTCCCATGATTCCGAAAGGCGGCTGCGTCCCCGAGCCCTGGTACCAACGTCTCCCTCTCATCCACGTAACATTGGACTCAACCCCCCCCCCCAGTGGATCGTCTATTGAGCCCCCGGGAATGTCAATGCAAACGTGTACCTGGCTTCTCCGATCAAGAGAGGCTTGAAACCGTCATTCAAGTCGCCACTTCAACCCGTTCCAAACCCATTTCGATATCCATCGCCTCTCCACCATTTGGTGGCCTTCCTCGCGTGGAGCCATCCACGGTCCGAAAAAGCCTCCGCGCCTCCAAAAACGCACTCAGAGTGGTCAACGGCAGGCAGGATTCTGGTCCCGTGAGGACCCGATCTCCCCCCTCTCTTGGATCCCGAACGGATGGTTCCCCCCTCCAACGATCCGCCATGCTTCACAGCCCCGTTTCCTCAATCAAATATGTCGTATCATTGAGAGGTACTGGGTGCTTGTGCTTCTTCGAATGTGCTTTCCCGGGATGCATCGGACACCACGTCCCTCCGTCGACCACAACCAAAGAAGTCTCAAGCCTCAGACCTCGCTCCGATGGCTGGGCTCACTGCGTCGACCGTTCAGGATGCGTTGCTCTACCAGAACCGGAACAAGTCTTACGCCAACCACCTTTCAGAGGTGCTCTCGAAACATTCCTCAGCCGTGGCACGAGCCTACCCCCACTTATGAAGGACCGCCCAACGAACGTCACCATTTTCCCTGCCGGTTTGTTCTCTGCCGATTTTGGTGGGATGAGTGATTCTTTCGGAGGTGACGGCGGACGACGGGAGAAACCTCGGTCAGCCTGGTGTTTGGTAGATGCTTCGGAGCCCGAACGCCGCGAGAGTGTGTGTGGGTGTCCGGACGGGAGACGTGGATGTGAAACTTGTTATGCTGGGTGGAAGGAGGTGTTTCTTCCAGTTCCTCTGGCCGTAGTGCGTTAGCTGAGTCGATGAACAGCTGTACGAATGTGTGACCAATCCTTCCCCGACCTCGTTCACTGGTTTACGATCCCCCCTCGGGTCCCATTAATGTTGGTAGCAACAGAATTTCTATATTCCGTTGATGCATGTGCCTCACGGTAACGAGGATGAAACTTACATGGCTAGTCATCTACATTTCCGTGATTTATCTGTCTGCACGCTGGAATTGAGTGCTCTCATGAGAGCCAGTTTTTGTTCTTCACTCGTATAGAGATTTGTTGCTTTGCGCTAGGGGGCTGAGAGTGGCGACCTCCACTCCCTGGTAGCGGGGTAAATTTGCTTTGTTTGTCGTCGTAAGGGCCTAAGACATGTCACGGTGGCCGAAGCTTGAAGAGCTATTGGACGTGTTGGTGCAATCCAGTCAATCTACAGTGGAGGGACGGTGCCGAAACGCCCATGAACTCGTGCTTCAGAAGGTGGATCTATAGTACAAATGCGGGAACAAAGTGGCAAAGTGGGAACGTTGCGGCGTTACACGGGACAGCACAAAACAAAATATCCGACTCCAAGATAAAACGATGGAATGCACAGCATATGTCTAAGAGCAAGAGGGTCGTAAGCGGATCTGACGAATAGTGTGATGAAGGGGCGACGGACGGGCGAAAGCCATGTACAAATGGGGATGGGGTTGGGAGAATGAGGAGCGAGCGGTGCGGATATCACGGACATGGGAGAGGGAGGCTACACGTGAACGTCGAGTGGGATTCTGTGCGTGTCCACCGAGGTGAGTAAATTGAAAAGGATGATGAATCTGGAAGACATACGGGTCAGGATCTGCATTGCCGCCCCGTCCACCTCCAGCAACACCTGCTTGAGTTTCCGGTACTGGTCCATCGTAGCCTTGGTGTTTCGACCATAGGAATAGAAATCCTGACGAAGCCCCCCGATGTACCCCGGTCCCCGGTCCAACTGCCCCAGAACGTGATCGAGCCGATTTCCGAGCTCTTCCCGGTGTTGGCCCATCCCGATCCCGTTAAAGTCTTCCCTAATCGAGGCACACATCTTGGCGAAAGCAGAGTCTCGAAGCGGGCGCCACCCCAACCAGACGAAGAGCAGGTATGACTTGAGAACTTCTATGTCTCCAAGTTCTCGGAACTCGCAAATAACTTTCTGTGATCTCAGATTCCGTCCATGCCACGTAGACGGGAGAAAAGTTTGCTTGCTCGACCACAGCCAAATGCCAACGGGAATGTGTTGTCGTAAGGTGTCGGCGGACGCAATCCGCCATAGCGTGTCAGCCACACTCTGATCAACCTCCTCCGTGTGTTGGATTGTCAATGTTGCCAACGCTGCTGTTGACCACCGGGTGACTCTCTTATGATTGATGTGATTATCTTCCCAACGCAACCAGGGTGACACAAGTATCATAGCCCGGTCCGGGGAGGGAGTGCTTGGTTTGTCGAACAGCGCGGCCATGAGCAGTTCAACGTGACGCCACATGTCAATTCTATGAATGGAGGGCCTGAGAACGCGCAAGAGTGGACCGATCGTCTGTTGCTGCCCACCTCCCGGCAGGCGGATCGCATACGGTAGGAGTGCGCTGATAGCCTTCCGCTTGTAGATGATCTCTCTTCGCCTATCAACATCTTCGGTCGCGGTTTCGAGTTTCCGGATTACCAGGCTTGAAACGTCCTCCAGCCGTGCGCTGGTTCTTGATCAGAAAACGTGAACATTTGTCAGACATGGACATACCTCTCGTCCACACCGGTATTCGGAACAGTGCAGCCCAGATCAATTGCAATGATTGACAGGCAGCTGATGATGACTGAGGTAGGAGGTGGGGGGTCCTGGGATAGATAATGAAGTGCGAAACGGAGGATCCAACGGGGCACCTTCCACCTCCCACTCATTTGGTATTTGAACTGGGCAAGCTGGACGTAGGTGACATGCTCGTTGTCAGATGGTTTGTAATCATTCCACTGAACCTTCATCGGCCATTTACTGTGGGACTGATGGAATATGCTATGGAGTACACCGAGACTGTGGCAATCCGGGAGGATTGTAGACTGGGTTGTAAGTGGGAAGGCCCCAGTGTACCGTTCGCCCACGTCCCTGAGAACACTCGATGTCGGGTCCATGGTTCTGAGGTGGGAAAATGTATGGAGGCAACATTTAGCAGACACTGCTGCAAGCTCCTCAGACCCTCGGGTAATCACTGGTTCGCCATCAACGTCCGCCACGCAACTGGTGAGAACCTCGAAGCAAGCTGAAACGAGGGCAGGATCGAAGTCAGCTAGTGTCGTCATTGCTGCAAGTGTTTTGAGGGTCGGGAGACGGAGAGCCTTGTCCAATGACGTCTGGAGGATCCATGAGATGCACGGGAGGTCCAATGTGTCCGATCCATTCACCTGGGGAGAACATACCCGACAAAGCCAGTTATGCACCCTACGAGTAAGGGTAATAGCACCCACAGCTATCGTTCGCGCGGAGATGTAGGCATCGTGGGCCAAGTAAATAGGTAACAAAAGGATGTATCCCAGCATCTCGTAGGAGCGGCTAGCTGACCACCCTCCCTCCCGTATCCGATCACACCACCTGATGGGGTACCTGATGCAAGAACATTTTTTGGTGACAAAGGAGAAATCTGAAGGAAACGTCCTCAGGACGAGGGGGCCTGCGTGTCGAAGGATCTGTGCGCCAGGGGTTTGATATGGGCAGCTCACGGAAGCCGTCCCCGCAATGACAATCAGAGCGTAGAAGATGGCACCAAACGAGGTGATGCAAACGACAACCAATGCGACAGCCGTGTTGATTCCCCAAAGATACAGGGAAAGCCCACAGCCGAGCAACAACAGCGCAAACTGCAACATCAGCGGTAACGACTCCATCACGTAGTGGAAGTACCACCTGACGATGCCGTCCAGCTTCCGTTGTCGATTCTGGCTGCGCTCGATAGCCGACCCTCGCATGTCGGTCGAGGCATATCGGTTCAACCACTGCTTGCCGAGCATGGCAAGGAACGCGGAGAAGATTGACGTGGCGAGACTCGCGTAGAGGATGGCTTCGACGTGGACAATCGTGGGTGAAGGGCCGGTCCATTGCGGGACTGTGGGAACGTTGCCGCCAAAGGTGGTGTTGTCGATCTTGTAGATGAGGACACGGAGGAGAGCGGCGGTCTCTTCGTTGGGGTCGGACTGGAGCTGGGAGTGGACCTGGATGACGAATGCGGAGGTGACGGCGGAGAACAGACCAGCCTGTATCACGAGTTAGTGCGTGTGGCCTGAAAAATCCACAGGGCTCACAAATATGAGAGTGGTGTTCAGATCTTCATCGTACTTCTTGGTGAATTCTCGGTCGTACTCTTCTGCTTCACGGCGGTAAATGTCGTAGAACGTAGCTCGGGGATCCTCCTGGGCTGACGGTAGCTGCTTCTCCAGACTGCACAAGGGTTCAAAGACGCTCCAGGGTGACACGAGACTAAGCTTACCCATCTGCCGGCTGGCTGCCACGCTCCCCGCTTCCGTTCTCCCCGCTTCCGTTCTCCGCTCCCTCCTCAGGTTTCTGACTGTGATTAGATGTTAGACAGGTTTAGCGTTGAAGACACGAATTCTACCTGAATCGAGAACTCTGGACAGAATCCTCTGAATCGCTCGAATTCCGACGGTTCCTAGACCTAAAGCCATCGCGCTTAGCAAAGCTATCGGTAACTCTGTGATGCAACATACCCTCTTCTTTTCTTCTTGGAACTTGCGGATGGCCCTTCCGCAGTCAAACGGGCTGGCTTCTCTCCATCTCCGCAGCTACGGGCACAGGTCAGAGGAAATAAAGCCGAAAAGCGATCCGATATCTCACCTCTCTACCGTAACATCTTTTAGACTGGACATGATGCTCGAGATATCAGTTGGTTCACTGGGAGGATGAGGGATGGAGACAGGGAGGAGGGGTGAACGTCGAGCGGCGAGGCGTTTGTATTGTGCGTTCCGGTCCGGCGCGAGCTCAGAGACCGCAATCGCCGATTGGGTGAATCTGACTGGTGCCGGTGAGCGCTTGAGCTATCAATGGTGGTTGACGCACGAAGGCAAGTTTGAGTGACAAAAAGAGCACGGGGAGGGGCGAGAAAACTTAAACGACCAAATTGATCCCCTACCGGAGGGTAAGAGCGACTGAGAGTATGTGAGCGTGACCGCAGTGGACGAAAGTCGTGCGGCCTTCGTCAGAGAAAAGTAGTGTGGTCTGGTCAGCACTGATATAGCTGGTGTTTCTGGATCGCACCGGCCCAACCCCTGAACGTCCTGCGGTCTTTGCCGGATTAGCGGACCGGCGGAGATCCACCAACTCACGTTCTCCTCACCCGGTCCAGCGCGTCTTACCCTCCGTCAACGTAACCCGGGAAAAATTCAACCCAGCGACTCTGGACTCCTCTCCCCAACCTCCTCCTTGGTTCGCTCTTTTCGGTACACGCCATGCAACAGGCGACGGCGGCGGCGTTCCGAAGCCTGCATGATCTAACGTGGACTGCGGTATTTCATCTCCCAGGTCTTTGACGTCAACTCCCCTCTCCTCTGACCACTCCCCGCAAGGTGCACGTCCACAAAAGGTCTGCACAAGATACTCTCATCTCTCTCCGCCCCAGGCAAAATAAAAGCTCGTCAATGAACCTTGCACCGAGACTCTAGGGATCGAAATTCCTCTTTGCCAGCACACCGAACGATCACGAGTGGCACTCCTTGGGGTTCAGGACAATGGCCGTCCCCATCTTTGGGCGATCGTCGGGTTCACTCCGAGTCGTGCCTTCAATCATCCGTGTGTGCGTTTGCGCGCTATCCCACCAATTTCAGGTCGCTGAAGGGCTGGGGCAGGTTCGCGGTCAGGCTCACGCGTTTCCCGGGGGTGACGGACGAGATACAACCTCCCACCTGCAGATCTACCGTGCTGGCTCAGCCAGGGACGTTCCTAGACTTTGCGATGCTATTTACTTCCCAATTCACTACCTAACGTACCTAGGGATATACCAACAAACTTTGATCTGAACCGAGAGAACGCGACTGCGGGCCGACGGGTTCACATCCCCAATAGAGCAAACGCAAGTGCACAAAGCACAAGACGATCTCACGCAACATGAGGAATGCCGTTGGGATGTTGAGGAGCGTTACATTTGAAAGTTTTTGCACCTCGGACGAAGGCGAACCCCGCGACCGCTGTCAGACAGTTTCACCGCAAATCATCTCCGCGGAAATAGTGGCAGCATACACCGGGGGAGGGACTTGCGAGTTTTCCATACCAAAGCAGCATATATTGTATATGGTAAATAACGGGACTGATGAAATGGCCGGAGAACCATCCATCACGGGTTCGAGGACGAATAGTCTTGAAAGGGATATGCCCCTCAGTGTGCGGCACAGCGTTCTCCGAGTCACTCGTGAGATCACCAGGCAGGTTACGAGGGTGCCCCGAAGGGACTGCCGCTGTTTCAGGGGCGAATATCATGGTCGTAACCGACCACCCGGTGAGTGGGATGCTCGCAACTTCTCTCAAAGCCAGTATTATCCCGCTGATCATTATTGACCAGAAGCTGGCATGAGCGTTGACAAAAGGGGACAACTGAACGAATACTACCGCACAGTATTTCCCCTACACACAGAAGCGTACGAGGAGTAGTGAGTGTATGTCCGTGACGGGAGATGCACCCAAGTGATTAAGTGGTCAGTAGGAGCTGGATACTAAGCCGCTGGGGTTTGAGAAATGCCCCTATCACTGACGTGACCGTAGCACTCGCTCTGGCGTGGGACAGAGTTACGACAAGCACGAAGTGAGAAGTAAAGATGGCCACAAAGCACACCAACGCGTCTCGGACGACCATCCTCAGAATATCCAGGACCCTGAGGGTGCCAAACGTGGCCTTGATAGCAAGACCGACGATCACCATAAATGCCAGCGAATCTGGGATTGCACAGGCGGGTGAGGTGAAGTGCGGTATCCCGACAGAAAAGAAAGCACCATAAACGACGTAAATGCTTTTCATCTTGGGATGCCTGGAGAAGATGCATATGTGGTATGGTAGTGGGACGAGAGGGAGGAACTGTGCTGGATTCCAAACCATCGATGTTGACTTTCAGCTCCTAGAACGCAAGGCGGAAAAAGGCGCCATACCCTCGCCCTTTGCAATTGCTACCGTTAGCAATAACCCCAATGCCAACTGAGGGATGGCTATACACGCGAATAATCCCGAGACGATCTTGTTTTTCATTGTGAGAACATAGATCCTGGGTCAGGAGCGGGTCAGACAATAATCGCATCACGTTGGAGACGCGATCTCCCCTTACCTCAAGTTCGAGATGATTCATGCTATCAAAGGACAAAACGCGATATCGTATGAGAAAGCAAGCGTCGAGGGTGTCATCGCGGGGGAGCGCACAAAAGGAGTTGGGCAACCTACGACTGCACCGGATTCCTGGGTGTCACAGTTAATCCCCATGGCAAACGACGAAGATCTGACCTCATAGGCGTAGGATTGGTCGTAGTATGCTGTGATGAAGTATTGTGAGTAAGCGGGTTCAAGGAAACTTTCGGAGGACATGATGGTGACAAACCATATCGTGTGCACCATCGGCATATGCTTGACCTACGCGGTAGGGCTTTGTTTCAAGACAACGAGAACAAACGAACGTGGTGCACATACCAGAAGGAAACCCACGAAGACTTTAGGCAGCTTGATCGGTCGAAGACACCTTCTGGCGAGACCTGAGAAAGATTACTCCTTGATTTCTTCCTGTTTCACAAATATCGTACCTAGGTTGGGTTAATCAGCGTGCCCCTCAGGACAGGACAAGGACTTGAACGAACCACATCCGGAAGGATCAGAAAGTAGGAAAGCAGTCGTAAAACTGGAGCGCTGCCAGCGCCGCTGAGTCGTACGTCAAATGTAGGTATCGGTCATTGCCTTAGCTTGGTTGCGATGCCAAGCCACGTCTGTCTACCTTGTGGGAAGGACTGACCACAGGTTTGTTAAGGAGCGCAACGACGAAGGGGAAAAAAGAGGAAACGCACACATCGTGTCCGTCTTGAACGAGCTTTTCTAATGAGGTCACACCACGGCTACCGATTCGGGACCCATGCTACCTATAGGCTCGCGCCCAAACGATACCTAGGCGGAGAAGGTAGCGACAAGCGGATGAATGGAATGCAGAATGAATGAATTCCGAAGCTGAGGATAACAGGCTTCCAGATGGCTATTTCCTCGCGAGGTCATCAAATGTCATCCCATATTGTCGACGATGGTTGGCCGAGGGTAGGATCACAAAGGCCATGGATCGTACGAGCAGTGCAGCAAGTTGCATAGGATCCTCGGAGCTAGTGTCAATCGACCTCGA
>Ga0307517_10006592_pt1 | contig 17133 bp, 16 predicted proteins | sample 23_EM_MG_FD_194515 | JGI IMG/M metagenome (GOLD analysis project Ga0307517, IMG submission 194515) | Populus trichocarpa ectomycorrhiza microbial communities from riparian zone in the Pacific Northwest, United States - 23_EM | ecosystem: Host-associated > Plants > Roots > Unclassified | place...
CCGGCTAGGCCAGGCTCAGGCTTAACCAGGCCTGCAGGCTCGGGCCAGGCTAGATCCGAGAGAATTTGGATAGGCCGGGCCCGGCTTTACCGAAGCCTGGCCGGCCTGGCCCGTTGGGAACACTGGTGATACTAACAACCCCCGGCCTACCCTTTCTCTTGCACTTTACCGGTACTTCCTCATTGCCTCTTTTATTTGTCTCTTGGCTTTCCTAGTTTGCGTCCTTCCTTCTCCGATACCCCATGTATTCTCACACAATGAATAATTACCGGGGACTAGATTGGCATGGCCGTGGCTTCTACCGATTTAAATGTAAATAAGCTTTCACAAAAGGCACTCTCACTGGTTTAGTTTGCTATTTGCTCTCCATCGACTTTTCTGTTCATTTCTTTGCTTATCTCTCCTCCCGTTCACTATATTGAGGTTCTTGTTAAATTCAATTTGTGCCATCATGTCTCTTGGTGCTCATCCCCTCTATTTGTCAAGTCAGTATCCGTCTAATTATTTCTGAGTAGTAGTGAACACTACTGTTTACAGAGTTCTCACACCCTACTATATGAGAGTTATAGAAATATGCATAGTGGAAATATAGTTATGCATCGTACAGTAGAGCCCATTACAGGGAAATCACGAGGGTCGGCACTACTCTCGGTGAAGCCCTGTCCATTTTCACAAGTAGTAAGCCTACCTCCCAGAAATTTCTCTCAATTCCACGTAATCACCATTCGTTCCATTTACCGGCTATCCCTTATGCCACCACACTAACCCCCTCTCCCACGTATTACACCATGAAGAGGATCCCAGATCTGTTGTATACAGCCCTGACCCTCACTCCCTATAGTTGTACACCGAGAACGGTCCAGCTATCAGCGAATGGCCAAAGAGGTTGTACCTACAGAACAAGAGGCCAAGCATGGGGTCTATGCGGCGAATTGTACAGCACTCCCTGTGCATGGGAAGATAGGGTAAAGTGAACCCCCAGCCAAAAAAAACAACCATATTATTCAGTCAGCACCCGTTTCTACACCATAACCGGCACAAAACCGGTCACCCTCTCAAAGCGACCACTCCCGCCCACCAGCTTGTTGGAAACGGCAACTGAATTTTGAAAACGAGCTGTTCATATCACAGAAAACCATCTATATACTCAAAACATCGAAAAGGGTAACTTGGGTAAAGGCAAAAGTAGAGCAATTCTGTATGCTCCGGTGCTGCCTATTTAACCAACCTCTCCCGAAACTTGCAAACTCTCTCCGAACTCAAGATTCCTTTATCCCGACAATACGCCACAACCACCCAGCAGGAACAGCGGGTATTGGTCGGCGTTCTTCCCGGGGGAAAGCAAACATACAGGCCGTTTGTGTGGTAAGGCAAGTCCCCTGGGGTAATTTCAGGTTGCCATCGGTGTTCGCAAGCGGCCGGTCCGGTCAGGCTTGAGGTCCAGGGTTGCCGGCCTGGGCTTTGTTTAGAGGTGGCCAGGCCGGACTGCATAGATCCGCAGGCTTTCGAGTGATAAGATGTGATTAGGATAAGATATGATTATGATAAGATCTCAAGATTTTTGATTTGAGTAGAATACATAACATGAGAGGAGGGCCAACGAACACGGGGGCTTACCGATCAGACCAGACAAAATCGCCTCTAGGATTACCATTTATTGTTTGATGTCTTTGATGCTGCTTGTCATTCGCGGAATTTGGTCAGCCTGTCTCTTTATCTTCCGGACGGGGCCTTCGGATATGCTTGGGATTGGTTCAACCTCGGAAGGAATGCGGATATTATGGAAAGTGGAAGGTCTTTGTAATGTTTCTCTTTCTTTTGTTAGCACGGGAGTTTACGGGAGAGAAAGGGGGACATCCATTGAAGAGAACAGACATGTGTCTTGATCTTTGGAAGAACAGGAGGATAACTGGTTGTTTATCTATACTCGTGTCTACCATTAGCAGGTTTAGTTAGTTAGGCATTATGAGTCGTGAGTGTGAGAGCATCTAGCGGAATGAGATGAAGTTCCCCCTCTAAGTTGTGCAATGGTGATCGAACTCATGAGTACTGCTTTACTCTTCACATTTCGTTTTGTTTTGTTTCTCACGCATCGTTCGGCTGTCGCGCAGCCTCCACTAGCTACCTACTAGTCACATGTAGTGGTCGCAAATCGAGTGATAGTGCGGCTCATGGAAAAATATCAAGCGGATGTCTTCAGATACCCCCGGGGACCTTCTAATGCCTGCCTGCATCTTCAGACATCTGCAGATATCAGCCAGAGCTCCTCAACGTGAGAGACATTCTTCCTCCGTGGGATACTCGCTCTTACTCCCATTAAAAAAATATTGACCAGTGACATGGAATATACCGAAAGCCTACTAGCGCTGCCAGGCACCCGTGAAGCCTTCGGGCTTCCACTGAGTCTGACCTACAAGCCCACGTCACTTTCACTTTGTCCGTGCCTTGCCGGACTGTAGGCCCGCCGGCTATCTGCGGGCCGACCTGGAAGCCTGTGAACGCTGGTTACCATTGCGCTGTGTAATAAATTATCTAAGAGTGAGATAGTACTGCCGACGGAATGAGCGGTGCTACGAAGGGTGGCAGGTGAGGAGAGAAATGGGGGTTTGGTGGCACTTTATGTCCGAAATAGGAGGAAGTGATAGCTCAGGGTGGATAGTTATATTAAGTTTGCCCGGAGCTTACCTCTAGAGCCTCACCCCCTTTCTAGGAGTCTTCAAAATGATATCAAATTACTAGTGTCACAAAACTGGAATAACCTAGTGAAGGAGTCGACAATATCATTACCCCTCTCCCCAGGCTACAATATCACCTCACCCACCAAACCACACCTTCCTAATAATGACTGCAACAACCCTGCTCTAGGCCACCGCCTCCTTCCCCCAATACCCGTCCAATACACTCCTCCCCCGCCTACCCCCCATCCCTCCCCGTGACATTCCCAAGCACCCTCTCATACAGATATCATAAAAAGCAGGACCACAATGCACCCCCAGTGCACCAACCTCCGCTACTTCAACTCTGATCCACCAGGGGTCCGGCATGCGCAGGGTCGGACAAATATTCACCCTGCATCAGTTATCTTTCGCACATTGGGGCATTGGGGCTCGGGAAGTCTGGAGGCAACGGGGCCGGCAATGGGGAAGGGGAGATGGATGAGAAGGGGGAAGATATGGAACCTGGTAGGACGGGGCTAAATCCCTGCCTAGCCGAGCTGTAAATAAGTAGTTCTAGATTTCGTTTTAATCGCCCCTCGTGTTGTCGCAGGCTCCCTCTCCTGGCCCCGGTCTCTTCCCCTCACTGTCATGCTGAACGGCGGATTCCTCCTCTTGCTGCTTTACTTTTGTGTACATCTTCCCTTCGGTCTTTTTCAGATGTTTTCTCCCAGTCTTTGCTTGTTTTTCAAGTGGCCTTTCGCAATCTACTCCCGCAGTTCCATTGGTTTCGCTGTGGCGCTCTTGGCCGATTTACGGCTCCTCCAGGATTTTACGTAGTCAAATTCTATAGCCGTACTAGTGGCGGAGAGAATGTCCTGTAGGCAATTGCGGAGGCAGTGGAATAAAGGTGGATTCGGAAGCATAGTCGCATGTGATGGCATCGGACTCTAGCGCTCGGTTCCTACCCTTCGCACATGGGTAGATCTTGTTTTAGACTTCGATGGCGAAAGGATTAACGGCGGGCGAGTGACGAGTGGTGAAACAAAACGAAAAACGCCAAGCAACTCACAACGAAAACGATCGCATACTTATGGGAGGGGAAATTTGTTTAAGGCTCACACTCAACGACGACGACTACTTCAACAACTAACGAAGGTAAAGACAGGAGTATATATCATCACAAAGTCTTCCTATCCTCCCATGAGCCATTCTCTTCCCGGTGTGTCCCCATTTCCCTTTCCACACTCCGATGCTGACAAAAGGAAAACAAACTCTCTCACTGCCGCCGGGCTCCCAGCTCTCTCATGCTGGTCTTACCGTGCTTCCGCTTTCCCCCCGGCCCTCCTGAAAGCTGCGCGATCCCAAAATTATCGCTCATTTCTACATGTGAAATGCTTTCCACGAACATGCCCGAAGCCGAAACATGTGCCCGAATCCTCAGCGCATTTCCAAAGTCGAACAAGTGCGTCCCCGACGGCTATCTAGACAGCAAAGAAGGGTATGGCGAGCAGCATCATTTCCAACATCTTGCTTTCTACAAAACGAAAAATCCCTTCTCGAATGAGATTGGGACGCGATATGTGATTTTCCCACCTCCGGGGAAGATAGTCCCTTGCCAAAATTCCTTACATGCCCTTAGGGGGACGCAGGTCAACCAAGATGTGCATTTTCGAGTCATTCCTTGTAATCCACTATTGCCTGACGCCCCACTCCCGCATCCCTAGGGCCAAGTGAGTGCTTGGGATGCCTTATTGTGGATGCGGGGTTTAGCGGATCTCTAGTAGAAGGCCGGATGTAAGGTGTACACTAGTTTGCGAACCTATATGTACTGTATCTCTTTGCCGTCTAAGGCGCGCTCGCTGGTGCACAGTTTTCGTATCGTGTTGTGGGGGTTTTGCGGGCCGGAGGGGTGAGCTGGGTAGCCTCCATTTCATTGGGCTTGTAGTTTCGGCAAGAAGGGCGATTAATGTACAGTAGAGAATGAGCTCCAATTCGAGATGCAACATCAAATGCCACCACGTCGCCACGATAAGTCGAGAACGGTTCCCATCGATAAAAATTTAGTCCCGAATCCCGAGTTCCCTCATGTATCCCCATTAGCACCCCCCCCACGAGGATATGGCTATTCGCCCAACCCTGATTACTCCGCACAAATGCAACATCCACTCAGGCTTTCTATCAAAACACCATCCACAATACTACCAGAATGCACTATTAATAACAAAGCCATACTCTAATTCGCTCTCGGGCACACCCACCTAGCCACCTCTTGCTAGAGCCTGGAGGGTGGGGAGGGATGAAAGGAGGGAAGCGCAATCGCGATACGCTTTAAGCGCAGCAGAACATGGAAGAACGGTTAACTAGCGAGCTGCTTCCGCTATCTGCTAGCTAGGGGCAGGCCAGGAGAAATATATCTGCGTCTAACTAACAAAGCCGGAGACTCCCGGGACTCAACAAACTCTAGAGAAACACACTAAGCCAACGAATCCTGATCCCTAGCTATCTCAAGCAATCTGGGGCAACCCTGATATCTCATGATCCTCCACAATCCCCAAAGCCTATCCCCTCCTATATGCCTAATAGCATAGGGTATGAAGAAAAAACTATGAAACCATACACCCGGTACCTAATCCCGGATGGCAATGGCATCAACAAAACCAAGAGCCGATATCCTATGCTGCTATGCGTAGGGCACGGGGGCGGTGATCCACTCCTTAGTGCTTAGCCACATGCCCTATATGTATGTCTCCTAGCCGCATGTCAGCATATCCACATATCCGCATATTCGTCCGCGCAACTGCATAACCGCATAGCCGCATTACAACACACCCAACTCACCCTACCCGGAAGGACTCCCCCCGTGACCTGAACGCACTCCCCAGCCCAGCGTACACAACCCCCGATGCGTTACCAAAAACCCGTGTGTCGGACGAGACAGCCCCCAAAACTCCATGCTACCCCCCCACCGATTGTCAAGGTACAATCACATCCGTTCCGAGATTCTCAAATTGCGCAAGCCGTTTAGAAAACTTTCCCACTGCGAAGGAATTGCTCTGCCTAGTTTTGGACTTTGGATAAACCTGAGTGTGAGCGCCCCAATCCAAGTCACCCGATGTGAGGTATGACAAAGTTGTGCCGTTGGACGGGAAAGCTTTGGGACCCGTTCCGTTGCCCACGAAGCCGAGGACATTGACTACCGGCACGAGGAGCCTCTGCCTCCGACCAGAAATAGAGTTTGGAGAGGTTTGGGTGTCCCGGAGGTCAGCATTGCGGGGGTGCCATCCCCCGTGAGTAGAAGTACGAGTTCTCGGTCGATGGTAAGAGAGGGTAACTTAGCTGGGTGACGGGGGCGACGGAGTAACGAGTTCCCGTGGTGGCAACTCTGCGATGAGATAATTCCTGCCGTCGGTCTTCTTTTTGTGTTCGTCCGCTGCCCCGTTTCCTCTCCCACTTTTCGTTGGGTAGCCGAAGTCAAGTTGTCGATGTGCTCAGTAATGCGATCGAAGAGCTTGGCGGAGAGTTTGTCAAGCTCTCAATGCGGGTAACACTAAACTCATCCCTCGTTTAATTCAAGCTTAATTCAAGCTTAATTCTATTTACCCGATCCTAGCTGGTGATGACAGATTAAGCTACTGTCACCGAATGCCGACCACAACAATTTACTTACCTCCATGCTCTCTGTTAGGTTTACCGGCGCCTTAATATTCATTTACTTGTACCGATTCAAACCTACTTTACCGTATCGCAGAGAAGTGAGATGGTGGTTCATAACGACTGGTACTCAAAGGAAACAACCAACCGAGAAGGGTTAATTTGTGAAAACTCTCGGTTCGCACCTTATTCTAACCCCCGAACTTAGTAGGGGGGCAAGGGAAGGGTCTTGTGGTCTATGAAAGTCTACAGCAAGTGCTACCATCGCCTAGGGAGATGAAGTGGGGTTCTGGGACGATATGGGCCTACGGGAGAGAATGGAAAGATGGGCAATGGGCGGGTTTGTATATAGTCACAGTTATTCGGATTTGCTTTTGGTAGAGCGTTCACAAGTAGAACGTACCGGCAAGAGTTCGCAAAGGTTCGCATAGGGTCGCACGAGGTCACACTGTGCGCTAAAAAGAATAAAAAAGAAAAAAGAAAAATAATCAATTCCTGTAGCAGTGGTGTTTGCCGGCCCCTTCTGGTGCATGGGGATGTCGGTGTCGTCTCCATCGTCACCCCTCGTCTTCTCCAGAGGCAGGCAGAGGAAAGCGGCCCTCGGAAAACTTCTTCCTCCCAAACAATCCCAGGGGTAGTCTCCTCTGGCAATCAAGGCCTATCTACCTACGGTAGGACTACACACATAAATTTGGGTGAAAACGAGGAAACTTACGAACTCAATTCTCTCCCTACCATGCCAAGAAGAAAATAAATAAATGAAAAGGTTCTATCATACCAGCGCCATTTTTTCTTCAGTAAATTCGGTAGAGAGAGAGCAGACATCCCCTTCCGCGCGACGGCTCCTACCCGCTTCCTTGTCCAAAATGGCAGAAACTTTTTGAAAAGTGGCTATCATAGAATACCACGTAAAGCGACAGTTTAAGAAGTTGGATATATTAGTAGGCTGCGCCACACCGGAGCATTCATTGCCGAAAAGGAAAAGAGCCTCCTCCACCTCGACATTCGGGTCCTAAAGATTGTAGTCATAATTAGTGAGCTAACCAACTAACCTTTCCCGGTTCAACCTAGCTCAATAGTTTCTAGCCCTTCTCGCGGTAGCCCTTAGCACGCCAGCTTGCAGTCAGGTATAGTCAGGCATAGCAAGAGGAGAATCTCTGACTTGGAATTTCTTCCATAATATCTCTCTTGTTAGTCACGTGCCCTCCCCGAGTGGAGGAGGCTGGTTGGCAGACGAAAAATGTGACGTCACAAGCCACATCACCCCACTTCCCTCAGCTCTGCTCATGAAAGGTTTTTAAACCCTCCCGAACCCCGATAGGTATCATACCCATACTACCTCCACGTTGAACCGAAATTTTGGACAGAATACCATGGCCCAGACTACGATCACGTTCGGTAACGGGAATGCCAACTGCGGGAACATAATATCCAGTTTCAACCATACCTTCTATAAGTCCGACGAGGATGCACAAATCATGCGTTGGTTGTCTCCACTAGAGCCGAATAGCAGACATCAAAGCGTGCGCAGCGACCGATTTGACGGTGTCGGGGACTGGCTTTTGGAAACCAGCGAGTTTCGGAAGTGGAGGTGCAGTGAGGATGGAGCCGATGGGGCTGTCTTGTTTTGCCCGGGGAATCCGGGGGTGGGCAAGACATACCTTAGGTAAGCGGTGGGATTCTTTGAGAGAAGCGAATACGGCTGACGGCGAAAAATACTAGCTCACTGGTGATAGACAGCCTGTGTGATCAGGCAAGTGTTGAGAAGCTCCAATTCGGTGTCGCGGGCCTATACTACGACTTCCTTGCTCAGCAAGAGCAGACGATCACCAACATGTTGGGAGCCATTCTGAAGCAGCTAGTGGGCATGGGGAACATCCCGAATTATCTACGCGAAGCATTTCAGGAAGGGCTAAAGGAGGTTGGTTGGAGGGGGCTCCGACTTGCGGATTTGGTGCGAATGCTGAGGATGACTATTGCTTCGTTACCCCAAGTTTTCATCTGTATAGATGCACTCGACGAATGCCTGCCAAGGAATCTGCCCGTGCTTCTTGAGTCGCTGAGAGATATTGTTCAGGAGTCCCCTACAACGAGAATTTTCCTCACCGGGAGGCCCCACGTCAAGGAAACTGTTCAAAAATATTTCGCCCAGACGGTTGTGATACCTATCAGTCCTAACACGGATGATGTCAGGTATTATCTCGAGATGAGGTTAGACAGGGATGAGGCGCCAGAGGAAATGAACAAGGGCTTACGGAGAGAGATTGTGAGAACTATTCTAGAAAAAATGTGTGATATGTGAGTACGGGAGTTTAGCATGTCCGGTCCATATATGATGTATGCTTACCAATGATTCCATGAAGATTTCTCCTTGTTGTGCTACACATCGACGCTATTCTAGAAGAGGTGACAGTTTGTCAGAGAAGAAAGAAACTCAAAGAGGTAGCACAAGGTAGTGGACTGAGCGATGCCTACACGGCAACACTAACTCGAGTAAAGGGGCAGAAGGGGAATAAATCTGTACTCGGGCTAAAGGTCCTAATGTGGGTGTTGTATTCGGAGCGGCCATTACGGACCGTGGAGCTCCGTCATGCCCTGGGAGTGGAGATGGGATCTGCGCATCTTGATCCCGAAAACATTCCTTCATTACGGACAGTTCTAGCATGTTGCCTGGGCCTTGTCACGGTCGAAGCATCATCGTCTACAGTCCGACTGGTTCACTTTACTCTACAGGAGCATCTCTTAAGTGACCTGACCCTATTCCATAACCCCCACTCAACAATTGCGGAGGTTTGCTTGACATACCTCAATTTCCGATGCCTCTGGGATCTTCCAACTTCCAGCTCGGACCCACAAACGATGCCCCTTCTAGAATATGCTTCTTGTTATTGGAGGACGCACATGAGAAGGGAGACGAGCGAAAACGCAAAAGAGCTTGGACGAAGACTTCACAATAGACAGGCCGCGGAGTTTGGTTTCTAGTTCCCGGTGTAACTCAGGCTAGATTTAGGGTGGGACGGCCTGGGTTGAGTCTCACAGGAGACTCACTCGGGCAACCTTGTGGACCTAAGAGGATAGATGTCAATTTTGCGATGCATGGGAAGAATCTCGCAAACGCTTCGAGGCTTAAGATGGGCTTTCTACGGCCCTCCCAACCTCCGTCACGTTAATCGAGCTCACCTTTGATCGGGTAGTCTGGCCTAATTGGAGCAAGCGGGAATAAATTCGGGCGGGATGGATCTCGGAGCACTACCTTTCAACCCCACCCTTATTACATGTCAATTTTTGTACAAACCTAGACTAGTACGTCCCAGTGCCAAACGGCATGTTATGATATTGGCCATTCAAAAGATTGTTTTATTTCATTATATCTTCGATTTTGTTTACTTCTACTGTATAGGTGTCTGATGGATATGAGGGGACCTCCGGGTGTGTTGAAAGCTTTCCCTTTAGCTTGAAATTATGTTGTCTTCTATATCTGTATGAGGGTATCTCGAGTCTTAAAGCCGCGAGGGGTGAAATATTTGACAAAATGGGAGTTTTTGCTTTATCCCTAAGATCTTTCCATGTTCCACCATTACCAAATGGGGTCTTTGATCAACAAAGAACCACGGTAGGCAACCCTACGAAGGGCTAAATCCATCGTGGTTTTGGGGTCTGTGGTCGAAAGTTTTGTCGCCAGGACACCGTACTGTAAAAACTCGTTAAATTCGTTACCGGAGATCTCAACGTACCAGTACCACACTACCAAAGCGCAATAAGCCCGGCGCAGCAGGTTAACCAAACAACGAACACCAGTTGATAAGATCCAGCAAGCTCCGCCTCTCCAACCTAGACCTCGTCTGGGAAACACTATTCCTTCGTAGGGCGTTTCGCCTTGGATTGCGTCAGGGGCCAGATCGCCGGCTGTGGATTTAACGGTCGGGTCAAGTTCGCTAGCTTAGACTTCGTTAGGGCCGGTTTGGGCTAAGCCCAAGAATTTTCGACCAGGACACCCGGCGATAACTTAGATTTGATGATATGTCTGCTCAGCTGCTGCTACCGTGCTACAATCGTGATGGAGGTTATGGAAATTAGTTCCAGGGGATGGGAGGACACGCGATATTTGTGGGACTCCATGGTGTAGCACCCCCCGGGACCGTAGCGATAGTTGCGATTGTACGAGTATTGAGGATGATGAATGAGAGGCTAAAGGAAGCGATGGTATGGGGAGGGCTCTCATATGGCAGCTGGAAGATGGAAAAAGAGGCTGTCGGGATGTTGCTGAACAAGAGGATGTCAATCTACCGTACGATAAGGCCTGACAAGGGAGACACATTTTTTAGCCGAGCAAGACCCACGCTGGCGGCTCTGCGCAGGGATGCTGGGGTCGCAGAGCAATCATACTGGAATTTTAGAATGGAAAGCCATCGCCACCGCCACAATAGATTGCCACCACCAAGCCCCACTTCCATTTGCTCCCCCGAAAGGGTGTGGTGGAGTTGTGGGGGCCTTAGTCGCAATATCCTGACGTTCGCGAGCATCTTGTTATTGAATACCTGCAAAATCATGAGGCGCTAGCTGATTTTCTGTCGGTATGTAATACCCGGACGTCACGAATACAGGGACGGGACAATGCCAATTCCGACAGAGCCGCTCACGGAAGGTGATAAACTCCCCGATACTACCATAGATTGCCTCACCATTTACACATTCGACTACGTTTTGGACAGGATATCATGGCCTAGACTACACATACACAGCCAACCAACCCTAGCAATAGCAATTCCCACTACGCGGCACCATAATGGGTGGTTTCAGCACCGCAATCCATAAGTCCGACGAGGATGCCCAGATCATGCATTAGCTCTTCCCACTACAGCCAAATATCAAGCATCAAGGCGTGAGAACCGACAGATTCGGCAGTGTTGGGGATTGGATTTGGAAACAATCGAGTTTTAGGAGAGGGGGGGTGGGGGTGGAGTAGGTAAGGTTGTCTTGTTTTGCTCCGGGAACCCGGGAGTGGGAAAGACATATCTAAAGTACCGCTAACGGCGAGAAATACCGGTTTCCTAGTTATCGATAGGTTGTGCAATCAGGCAAGGGAGCAAGATACAACCATTGCCCGTATATAGTAAGACTTCCTTGCTCAGTAGGAGCAGATAAGCGCTGGTCTGATGGAGCTGTTCTGAAGGATCTGGCAGAGCCACTGCCGCAGGAGCTATCCGGAGTTACTTCACTGAGGTGGTTGTGGTACCCCCCAGCCCTAGCTTGGACAATAGCACCCGTATCGAGATCCAAAGTTAAACGGGGATACCGGACCAGTGGTGATGAACGACAACCGAAGGACGCATACTATGAAGGCCATTTTAGAACAAGGTGTGATATGTGTGTCAGAACATTTAGCATTCCCGTTGTGTCAATGATGTATACATACCAATGATTCTATGCAGGTTCCTCTTTATTTCGCTAAACACTGACGCTATTCCGGAAGAGGCGACGATTCGTCAGAGAAGAAGGAAAGGTGACATAGTTCAATGGGTTGAGCGAAGCTTAAACCGCAACTCTAAGGCAATTGGAGGCACGGAAGGGAAATAAGTCAATTCCTAAACCAAAGGTCATGAAGCGGGTCCTGCGGGCGCTAGTACCATAGCCCCTCCCACTCCAGCCGCCGACCCCCGTCTCCACCTCCGCAGACCATAACCGTCACCGCCCTAATCACCAGTACTCTGATATCCCAAGAACTAACCCTAGCGCTAATAAGAGCCGCAGTAATGCTGAAAGGGAAAAGAACTTCAGCCAGTACGGGCTCGGGAAATCGACTCGCCTGCCGTAAGTCTTGTGGAAGGATAAGGCCCAGTGCGGAAGAAAACGTACGGAGTAATCTATAATCCATTCTTAAGATAGACTATTGAATTTTTCTACTTTCCTCTTCATGTATGCTCGTCCGCTTCGTCTCTGCTATCCGAAACCTGCCCATTCTTTGAATTCATCAGAATCAGGTTATCTGGCGCTCTTTTTGTCCTTTCCTCCTCACTTATTCAAATTTATGTTGGCTGGGGAGTACATAAGTTAGCAGTTGTAGTAAAAGATTATTTTGAAATTATCTAATCCAGTTTCCCACAATCTGGCATGTGTAAGGGTGAGCCTTTATGTATCCGTAGGAAGGGAAGCCGGCAATCGGCATGAATGGTATAACGTGTTATTTGGAAAAGAAATGGTTCAGGTATAGTGTAACTTATATTACTCAGGCATGATTTTACATGAGATGCAACAAGCTATGATTTCAATGGCGCGGCTTTGGGATGGGCAGTAAACCCGGTTTGTTGATCGTCTTCATGATCTCCGTAACAATGGGCAGCCAGGAGTATGTTTGAAATATAATGAAATTCTCCAAATCCTACCATCGATCACCATATGTATTCCTCCCCACACGGCACATGTCGCTATCATGCAAATTGGGATTTGGCTTGGATTGCTTTACTAGATTAGGGGTAGGAAGGTCGTGAATATGGCTGCTATCCGTGGAAAACTCCACTCAACCGTTGATTTTTTGTCTCTAGCCTTGTATAATAAATTTACTTGGCAAAGGAAAAAGGGAAGAAAAAAGCGAGGAAATGAAAGGAACTAGTGTACTCGTAATTTTCTGACTTTTGCAAACACTATTGGTATTGCATAACGTCGAAATCCAGAAGCCCTGGCCGGCTCTCTGCCCATATGAAATAGCAGTTGTGTTCGCAAACGTTAGAGCCATTCGTACATAAATTCTCACCTGCTCGCTGACGAGGGCTGCAATTACTCGAGCACAATAAGAGGGTGGGTGATAGGGGAATATGAGGGAGATTTCTGGTTCGTAGACAGGTTGCGCTCTCCCGTCGGGAGAGCGGAGTTTGCGCCGGCTACTGCTCCAAGGGTTCTGCAGGCTTTTCCCTTCATCAAAAATGACCATGGCTGCATAATGCGGCCTGCGCCTGCATAACACATTTTAAACCCACCAGCTAAATAGAAATGATTAGATAGTAATTCGCATAAAAAGCCACATTGCCCCGCTTTCTTCAGCTTTACCCACAGAGAGTTGATAACCTCCCCCGATACCCCTACAAACCGCTGGACCGTTTTTGGACATTCCACCTACCTTTTGACAACCAACACTTTGGGCAGACCATCATGGCCCAGTCATCCCATAGTGTATCGGTCCATATGGGCGACTACAATACCGAGAGCGGCAACTTCAGAGATTGTTTCAATAACAAATTCTATGGGTCCGACGAGGATGCGCAAATTAGGAGTTGGCTCTCCCCGCTAGAGCCAGATAACAGACATCAAACCGTGCGCACTGATCGAGTCGATGGTATTGGGGGATGGCTTCTGGAAACAAGGGAGTTTCGGGAATGGAGGGGAGGTGAAGGTGGAGCCGACAACGCCGTCTTGTTTTGCTCCGGGAATCCCGGAGTGGGGAAGACATATCTGAGGTAACGGCCGGATACTCTGAGAGAAGCAAATATCACTGATAGCTTGAAATACTAGTTCCCTGGTGATAGATAGCTTGTACGATCAGGCGAGGCAGGGAGATACCGCTGTTGCGGGCTTATACTGCGACTTCCAAACCCAGCAAGACCAGACAATCACCCGCGTGATGGGAGCTATTCTGAAGGGGCTTGTAGGCAGAGGGAACATTCCGGAGTATCTACGCGAGGCATTTCAAAAGGAGTTTGCTGGCAGAGGGCTGCGACTTCCCGATCTGATGGGACTGTTGAGAAAGGCTATTGCTTCGCTACGTCAAGTTTTCATCTGTATCGATGCACTCGACGAATTCCTCCCGCAGGATCTTCCAGTGCTCCTTAGGTCGCTAAAAGATATTGTTCAGGAGTCCCGTAGTACGAGAATATTCCTCACCGGGAGACCCCCTGTCAGGGAAGAGATTCAAGAGTGTTTCCTAGAGGCGATTGTGATACCCGTCAGTCCTAACAAAGATGATATCAGGAATTATCTAGAGATGAGGATAGATAGGGATTATCGGAAAAAGGCGATGAACGATGGTTTACGGGCGGATATTCTGAGAATTTTTCAGGAAAAGATGTCGGATATGTGAGTAAGAGCATTTAGCGTTCCCCCTCTATCAACGATATATACTTATCATACAAACGACTGCGTACAGATTCCTCCTTGTCTCTCTAAGCATCGACGCTATCCTAGCAGAGTTGACAACTCGTAAGAGAAGAAAGAAACTTGAAGAGATGGCGCGAGGCAGCGGACTGAGCGATGCATACACGGAAGCCCTAAAGCGACTGAACGGGCAGGCGCAGAATGAATCAGAACTCGGAATGAACGTCCTCATGTGGGTGCTGCATTCGGAACGACCGTTACACGCTGAGGAGCTCCGTCATGCGCTTGGGGTGGAGATGGAATCTGAGGATCTGGACCACGAAAACCTTCACGATATACAGATAGTCCTGTCGTCTTGTCTGGGCCTTGTCACCGTCGAGGCATCTTCGTCCATTGTCCGACTGGTACACTTTACTCTGCATGAGTATCTCAATGATAACCAGACCCTATTCCAGAGCCCGCACTCAAAAATTGCCGAGGTGTGCTTAACATACCTCAATTTTTCATGTCTCTGGGACCCGTCGCCAACTACCGACTCAGTCTCCCCAGCATTGCCTCTCGAAGAATACGCCTCTTGCTATTGGCAGAAGCACGCTAGAATAGGAATGACGGATAATGTGAAAGAACTTGTCCTGAGGCTTCTCAATCGGCAAGCCGCTCTATTTGGTCGGAAATTTGTAGGTTAGTCGGGACTAGGTTTGGGTCAGACCTGTCTGGGTTAGACTAGGTTGTCCTGAATACTCACTGGCATAATTCCCTAAATCTGAAAGGATGGGTGTCAACCTTCGGATGTATTAGAAGAATGGGTGATTTGGACAGGATGGATCACCGTGTTCTGCTTTCTGAGGTCACCCCCCACTCCACCTCTCCGCTTCCTAATACGGCTGGACAAGTCCCAATCGATACCTACTTGTGCTGAAACTCATGGTATTACCGGTTATGAGAATTGACTTGTTCTCTCATATTCCTATATTTATTTAATGTATTTATTTAATTCTGAAGGTATTTGTGGAAAGAATTATGGGTGGGTTGAGAGTTTTTTTCAGTTTTTTTTTTTAGATTTAAAATTATGTTATCTTTTATATGGGGAATGTATCCTTGTTTTTAGAATGGTGGAACAGGACATATGTGACAAAATGGGGTAGTATTTTTTTTTACCCCCTCAGTAGAAATTATCACGACACTAGAGATTCTAACCAGAGGGTCCGCCACCTGGAATCTGACCGATTTTATAAATCCTGTGAACGGTAAGTAGGATCTTAGTAACTCATAGCGAACTCAGTTGGGAACTAGATTGAGGGCCCCGGTATACAGCACAGTAAAATGGTCCGTATCCTCATACGAGGGTGGAAGAATAAAGAAAAGAAAGTAAGAAGTAAGCGCGAATGCGTTTAACCCTGAAAACATGTCTGGGAATTCCGATTATCACAAGCCTGGGTCTCGTGGTGGTGGTGGTGTGAAGGAAATGACAATTGGTCAAGACTAAGTACTCATACTGCTCTGATGTTTGTGAACACGACTACCATTGCGTACCAGTAAAGTCTTGAGGCTCCAGCAGATTTTTTGCCTATATGCAATAGCGGTTGTGTTCGCAAACGTTAGAACATTACTAGTAAAAAATGCATTAGATACCGAAACACTCAGAACGTCTGATGGGAGCACATGTTAGCCTTGACCATTATCCCTTGGACAGTGGGACAGTAAAGTTAGCGACAAGCACGCTTATTCTAGATCAGCCACATGATTAACTAGACTATTTCATGGTCGGAATTTGTCGATAGAGAGCCAAAGTGACTCAGCACCTTAACCCCTTAACCATTAATTGCCAACGGGTCATAGTCTTCGGATGTATTTGATTGGGCTCGAGTGGCTCAAATACAGGATTGGGGTGCTGGTCGCGAATTTTCAAATACTGCCTCAGATCACCCGCGAGATAGTGAAATATTCGGTCATTATTGCGAAAATTTAATACTGTACCATAGATTGGAAAAGCATACTGCAGCCCCACCAATCCCGACGGCCCACACGGAATTCAGAAACAAGGGCCATGTCCTGTATTACACCGGAGGACAAGTGCATGAGTTTTTCTGCAGTGCAACAATTGACACAAAAAAACTTCGCATCCGAGATAGAGTACGGTACAAGTACACAACGCATCAATTACTGCTATTGTCCGTAGACAAAATTAACCGCGAATCAACCAAGAAGGAAAAACTTAAGTCTTGACAACAACACCCCCCCACCAACCTCACCATCACTAAAAGCAAAGAAAAAAAAATCAAGGATATAAGTATAAGGTGGAATACATATTAGAAATGCATATTTAAGCTAGAGAAAGTTCTTTAAGTGGTGTTGAACGGGCAGCGTGATGAGTAAGGGTGCGTTGCCATCAAGGGTTGGCCGGCGGTTAATTTTCTCCACGGACAATACCATGCCTCTATGAACCCCTTGCACAGAGTCCCCGCATGCTCAAGTCAACTCTTGTTCAAAATGTGAATGCGGCACAATCTATTCTATGTGGATAATACTTCGCAAGTACGAGGGGGGTTGCAAGGCACGCTTAGCGAGGAGGTGAAGAAGGGATTGGTGGGAGCTCCGGTTCTTAATTCTTCTAAGCCAGGTGGGCGGTAGCACCTTATTTATAGAAAAGTGCGCGTCCATATGCGCAAGAGAAATATAGGAAAAACAATGTAAGAAACATAAGTGCGAACATGTTTGACCCTGAAATCCAACCAAGTAA
>Ga0307517_10006593_pt1 | contig 17131 bp, 10 predicted proteins | sample 23_EM_MG_FD_194515 | JGI IMG/M metagenome (GOLD analysis project Ga0307517, IMG submission 194515) | Populus trichocarpa ectomycorrhiza microbial communities from riparian zone in the Pacific Northwest, United States - 23_EM | ecosystem: Host-associated > Plants > Roots > Unclassified | place...
GACTCTGTTGGGATTTGATGACAAATGTGTGCTGGAATTGGGACAAACGATTGATTAGCTTTGGCTAATGGCATTCGAATGGATGACTAGGACAAATGAATGATTAGCTTCGGCTAATGGCATTCAAATGGATGATCGGGACAAATGAATGATTAACTTCGGCTAACGGCATCCGAATTGATGACCGGGACAAACGATTGATTAGCTTTGGCTAATGACATCCGAACGGATGAACGAGACAAATGAATGATTAGCTTTGGCTAATGTCATTCAAACGAATGATCGGGACAAATGAATGATTAGCTTCGACTAATGGCATCTGAACGGATGATCGGGGCAAATGGTTCCGAACGGATGACGAACTGATGACATCCGAAGTGGATGGCCAGGGCGAGTGAAAGGTTAACCTCAACAAATGATGCCTTAAAAGGATAGCCGGATTTAATATTATAGCTGATTGCAAGAATTGGAACATTTATATGTACTATAAGTTGTTCATACCAAGTACATAAAGGAACTACAAATGTCACGCTTCAAACATGGGATAATGTTAATGCTCCATTAAATTGCCAGACTGCTTATTATCATTATTATTATTAAGTAATCGCTTTCTTATAAATGTTTTGTACTATAGCAGGGACGTCACACCAACGAGGTGCCTAGGAAACCCAATACACGGGAACCTACTTTTGTAAGGAATCATGTAGTTGCATTCTAAATCACGATGTATTTTGTATGAATCAATGTACTGAACATATAACTATTATTAAATCCTTTTTATTTAAATTCGTGATGACTATTAGTAGGATAGGAATGCAAACTCATGTCTATGTATGTGTATTGTTAATGTGAACTTCTAATCATGCAAACATAATAATATGTGTTTATGTAAGATTCACTTTTAAATGAAATGTTGATTATTGTTGGTGTATGGATTGTATCTTAATGATGTGAGGGAACAGGTTTGCCGATTACCGACACGATGTGTGTCAAGTGTATATATATATATATATATATATATATAATTACTGTTGTTTTGGGCTTGAAAAGCCGAGTTGTTACATCTATAATAATGTGAGCAATCAACTTTTTCTTTAGGGATATGTTAGAAAGGAATCTATCTTAATAGTTTGTACTAGGTTCAACTAACTTTAGTCGATTCAAGGCACATGCTCACCCTTACTGTCAACATATTTGCATTCAAAAACAAAATTTTTCTTTGCTAACAGTTAGAATGATAACATCTCACAGTGCACAAGAAAATACCTTTTACTTGGTCTTTCAAAAGAATATATTTTCAGAAATGAAGACCTTCCAAGTAAGAGTCACCTTGATCTTATCAAAATGACATTTGTAGAGTTCAAAGGCATATGTTAGGTATACTTACAGGTTTTTCTCTTTGTTTCAGTGTCAACAACCTGTTAACTGTGAGATGAAGAAGAAAAACTTTATGGAAACAATTTTTTTAAAAAAATATATACAAGGATATTATTTTCAAAAATCATGGCATGTTGCATACATTAATGAATTTTCTAAGAAACTCAAACCTAAAACCATCCAAAGGTTTTGTGAAAAGGTCAACCAATTGATGTTCAGTTTTAACATGTTCTAAAGTCAAAATTTTTTATTCAACCAAGTCTCAAATGAAATGAAGTCTTATATCAATATGGTTGGTTCTTGTATGCTGCACAGAATTCATATAGATACTAATGGCGTTAGAATTATCACAATAAATAGTCATAGTATCTTGAATAAAACCATAATCCTGTAAAATCTTTTTCATCCAAAGAAGTTGTGTGCAATAACTTCCAACAACAATGTATTCGGTTTTAGCAATGGACAAAGAAATTGAATTATATTTCTTTCTTATCCATGCTGCCAAATTTCCATCGATATAAAAACAACCACCTATTATGCTTTTTATATCATCAGTGTTACCAGCTCAGTCAACATCTAAATAACCTAACAAACTCAAATTCTAGTCTTATGAATACCAAATACCATAATCAGATGTGAAACTTAAGTATTTCAAGATTCTCTTGATTGCAGTAAGGTGTGATTCTTTTGGATTAGACTGAAATCTAGTATACATACCAATACTAAAAGCAATATCAGGTCTGGTTGTTGTTATGTAGAGCAAACTTCCTATCATGCTTTTATAAAGTGTGGAATCAACACACTTACTTGTGGGTTCTGAACTGATCTTGATAGAAATGCTCATAGGCATTCGAGCATAACTCTTACCTTTCATACCAAACTTTTTAACCATATCTCGTGCATACTTTGATTGAGAAATAAAAATTTCATTATCATATTGCTTAACTTGTATGCCAAAATGAATTTTAACTCTCCAATCATACTCATTCATCTTATTAACAAACTTATAAGAAAGTAAATCACGAGTAACTCTAAACACAATGTCATCAACATAAATCTGAACAATGATTATTTCCTTACTTGTTTCTCTTATAAAGAGTGTCTTGTTAACATGACCTTTTTGAAAACAATTATCTAGTAGGTATTTTGTTAACTATTCATACTAGGCTTGTGGTACTTGTTTTAAACTATAAAGGGCTTTCTTCAATCTGTACACATGATCAGGAAATAAATGATTAGCAAAACCTTTAGGTTGTTCTACATATACATTTTCTTATATAATCCCATTTGGAAAAGCATTGTTCACATCCATTTGGTATAGTTTGAAGTTCTGGTGACAAGCAAATGCAAGCATAATGTGAACAGACTCCAAACGAGCTATTGGTGCAAATGTTTCATCAAAATAAATTCCTTTGATTTATGAGTATCCTTGTGCCACCAATCTTGCTTTGTTTATGATAACTATTCTATGCTCATTAGATTTGTTCTTGAAGATCCATTTGGTTTCAATTATATTGTGAATGTCAAGTTGTGGAACCAGCTCCCATACATCATTTCTAGTGAATCGATTTAGTTCCTCATGCATGACATTGATCCAACTTTCATCTTGTAGAGCTTCTTCAACCTTTTTAGGTTCAACTTGTGAAAAGTAACACACATATGAGACTTGATTAAAAATTCTTTTTTCTAAACCTCATACCTTCATCTAATTTTCCAATGATATTCTCTTTAGGATGATTGTGCTTTATCCTTGAGGAAGGTTCTTTTTCTTGGGACTGTTTAAAGTTGTGCATAGAACTTCCTTCCTAACAGTGTTCATCCTATTTAGATGAGATTTCTTTTGTTGCTTCAAACATGTCATCAAGATCATGACAAGTTCCTTTAGATTGTCATTAATGACCACATTGATTGTTTCCATGACAATTTAAGTTTATAGATTGTAGACTCTATAGGCTTTACTATGCGATGAATATCCAAGAAAAATTCCTTCATCGCTTTTGCTATCAAACTTATGTAAGTTTTAGCAAGAACTTCCAAATACTTTAAAGTATTTGACCGTGGGCTTCTTGTGATTCCACAACTCATAAGGGGTGAGTTTTGTACCTAGTCTAAAATACAACATGATTTAAAATATAGACAACTATGTTGACAGCTCCTCCTAGAAGTGCATTGCAACTTTCTTACCATTTGGCATTGTCCAAGCCATTTCTTGTACAACTTTATTCTTCCTCTTAACTACACTATTTTGTTAAGGAGTGATTATAGTAGAAAATTCTTAATGTACCCTATTTATCATAAAAAGATGAAAAATTAGTATTTTTAAATTCTTTCTCGTGATCACTATGGATTCTAGAGATAAATAGTTCTTTTTTTTTTCTTGCAATCTTCTAAATAGTTTCCCTATAAGATCAAAAGATTCAGATTTATCTTTTAATAATATAACTCAAGTATATCTTGAATAATCATTTACAATGATCATGATATACTCCTTTCTACCAATACTCTCGGTTTGAGTTGAACCCATTAGATTCATGTATTCAAGTGGTCTTGATATCAAAATATCAGCAGTATTTTTGTGTTGAACTTTAGTTTGTTTTCCTTTTTGACATGCTCCACACACCATTATCTTGACTGTTTGCATATTCGGTAGTCCTCGTACCGCTTCTTTTTTTAGAATTTTTTGACAAATTTCTAAAATTGATATGACTAAGGCGTTGATGCCAAAGATCAATATCATCTAGTGTTGCCTTGTGACATCCCACTGCAGTCAAGCTAGAAATTCCATAACAATTATCTGAAGTTCTACTACCTTTCATGATCCACTTGCCAGCATAATTATAGATGTTGCATTCATCCTTGGAAAACTACACACTATGATTCTCATCACAAAATTGGCTTATGCTTAGTAGGTTAGCTTTAAGGCCATTCACAAATAAAACATTATGAAAAATAGGTAAACCAGAAATTTCAACATTTCCTTTATCTTCAATGGTAGCTATGCTTCTATCTCGAATGGTCATTAAACCACCATTCATGAATTTAAATTTTTTAAATTGACCTTTATCTCCACATATATGTCTAGAACAACCACTATTTAAATACCACAAATTGTTATTCATAGTTTTTAGTGTAATGTGTACTACTAAACATATTTTCTTTTTCTTAACTACCTATTGATTTTTCATTTTTGTTCTGTTAGAACTTTCTGTCTCATTAGATTTCTCACAACCTACTGACTTATCAATTTTCCTTTCTATAGTACATAATTGATTTAAGACTAAGTCAACTTTGTACTCTAGATTTTAATTTTTACTTGCGAAACAATTTCTTTTTACTTGTCCTTCAATTCCGCAATGCTGACAGGTAGGACTAAATTTACATTTCAACTTACCTTTTTGGACATTGTTTGATTTGTCTTCTAGTATGAAAGGTTCCTTATCCTTTACAAAGGTCTTTACAAAGGTAATCCCTTTAGAGGAGGAAGATACATACATATTGTTGATGGAGTTTCATGTGTCATATGTCCTAATCCTGTACGATTAGTACTTACCATTTGAGCTTTCAACAACTCAAGTTTTTATGTTGCTGACGGTTCTTGTGACTGTTTGCACATAGTCAACTCATTTTCAAGTGCTTTGACTTTCATAAGAGATCTAGATATCTCTACTTTTGATAGCTTTAGAGCTTCTGCCAGATTGTTCTCCATATCTGTCAGTTTATTGAACAATTTCTTGACTTTCACTACTTCACACAAGTCTTTATAAGCTTCCTGCAAGCTTAGTTCATGATAAGTAATAACAAAAGTAATATTTAAATCACTATAATTACTGATAGTCTGATCTGTGTCAGAATCATATGATATCTTAATAGTGTCAGAAAGAGCAACAAAAACAAATTCATTATTTGATGATGAATTAAAATTTTCAGAGTCAAATTCATCACTTAAGGTGATATTAAGAGCTTTACCTTTATTTCTTTTCAAATTAGGACATTCACTTCTCAAGTGACCATATCTTGAACATTCAAAATACTTAACTCTTTCCCCAAATTCAGTCTTAATTTTTCTTTCATTTTCTAATTCATTTCTTTTGGCAAAATTATTTACCTTTTTGCCTTTATAAATTTTCTTCTTCTTAAACATGAATTTTCTAAATTTCTTAGCTATAAGAGCTATATCTTCATTATTAAGATCATCATTAAATGACTAGTCATGTTTTTCTTTAGAAGATTTAAGTGCAATAAACTTACCTTTCATTTGATGAGGCAATATAGATTCATATGTTTATAAGGAACCTACCAGTTCTAAAACACGTATAGTATCAAGATCCTTGCTTTCTTTAATGGCTGTTACCTTTGGCCGAAATCTTTCAGGTAAGGATCTTCCTTACAATTCGTTCGTCCTCCACTTTATCTCCTAAATTGAACCTGGAATTCATAATGTCATTAAGTTTAGCATAAAAATCATTAAAAGATTCATCTTCCAACATTCTAATTTCCTTAAACTTTGAGGTTGACATTTGTAATTTGTAATTTTTCAATGTATGACCCTTTGCATGAGAAACGTTGAATTTCAATATAATCCCTACGCATAATCGCACTATTGGGACTAAAAGTGGTAAGAAATCTAGATAAATGTTTTATGATAATTATGAATAGGAATTTCCAAAGAATTAGTCTAAGATCCAAGATTATTTAAGTAAATTATATGGTATGCAAAATTTGGATTTTTGGCGTGAAATTTCCAACTATCCAGTTTTATAATAATGAATGTATCTCCAAATCAGACTGTTGGATCAGATCAAAACTGTACATGGGGTCTTAAGACATAAGGTGTTACCTTAGGTTAAAATTTAAGGTCAATCAGAGATTAGGAAGGTCCTAAAAATAAAGACACATTGTTGGGTCAGTGCAATAAACTGAAATTTAGAGGGGATAAGTTGGGGTATAATAGTAATTGACCCATAAAACCTAATATCACTATGCTTGCTGCTACTGTTCATGTGGAACAATAGCTAAAAAGAGAGGAAGAGGCTTCTCTCTTGCCTCTTTTCAAAAATCAGTTGAGAAATCTTTTCAAATTGTGAGATTAAAGCTTGCAAATAGGTTTGTGAGGAGAGAAAAAAATTTAGGCCAAAATTAAGAAGCTTGGTTGGAGGAGAGGAACTTGAGGGACAAGTATGGGTGATTAAGAGGAAGAACACTTGAAGAAGAAATTGGTAAGAACTCTTCAATTTGAACTCGAAATTATTGATTAAAGTGTTCTTCCTTAGTTTTCCTCATTGATTTCATAGTTAGTAAAGGATAATTGAAAAAACTCCAATGTTGTGATTCTAGGGTTCTTGAAAATGTGTAGGAAATGAGAGTTGCTTTGAATATAGAGTAATGATAATGGATGTTGTGATGCATGAAAACACTTAGTGTACTCATCAAATTTATCTCTCATGTAATTAAAATTCTAATAATCTTACTGGCCAACTTCTAGTTGAATTACAACTTGAAAACAATGTAATTTGGAGTTGGTGTTTTTATAAAAGTTATAGGTATGAATATTATCTTTTAAATGGAACTAGTTGTAACTTATTTGAAGTTGTATAGCTTCAAATATGAGAAAAACACTGAGTAAAGATCCAAACCGATATAGTACTGGACAAATTTTGGGTGCTACTCTAATTGTTACTTTTGAGCCTTAAACGATATAATTTGGAGTTGATGTCCTCTAACGGTTATAGGTATGAATGTCATATTTCAAATGGAACTAGTCATGGTTTATTTGGTGTTGTATAACTTCGGATATGAGAAAAACACTAAGTAAAGGTCCAGAACGACATAGTACTAGATAGATTTTCGATGCTACTATAATTGTTAATTTTGAGACTTAAAACAATGTAATTAGGAGCTAGTGTCTGTATAACACTTATAGGTATAGATGTTATCTTTCAAATGGAACTAGTCTCGATGTATTTGAGGTTGTATAACTCTATACATGAGAACAACATTGAGTAAGGGTCCAGACTAACATCGTACTAGGCAAATTTCTTATGCTAGTGTAATGAGTGAGTTTAGACATCTAGATGACAAATATGAGTGATGTGTCCTTCATGAAAGTTGTAGCCCTATGTACTAGCTTTCCATAGAGACAAACCATGCTAAAAAATAGTTCTAAAACTTTAGTTACGATTAAAACACCAAACAGTGTTCGCGGTTGAGTGGACCAAACCAGCTAGGACTAATCAAGCTCTAATCTTTACTTGGAATTTGTTGTTGATTAAAGGTTATAACACTTGGAATGATGTAGTAAAAATCAATGAAATGAACACTTAACGTTAATACCCATGTTTCAACCTATAGAAATTTAGATGAGAGAATCCTTGAGAATGTACATGTTGAACTTGATTATGTAGTACTTGACAACATTGTGATGAACTTGATGAGGTTATGGAAAAGAATATGATCCTTGAACATATTTAGTAGTACTTTGTAATTGGAATGCGTAGAACACCTTATGCCACACGATAGTGAATGAGAATTTGATGTTGCCACATGAAGAACATAAAAATATGCTTGTTAGGGGAATGACATAGGCTCTGGCCACCTTAAGAGATGACAACATAGAAAGACCCTCATGAAGATATAAATGAGTGATGGTTCCTCTTTAACAATGTTTGATGAATGTGTGATCTTGTTATAGAATAAAAACAATACATGTTTTCCTTGCTTCATAAACTTTGGAAGTGAATTTGGTAGTGGTTTATGTCCAAAACTAGGTTGAAGTATGACCTTTAGAAGGAAAACTTGGTATTGACCATATGTGTGAATTTAAGGAAAAAAACATGTTAGAATGCCTTAGTTTTTGTTGATGATTTTTAGTGTCAGAATGACTTAGTTTTTCATTGATGATTTTCAGTGTCAAAATAATTTAGTTTTCGTTGATGATTTTCAGTGTCAGAATGAGTTAGTTTTCATTGATGATGTCAGAATGACTTAGTTTTCGTTGACGATTTTCAGTGTCAGAATGACTTAGTTTTCGCTAATGATTTTCAATGTTAAAATGACTCGGTTTTGTTGATAATTTCAGTGTCATAATGATATAATCTTTGTAAATGACAGTATCATAATGATATAATTTCTGTAAATGACCTTCATTAAAATTAGGGACGAATATCTTATTACAATTTATCACTGTACAATTATACAAACATAGGAGATGTTTGAATGAATGTATGTGTGTTCTAGTATATATGTGGAAATGGTCTTTGACATTACCTAAATAAAAATATATTGAGTAATGATCATTTTGTGTATTAAGAGGCACGATTGTGATCGAATCTTCGACCGGGCAAGGACACTACGGGAGGGGCAGGTAGGTGGTTTCCACCTTTAATTAATTAGTATTTATACATAATATTGCTACTCGATTGTAAATCGATTAAAACTACTCATGAAACACAATGAATAATGATGTGATTAGCTTCAGCTAATGGTATCCATATTGGATAATAGGGATTAATTGATGAGATTAGCTTTTACTAATGGTATCCATATTGGATAACCGAGATTAAATGATGTGATTAGCTGCGGCTAATGATATCGATATTGGATAACTAGGAACAGATGATGAGATTAGCTTCAGCTAATGGTATCCATATTGGAAAACTGAGAATGAATTATGAGATTAGCTTTGGCAAATGGTATCTATATTGGATACCCAGGAACAAATGATGAGATTAGCTTCAACTAATGGTATCCATGTTGGATAGCCAAGAATGAATGATGAGATTAACTTTGGCTAATGGTATCCATGTTGGATGGCTAAGAATAAGCATTAAAGATTAGCTTTGGCTAATGATGTCCATGTTGGATAATCAGTAATAAGATGAGGTTAACTCCGGTTAATGGGGTCCATAATAGGATTACCGATAATGAGTGTTGTGAACCATCTCATTTGAAAACTTTCACTAATACGATGAAATAAAGATTATGATGTGTTATTCACAATCAAAATTAATGTTTAAAGAACCATATACAAAATTGATCATAGTTAGGAATGAATAGTTATGCATGGAAGAATTCTATATGTATAAGGATTCCTAGACCATAATACATGTCATCAGTTGTTTATTGAACATAGCTCAAATAAAATAATGCGGTATAAGGTTGTATAAAGATGTGGAGTAAAATATTAAAGATAGACTCGGTAAGAAGATATTAATAGCCAAATTTGTTGGCAATCAAATGGGTTTGCCATAATTATTGGCATTCGCGAGGGGATGATCGGATTATACTTAGTGGCCATAGTATCGGTGACTAAAGATGAGATAGGAATGATACTTAGTGGCTGTAGTGTCAGTGACTAAGGATAAGAAAGGAACGATACTTAATGACTGTAATATCAGTGACTAAGGACAAGATATAAATTGATAGTAGACGATTAATTATCAATATCTATGAATATGGCATCTTCTGATGTTTAGTTGCCCAAATAAATGATGACCAAAGAAGCAAAGTACGATTTGGTTACTTATAAGATGATGATGTAGGTTCTCCTTTCCCTATGCTTCAATGAAACAAACGGTTGTGATACCTAGAAAATAGAAAATATGGTAATGTTACAAACAAATTATGTTAATCGGTGATAATGACGAGCAAACATAAGATTAATACGTGTGGTTACTTCAAAGATTGTACCCATGAAAATCAGTAACTAAGGAAATGAAATATTAATTATTGATTGAGGAATCAAAAATTAAAAAAATGAGATGCTACGTGTTGACGTATAGTCGGCAACCTTAGATTTGAATGTATTACATAATTCATCATAAAGGCAATGTCAAAAGTGACAAATATGAACTTAGACGCCATAACAACTATTGTGTAATTTAATATGTAAATGTTGTAATCGATGCTAAAAGAATTTTGGATAAGCATATTGTTCTCATTCCTTATGAAAAACCACGTACATGTATTTTATGGCTAGATGTTAAATTTGTAATGTTATTTTTATTGCAATGATGAGCATTAGTATTGTCATATGAGTTGAGGTATTATTGAACTTGAGTTGAATGTTTGAGCAAGATTGTTAAAAGTGCTAATAGACATGATGATTCCTTTCCCTCATAAAAAAAATCATAAGCATAAGTCTTCTTGATGACTAATAACTTTTATAATCCTATATATGTTGCAAGTCTATGTCACGAAGTGAGCTAGCACTAATTGTGTCGTTTTATTATTTATAATTTTGTTAGGTACTTGTGTATATGTACTATGAATACTTAAAATTATGTTAATAACTTCACCTTGAAATGTACTAGATGGTATGATTGTATTTTTAGCATTTGGTTATTGCATCTCTTTTATTATATGTGTATGTGTGTCCATCACACTTATGTTTTAAGTAAATGGAAAATGGAAAGAATATAAGATGAATTGTGAGAAGCGATGTGAAAGAATCAAATGGAGAAATAATTGAATTGGTGAATGGCCGAAGGCTACTACATGTATACAATATAGTTATTTGATATTATGTTACCCAGGAGGATAAGAAAAGAACTAAGGAAATGTACAAATTATAAGGGAAACTATGCTGTAAATTTGGTAAACCAAAGAATCAATAATGAGATGTATTGTTAGACAGAATTCACAAAAAAAATTATCCCATGATACTTAGACATGATTATTAGAAATTTAAAGTTATATGGAAATTTTAGGTCGTTACAGTTGGTATCAGAGTTTATGGTAGTGATTCAGTAGACTATCTAACTATAATTGATATATCAAATTTCTATGGTGAATTTATGATGGTATGAACTAGAAATGGAGCATGGGTTACCCCACCTCTAAATGGTTAATACTCGGAGGTGTTATGAGTATAACCGATGTTCTTTCTAGTTGTACATAAGTGAATGATTTTTTTTTAAAATTGGTTAAATTATATGTAAAAAGAATGGCTTAGAAATGAAATTGTTAAGGTGTATAATGCTTTAAATCATACTTATATCAAGGGAATGGCTTAGGGGTAGTATAAAAGGTTTTGAGTAGATAGTAACAAAAGATAACTTGTATTTTAAGATGAAATGAAATTTTAGGTCGTTACAACACTTTGCAAACACTGATCAGTAACCAAATAAACAAAATAATGCAGAAAACTTAAATACACAAGGTATTTGGTTACGAAGGGAAAACCTTTTAAAGAACTCTTTAAGAGATAAAAAACAATCTGGGGTGCCCAAATGTAGGATAGACAAGAGGAGTATCTTTGAACACAACCCTTTATGTCTATACTACCTTACTTGATGAGACAATGAACCATGTTATTTCTCATATCGCATTAGCTTGCTAGTACATCTGACGATCTTCAAATTATTGTCATCCTAATTGGAACCTCCAGTTGTTAACAGTTCACACAAGAACTCCCCCTAGGAGTTTGTAGACTCTCCAATTCTTTAGGGATCAATTCTCCTTGAAAATTTCTTACACTCTCCTTGTGTGTCAAAAGTATGTGTTGCGAAACTCTGTGTAAGCTCCTTAGATGGTTAACACATTTCTTCAGACTTAACCTTTCTTATATACATGTCTTATGTGATAAGGATAATCTTCAAGTTTCCTAGTCTGTCACGTTGGTAACAGATTACTCACGTGTTTTACAAAAAATATTGATAAAGTTATCTTAGGATAACTTTTTTTACTCTATCTGAACTTATCTCTTAAATAATCTAAATTAATAAGATAATTATAGAGAAGATACTGCTAACTAATCTTGATAAACTTCTATCTTAACCAAATTATCTTTTTACCAACCGTAAAAAAAACTTCATTAATCTAAGCCAACAAAACGACATTTAAAGTGAGCTTTCTTTAGTACTGGATTCTTAAGCAATTTATCATCCGGTAAATGTAGAGCTGTCCATTACCACTACCCCATCTCCTGATATCTGGATAAAAGTTTCAAATTTTTCTCTTAATTTACTTTTCATTTTCTCCACCTCCATATCCTTTTGCTGATCTTCCAAAATCTTTTCTTAAAACACAGAGCACACTTTTAACTAGGTCAATAAAGATCCTTCTGGTCCAACTCCTAATAATGCAACCATTTTCCTTAATTCAACCATTTTTTTGTTGTTCAAATTAGAAAGTTCATCTACTACTCTTTATTCGTGTGACTAAACGCGTCCGCCACAACATTTGCTTTGCTCAGGTGGTAGTCTATCACATAGTCATAATCCTTAATCAGTTCCACCCATCTTCTTTTCCATATATTCAACTCCTTTTGTGACATTAAATACCTCAAATGTTTTTGATCCATAAAAATCTAGACTTAGGAGCCATACCCTCAAAGCAAATACTATGATCGATAATTCAAGATCATGGACCAGATAGTTTACCTCGTGAGGCTTCAAATGTCATGATGTATAAGCAATTACTCTTTCATTTTACATCAACACACAACTAAGCCCCTTCCTCGATACATCCCTATAAACTACAAATCCTTCAGTCCTAAAAGAAAGGGTTAACATCGGGGTGATAATAAATCTTTTTTTTTAACTCTTGGAAGCTTTCTTCACATTTTTTTAAGCATTCCTAGTTCTCCTTCTTTTGATTCAATCGTGTCAATATAGTTGCTATGGTTGAGAACTCATCAATAAACCTTCTATAATACCCCACTAATCCAAGGGAACTTCGAATCTTAATCATGTTGGTAGGTTTTTCTCATTTCAATACTGCTTCAATCCTTTTGGGATCTACAAGTACCCCTTCTAGTAATGTAACATGTTCCAAGAAAACCACCTTGTTTAGTCAAAAATCGCAATTCTTTAGCTTGACATATAACCTATGATCTCTCAAAGTTTGCAACACTTTCTCAAATGCTACTCATGATCTAGATATAAACTAGAATAAATCAGAATATAATCAATAAACACCATAAAAAATTATCTAGATAGAGCTGAAAAACTCGATTCATCAAATCTATGAACACTACAGGTGCTTTTGCTAACCTAAATGGCATTACTAGGAACTCATATTGTCCATATTAAGTCCTAAATGTCGTATTTGACACATTTTCCTCTTTGATCCTCAACTGGTAATATCCCGATCTTAGGTTTATTTTGGTAAACACCATAGCTACCTTCAATTGATCAAACCAGTCATCTATCCGTGCAAGTTGATATTTATTCTCCACAGTCACCTTATTTAACTATCTATAATTAATGCAGAGCCTAAGTGTTCCATCTTTCTTCTTTACAAACAAGACTGAAGCTCCCTAGGATGAATTACTTGGTCGTATAAACCTTTTTTCTAACAAATCATATAATTGGACCTTCAACTTTGCCAATTCTATAGGTGTCATCCTATAAGAAGACTGAGCTATGGAAGATACCCTAGGTAACGCATTAATAGAAACCTTAACTTCCCTCACTAGAGGTAATCTTGGCAATTCTTCCATAAATACATCAGGAAACTCTCTTACTATATGAATACTACTTAGCTATGTGTTATCTCTCTTTGAGTTTATTACATAAACGGGATATGCCCCACTCCCCTTTTGCGACAGCTTCCCTAATAGTCATGGCTGAGATGACACAACTTGATATAACATTTTCTCCTCTAAAAATCGCTTTTTTACCATCTAATCCCTGAAGAGTTATTGTTTTTGAAAAACAATCCATTTAGGCTTTATAGGTTCCCAGCCAGTCCATTCTCAGGATCAAATCAAAATCCTGTAATTATAAGGGTATCAAATATGCTTTCAACTCGCTCTCACTAATACTAACCCATACCCTTTCACAGACATGATCTATATTTACAGTTTCACCTAATGAAGTACTAATGATAAACCCTTTTTCTACCTTACCAGTTTTTTCATATTTTATGAAATTTCAGCAGAGATTTCCCATAGTTGTTTCCTTCTTAAATTCCCAGTTCCTCAATATTCTATATAAACACAATCATCTCAATGATCCAAATCATATGGTAGCCTTAGGCATACCCAAGTACATTTAATTATCTTTCAACAAGGATTTATTACAACAAACAATTAAGTAATTAAAATACAACATAAAATTTCCTAATTAAACTATTACATTAGATATGAAGTATAACAAAAGATATAATTTACATAAAATGTAAAAGTGATTCCACAAGTTACTTATCCTAAATCAATATATTAGTATCTATAGTTTACTTTCAAAAGTCGAACTATGATACTACTTCAACCTCATTGGTCTTGTGTCCAAATAGTCGATCATTTTGGCATCTTAGTCTATGTCCAAACATCCGACTATGATGCTAACATCTCATATTAGTTGTCATCTAAACAGTCAACTATATACATATTCATATTCTATGTCTAAACATCCGATTATGATACTGTTTCAATCTCATTTCACCCTTATCTTATTCTGGACATTGTCTAATTTCTTTCCATTTCCATCTCATTCCAATTTCATCTCTGTTTTATTTTCTTTTTTCTATCAAAAGCATAACAACACATATACAATTAAATGGGGTTGTATATAAATTTTAAAAAATAAGGTGACAGACAACTACCTGTTCCTCTAGCTAAACGAGCTTTTCCATCATAGATGATTGTACTCCTGGTGCCTCTCCTAATTTAAAGAGAGGTACCATTATCAGTATCTCATCACTTTCATCATATACATTAATAATCATGTTACTTTAATCTCATCTACATGCATCATTATAATTATTTCCTTTAACTAGACACACACACGCACGTGTGTGTGTGTCTTTTCCAACAATTGTCCTTAACACCTTTCTTCCTTAATAATTACATACTCCAAATAATTCCATTTAATTTTCAATGATTTTTCCATTGACCACATTGTTAATTAAACCAATTAAGCCATTTAGTTTCACATAATACATGTACAACCCTTCTTTCTTTTTATTTGTACGATACATTATTGTCCTTTTGTCCATTTAATTAATATAAGAATATTCAATATCAATTAAATTATATTGTACCTCTTATCCATTCCCAATTGTTTCTCATTTTCCTTTTAACCATTTGATTCCATTCCCAATTGTTTCTCATTTTCCTTTTAACCATTTGATTAATTTTATCCATCATTAACAAGTTTTTCTTGGATTTCCTTTTATTACATAATCAAACCCTCGTCAATGCATTACATACCCATAAGGTAGTTCTCCTATAACATCCCCATTATCCGGGATAAAACAACAACCTCTTATTAACTGAAAAGTATTAAAGCTATCGAATTTTTGGTGGAGTCTCTCCTATACTGTAAGGTCCCAAGTTATCAACATATAACCTGTTTACACTTCTAATAACCCGCATCTCCTAACTCAATTACAACCCAATCATCCTGGGTCTCAATCCCACAAACATCATCATTCATATCAACTAAAATATTTATGATATACATTAAATAAAAAATATCATTATGGATGGATAAAAGATATAAATACGCTTACATAGAACATGGTTATATGAACTACAAAGTTAAGTTCATCTAATCAAGTTTAAACATTCATTATACAAATTAAGTTATACAAATGTTTCTATATTTACAAAATGTAAGGTCCTCCTATAAAAGCTAACATCTACTCCTGTCATGCATGTAATGGTCCTGAAACAAAATACATATTATTGAAATATGAATATCACAATAAGTACAATAACACAAATTTCCAATAATTTAAAAAGGTAGTGATGCAACCATATTATTTGATAGTTTCACCCACATTTAACTAGTTTTGCCTATGTTTTATATATAAAATGCCTTGATATTCTTTGTTTTATGTTTTGAAGGTACTTTTGGATGAAAGATGCAAAAATGAGTAAATTGGAGATAATTGGCAGATTTGACATTTAGTCGATGTTTTGTGCAGAGCGTGAGCTCTAGAGGTTGAAATGAAGTGATTCCAGTGGCATTAAAAAGCTAACATCCATACATTTCTAGACATCTAAGGCAAGAAAATAAAATAAGGAAGAGCATAGAAATCACAGCCTTCAAAGTCAAATCTCACAATCTGCCAGTGTTGACCTTCGGCCATTCCGACTTGAATATCTGGAGCTACAGAAGTCCAATTGATGCAAACGCAATTTTTTTGGATTCCTGACTCAAAGGCCTATAAATGCTCCTAATTTTAGCCAACAAATATGTCATATGAGGGAGATATGATTTTTCAAAGATGACAATTGAATTCTGCTAGCAAACAGGTTTCGTGAAGAAATGAGTCCAAATTACATTCCGAAGCATCTAAACCGATATCCAAGTTTTTATTTCAGCAATTTAGCTCCTCTAAGTCAAAGCTTGAAGATTTCATGCAAGGCTATTTCTCCTTTTTTAGGAAAATAGTTATTGAAGTACTTAAATGTAAACAGTCTACTTAATGGAGGACTATTTTGTAAAATAGAGACCTAGGGTTTCCTAGGATATAAAAAGAATGAGAGAAGAGAAGGGGGGCAGCCAGCCAAGAAGAGAAAAACGCCCCCTTCCTCTAAGAAACCCTAAATTATGCATTCTTCCTTCTTTTTGATTAGTTGTTCAACAAACATGCAAGGCTAAACACTTTTTCTTGGTTGCAAGGACACGGAAACCTTCGGATTTCAAGAACTGTGAGATTTATTTTACCTTTTCTTTTCAGTTTATATGATGAATATGTTTGTTCTCCTATGCTTATTTTTCCTATGATTGTTTATTTTAATTGCTAGAGCGGACTCTAAGTTATTATTGTAGACAATTTATTGCTAAGTTTGATATCAAAACCGGAG
>Ga0307517_10006594_pt1 | contig 17131 bp, 11 predicted proteins | sample 23_EM_MG_FD_194515 | JGI IMG/M metagenome (GOLD analysis project Ga0307517, IMG submission 194515) | Populus trichocarpa ectomycorrhiza microbial communities from riparian zone in the Pacific Northwest, United States - 23_EM | ecosystem: Host-associated > Plants > Roots > Unclassified | place...
TACGTTATTAATCTTAGGAAGAACATTCAATCAAATCAAACATAGACTGCGGACAGTTATGTTTTCTTGATTAATCAACTTATCTAGTTCTTAAGGCTGCCATTGAATTAAATTACTAGTGCGGACACTGTGGTTGTTTGATGGTTAGGGCTGGTTATACGGCGGATCCATTAACTAACTAATGTTAAGAAGAGATAAATATTCAGAATATAAATTGATGTTTCGTTTCCATGATCAGTTCTGATTTCTATAGGTGGATGTGTGCTTGTGACCAAGGTTTGTTCCCTTGATAATTTTCTGATTTTATTAAATTTAGTTTGATAGTTTTCTGTTTTCTTTTGCTTTAGCCTAGATAACGTCCAAACCCCCCCAAATTGCATATCATCTAGCATAAAAATCTGATTTGAATCTTCCTCGTGGGATCGACCTCTTGCTTGCTCTATACTATCTTGTGTGTTGTGTTTGAAGCTAGGGTAATTAATTTGTGCGACCGCGACATCGCAACAATGATTGCAAAAATGAGTGCCATGATCACTAATGATAGTTTTAGGGATTCCAAACCTATCAAATATATGAGTCCTGACAAAATCTAAAACAACCTTAGCATCGTTAGTTCGTGTGGCTTTCACCTCAATCCAGTTGGACCATAATCAACAACAAGAAGGATATACAGATTACCAAATTGAGCAAGACCAATTTCCTTAGTTAACTAACATCCAAAACTACAATTTCTACGGGAACCTGATTCTAATTCCCTCATCCTCCTACCCGAAATCTTACCAAAAGTCAGGAGACGAGCATGTCCAGATTCGCCACCCCTTTCCATTCACACATAACATTCATAAACTACATTTTCTGGATAAATTATCATGGTTTCACACTCCCAATCACGTACCACACATGAAGTAACTTAATTTTAACAACTAATACTTTTTCCCCAATTCAAGTCTAAGAACCCTAATCTATAATTCAACATCAAGGCATCAATTCATAATCGAATTTGAAATGAATTATAAGATCATGTTTAGAACACCTTACCTGGTAAGAATTAAGGTTTCGATCTTCAACTAGTTGAAGATTTTTTACTCCCTTCTTTTTTTTTCTAATGACAGTCGGCCCTTCTTCTTTTCTTTTTGTTCAAATTTTCTTATTAAGCCCTTGCCCATAAGTGTTTATTCCATCTATAAACCCTTAATCTTGGATGGGTTCTTGAAATTTTGGTGTTTCTCTCTTGATTTTACAAGAATTGATACAAAAACTTCATCTTTTCTTTCCTTTTTGTTGTTGTAGATTTTTGGTGAGGAGAGGAGTATTTATACTCTATAATTTCTCTTATTTGTATTTAGGCTTCATTTCCTTTAAGTGTATTATTTTTTCCCCCACATCTTTTTTTTTTCTTCTTATAATCAAGTTATACCTCTTTTCATTTCTTATAACTCCACCCTAGAACTTTTAATTTAGCTTATTTCCCACAATTTTATCCAATCCTCAACATTTCTGGGTTAATTTATAATGTCTTGAAATATTTCGTCCTGAAATTTATATCCCAAAAATTTTCGAATTCCCATTTTATTTAACCATATGCATGAATTTCTTCACTTTATTTCCATTTAGTTAGTTTGCAATTTACGCAACCTTATTTTCCCGGGGTTTACACCTCCACTTGCCGCATCAATGATACTACGGTCAGGAGGCATCAGTCCTTCATAGAAATATTGAATGAGCAGCTAATCGAGTATCTGATGATGAGGGCATTGAATGCACAGTTGCTCAAATCTTTCCCAATACTTAGAGAGTGTCTCTCCATGAGATTGTCGAATCCCACATATTTCTTTCCTTATGTTGGCAACTCGAGATGCTGGGAAATACTTCTCAACTTAACATGCTCTTCGTCAACTCCGTTTGGTTTCATGCCAACACAAACCATGTGGAACTCTTTGAGATGAGTATGAGGATCTTCTCCGACAAGTCCATTGAATGTTAGTAGCAAGTGTATAAAACCATACTCGAGCTCGAAGTTGACATTGTTGTCAATGTTTATTCACAATGGTTGATTCTCCATGTTAGGAGCATCAAGCTCTCACAGTTCTCATATAAACTGAAAAGAAAAGGTAAAACAGATCTCACATAAACCTCTTTTTCTTGGTTGCAAGGACACAGAAACCTTCGAATTTCAAGAACTGTGAGATTTATTTTACCTTTTCTTTTCAGTTTATATGATGAATGAATATGTTTGTTATCCTATACTTATTTCTTATGATTATTTATTTTAATTGCTAGAGCGGACTCTAAGTTATTATTGCGAATAATCTATTACTAAGTTTGCTATCAAAACTGGAGTTGTGGTATATAAACTTGTGAAGCAACTGAGATTAATAATTGTGGTGTATCCAAATTAGTAATCTTAGGGAGAACATTCAATCTATAAAATCAAATATGGACTGCAGACATTTATGTTGTTTAGATTAATCAACTCATCTAGTTCTTAAGGCTGTCATTGAATTAAATTATTATTGCGGACACTATGGTTGTTTGATGGTTAGGATTAGTTATACAGCGTATCAGTTAACTAATCAACATAAAAGGTTTGTTTTTCTTGATAAATTTTGATTTTCTTTGATTTAGCATTGATTTCTTCTTTATGTTTACTATAGCATAGATAACTTCACAACCCCCCTCAGTTGCAAATCATACAACATAAAAATCTGAACTAAACCTTCCTCGTGGGATCAACCCCTTGCTTGCTTTATACTATCTTGTTTATTTAAACTAGGATAATTAATTTGTGCGACCGCGACATTGCAACAGACATACAAAAAACTGCCTTTAGGACCTGCTACGGGCATTATGAATTTTTAGTGATGCCTTTCGGGTTGATAAACGCCCCCGCAGTATTTATAGAGTTGATGAATCAAGTCTTTCGGCTTTATCAAGATAAATGTGTGGTTGTGTTTATTGATGATATATTGGTGTATTCTAGCTCCTATTTAGAACACAAGGAACACTTGAGGAAGGTGTTGGAAACATTGAGGGGGAATGGACTATAAGCAAAGTAGGATAAATGTGAATTTTGGCTAAAGGAAGTAGTATTTTTGGGGCATGTTATCTTCGCGGGAGGAATATTTGTGGATCCAGGAAAAGTAGAGGCTATTTTGAAATAGGAAAGACCTACAAATGTGACAGAGATTCAGAGTTTCCTAGGCCTCGCGGGGTATTATAGGAGATTTATCGAAGGTTTTTCTACAATAGCATCACTTTTGACCAAGTTAACCCATAAGGAAGTAAAGTTTATTTGGTCAAAGGAATGTGAGGAGAATTTCTAGGAGTTGAAAGAGAGACTCACCTCTGGCCCAGTCTTGCCCTACCTTCGGGAATATAAGGGTTCGTGGTATATAGTGATGCTTCGAAGAGGGGTCTAGGATGTGTGTTAATACAGCAAGGAAAAGTGATCGCCTGTGCCTCCAGACAGCTGAAGCCACATGAAGTGAACTACCTAGTCCATGACTTAGAACTTGCGACAATAGTTTTTGCCCTACGAGTATGGAGACATTACCTATATAGGATGCAAGTTCAGATTTGTATTGATCATAAGAGTTTGAAGTATTTAATGTCGCAAAAAGAGTTAAAAATGTGGCAAAGAAGATGGGTAGAACTATTAAAGGATGACGATTGTGTGATTGATTATCATCCGGGTAAGGCCATTGTGATAGCAGATGCTTTGAGTAGAAAGGGGTAAGTGGTGGTTGAAGATTCGGGGAATAAAGAACATGAGAGTTTAATAGAGTTGAAAAAGATGGGTTTGCGGCTAAGTGTAGGCCTAAAAGGGTCAATACTCAAGTAAAAATTTGATTGATGCTTCGAGATAAAGTGTTAGAAGCTCAGCTGATGAACGAGGGGGTAGGAAAAATCAAGGAACAGATAAACCGGGGCATAAAGATACCTTTTCAAATTTTTTCAGGAAAATTGTTGGTAATGGGAAAACAAGTCTACTTGCCCGAGAATAAGTCACTGAAGGATGAAATATTGAAAAAAGCCCATGAATCTTGATTTACAACTCACCTCGGAAGCACCAAAATGTACCGAGATTTAAAGGAATATTACTCGTAGCCGAACATGAAAAGGGAAATAGCAGAATATGTGTCAAGATGTGGAATATGTCAGCAAGTAAAGATAAAGCATCAGAGGCCAGCATGGGAGTTACAATCACTGCCAATTCCAGAATGGAAATGGAAGAATGTAACGAACCAAGTTTTTCAAAACCAAAATCAGAAACTGTAATGACCCAAGTTTTTCAAAGCTAAATTCAATGGATTTTTTTTTTGTTCTGTTTACATTCTCGCAATGACATTATGTGAATTAGTCATTATGTTCCTTCCTTATCATGGCATCATAGGGATAGAGTTCTCATAAATCAACATTCTTATATGATAGATACTCAATACACATGCCCATAATATTATATTTTTGTATTCTTACATTTACATTACATCATAGTGGCATACCCATGTGTTTGCATTCCTGTTCTAATCTCATTATCAACACGAGTTTATAATCGACAATCTTACCCAACTAGTACTTTCTTTTATATGATCCTCATGTGATTTCACAACACAACATCCTCATAGAAGAGAATACCACATAAATATATTCATAACATCGTGTCTACATGTTCGCACATCCCCATCCATGCTCCATTACAAGTCCTTACAAAAGTGTCAAAAGGCAAATATTCAACATAACAGCTAAAACATACTATTAAATGGCACTTTTCAAAATATGTGAACCTGTGGAACAAGCTTTCCTACGCACCTTGATTGTGTGATGTCCCTGTTACAAAACAACATGGATACAAGAATTGTAAATAATCTAACATAATAATAAACATCTAGAAGTACGTTGTCGTTGCTTTTCGTTATTAACTTAGAATGGGAAGATTCCTTCTTTTACTTCTTATATACATTGTACATCTCTTATTATTTCGTTAACTGAACTTTTCTCACTCATACACCCCGACCTCTCCATAGGGGTTGTGGGGCCGAAGTTTAACATCGATCGGGGTTAAATACTTCGCCTTAATCCGGTCATCCACCTTGGATACTTTTAGTCATAGTTCATCGCAACATTTAATCTCAGTCATTTGTCTCGAATGCCATTAACAAAAACTAATCACAAAATCAACCCTCGTCATTTCTACAGTTACCATTAACCGAAGCCAGTTATCATAATCAATTCAGCCATCCACCACGAAAGCCATTAGCCAAAGTTAATCAACGCAACTCGGTCATCCATCACGAATGCCATTAGCTGAAGCTAATCATCAATCACAACTCGGTCACCCATCTTAGATGCCATTAGCCGAAGTTAATCATCAAGCATAAACTGGTCATCAAGCACAACTCGGTCATCCATCTCGGATGCCATTAGCCGAAGCTAATCATCAAGCACAACCCGGTCATCGATCTCAGATGTCATTAGCCCAAGCTTATCATCAATCATAATCAACATTCCATAATTGGTTTGACATTCATCAGTAGCCCATTTTCATAACAGCTCAATCAACATCTCATAGTCGGTTTAATATTTATCGCAACACAATAATATATCCACCTCAAACAAGTCATTTCAAAACATTAGCATTTTCTTCATCGTTTCAACATTCATAAAGAACTCGATCAAACAATTCATCGTCATTACATCATTCATCAAGGATTCAATAATAGATCATCCATAAGTTAATTGTTGCGGTCGCACAAATTATTTACCCTAGCGTAAAACACACAAGATAGTATAGAGCAAAAAAAGGGTCAATCCCACGAGGAAGTTTCAGTTCAAATTATTATGTTATACGTTATGTAATTTAGGGGAGGGGGTTTGATTTGTGATTATCTAAACTATGGCAGAAATTAAACTAGCAAACAAAATCAATTAAAATCGAAATTTATCAAAAAAAAAAAAAAAACCTTGGTCGCAAGCACACATCCACCTACGAAAATTAGAACCGATCCTTGAAACAAAACTCCAGTTTATATTCTAAAATTTTATCTTTTATTAACGTTGATTAATTAATGGATCCGCCGTAGAACTAATCCTAACCAACAAACAATCATAGTGTCTGCACTAATGATTTAATTCAAAGGCAGCCTTAAGAACTAGATAAATTCGTTAATCTTAACAACCAAGCTGTCTGCAGCTTGTGTTGCTTTGCTCGAATGTTCTCCCTAAGTTTAATAACACAGTTCCGCCACAATTATCAAGCTTAGTTGCTTCGCAAGTTCATATATCACAGCTCCGGTTTTGATATCAAACTTAGCAATAGATTGTTCACAATAATAACTTAGAGTTCGCTCTAGCAATTATCAACAACAATCACATGAAATATGCATAGGAAAACAATCATACACATTCATAATATAAACTGAAAATAAATGAAAGAATAAATCTCACAGTTCTTGCAATCCGAAGGTTTTTGCTTCCTTACAACCAAGAAAACGAGCTTAGCCTTGCATATCTATTGAACAACTAATCAAAAAGAAAGAAGAAACCATGATTTCGAGTTTCTGGAGGAGAAAGGGAGTTTCTTTTCTCTTCTGGTCGGCTTTTCCTCTTTCTTTTCTCTTTTTCTTTTTATATGCTAAGAAACCATAGTCTGTATTTTACAAAATAGTCCTCCTTTAAGTTGACAGTTTACATATAAGTACTTCAATAACTATTTTCCTAAAAAAGAGAACTAGCCTTGCATGTTTCTTCAAGTTTTGACTTAGAGGAGCTAATTTGCTGAAATAAAAACTTGGATGTCGGTTTAGATGCTTCGGAACGCAATTTGGACTCGTTTCTTCACGAAACATGTTTGTTGGCAGAATTCGGTTGTCATCTTTGAAAACTCATATCTCCATCATATGACATCGTTTTGGGCTGAAATTTGGAGCGTTGATATTTCCTTGCGTCAGAAATCCAAAAAAATTAAGTTTGCATCAATTGAACTTTTGTAGCTTCAGATATTCAAGTTGGAATGTCCAAAGGTCAACACTGGCAGATTGTGAGATTTGACTTTGAAGGCTACAATTTCCATGCTCTTTCTTATTTTATTTTCTTGCCTTAGATGTCCAGAAAGGTATGGATGTTAGATTTTTAATTTCAATGGAATCACTTAATTTCGACCTCTAGAGCTCATGCTCTGCACAAAATATGGACTGAAGGTCAAATCTGCCAATTACCTCCAATTTGCTCCTTTTTGCATCTTTCATCCAAAAGTGCCTTCAAAACATAAAACAAAGAATATCAAGGCATTTTATATATAAAACATAGGCAAAATACTAGTTAAATGGGGGTGAAACTATCGAATAATATGGTTGCATCATAAATCTTTTCAAAACATTGACATCATACAAGAAAAAGGTGGGAACCATTTACCTGTTCCACCTGCGGGTTGTTCTTGTCTTGATAATGGTCCGATCCCGGCCGCACCACCTAAGACATCAAGGGCCACAAATCAATATATTTGCATCCTCAAATCACATTCATCTCTATACTTATTTCAAGAATCCATATATTCATGTTCAGGTGTTCCCCATTTTACGCCATCATATAATGAAATTGTTACAAGCATTTAAGTCATTTCTAACCGGGGAGTCTATTGTAGAAAGTCGGCAGCAAAAACTAGTTTGCTGCAGGCCGCAAAATTTGTCAGCAAAAACTGCTTCGCTACATGCACTTCAATTTCGGCAGCGAATGCTACTTCGCTACAGCCAACACACTTTCAGCAGCAAACACTGATTCGCTACAGACAACTTAGTTTTGGCAGTGAATCACAAATTCGCTGCAGACAACACAACTTCGGCAGCAAATGGTAATTCACTACAGACAATAAATTTTCAGCAGTGAATGCTAATTCTCCACATGCAACACAACTTCGGCAACGAATAACAAATTTGCTACAGAACATATACTTTCGGCAGTGAACGCTAATTCGATGCAGACAACTCAATTTCAGCAGCTAATCACAAATTCGCTGCAGAACACACACTTTCGGCAACGAATGCTAATTTGATGCAGACAACTTAAATTTCAGCAGCGAATCACAAATTTCGCTGCAAACACACACTTTTGGCAACGAACGCTAATTTGCTGGAGACAACTCAAATTTCGACAGCGAATCACAAATTCGCTGCAGAACACACTTTCGGTAATGAACGCTAATTCGTTGCAGTCATGCAATTTGTCATTAAGTTCCAGCAATGTCACATGATTTTAGCATGAACACATACATGCATTTTCAATTCCAACGCATAATCTGTCATCAAATCCCAACAGAGTTCCATGATCTTAACATGAACACACATGCATTTTCAATTCCAGCACATATCTATCATCCCAACAGAGTTATATGATCTTAACATGAACACACACGCATGCCTTCTCTTACACAATGCATTCTGGCCAACCCATTAACTATGGCCGACCCTCTACCATGTTTTGTTCTTTCCATTTTATTCATTTTTCTTTGTTAGATGTTCTAGAAATTGGCCTCATTTCGTCTCTGTTTCCTTGTCCTCTTAATTGATTTCAGTTTCTTTCACAACTAGCATAGGGGTCTTAGGTCAATTTTATTAGGGATTCCTTCATCATTTTTGGTTTTGGGTCTCAAGAACAAGGAGGAAAGGGAGACTACATGGCCCTTACCTTTCAAATCTAAGTGGGTCTGGACAATTTGGTAGTATTCCTTCTCCCCTTCTCCTGGTTCTCCCCCTTCTTCTTCCTCTCTCGGTTCTCTTTCTTCTGTCAGTTTCTTCCCACCCGTTACACCCCCTTCTCTTATCCTCTAAGCAGTTGTTCAGCCTTCACTCAAGGTCTCAACCCCCTCTCTCTCTCACACGTTCAAAGGGTCACTCTCTGCTGGTTTCGTTTATGTTTCTATTGGGAAGAAGGAAGAGAAGAGAAACATGCAGTTGCTGCAGACAACTTTTAGGAAGAGGAAAGGCCTCCTTCTCCCTCTCTCCTTGCATTTATACTCCCCATTAAATGAGGTGGGGTGTCTGGGGTTGGTTTAGATGTGTTCTTGTCCCTGTTTTGGTATGTCCAAAACTGATTTTACCTCTCCCTCTTACCCCCTTAAGACAATCTGATTTGTTTCTTAAACTTTTAATTAAACTTAGTTGCTGCCAATTTAGAAATCGGCAGCAAAAACTGTGCCGCTACTGATTCAAAAATCGACAGCAAAAAACCGTGCCGCTGCCGATTCAAAAATCAACAGCGATGGTGGAGTCATTTTTGGATTTACTTTTTCTTGGGTGTTTACATTCTCCCCTTCAAATATAAATTTCATCCTTAGAATTAAAAGGGACTCGTATTGATAATGCCTTCAGATTCTCAAAGCAAATACCACAGTAACCGACTTCAGGTCGTGTATCAAGTACTTCTCTACTTGATCTTTAACTGTCTTGACACATAAACGATCACTTCCCCACGTTACCTCAATCACACTTATGTCCTTTCTTCGAGGCATCATCACTAACTACAAAACCCTCGATATTTGGAACGTACCAGTTTTAGTGTAGCAGTTTATTAGGCCTTGTGCTTATGATGCAACCCTATTATTTGATAGTTTCACCCACATTTACCTAGTGTTTTGGCTATGTTTTATATATATAATGCCTTGATATTCTTTGTTTTATGTTTTGAAGGCACTTTTGGATGAAAGATGCAAAAAAAAAAGTAAATTGGAGGTAATTGGCAGATTTGACCATCAATCGATGTTTTGTGTAAAGCGTAAGCACTAGAGGTCAAAATGAAGTAATTCCAGTGGCATTAAAAATATAACATTCATACCTTTCTGGATATCTAAGGGAAGAAAAAAAAAAGGATGAGCATGGAAATCGCAGCCTTCAAAATCAAATCTTGCAATCTGCCAGTGTTGACCTTCGACCATTCTAACTTGAATATCTTGAGCTACAGAAGTCTATTTGATGCAAACTCAATTTTGTTCGATCCCTGACTCAAATACCTATCAACGTACGAAATTTCAGCCAAAAAAGATCTCATATGAGGGAGATATGAGTTTTATAATATGACAAATGAATTCTTCCAGTAATCAGGTTTTATGAAGAAACGAGTCCAAATTTATGTCCTGAAGCATCCAAGTTTTTACTTTAGCAATTTAGCTCCTCTAAATCAAAGCTTGAAGATTTCATGCAAGGTTATTTCTCTTTTTTTAGGAAAATAGTTATTGAAGTACTTAAATGTAAATTGTTTACTTAAAGGAGGACTATTTTGTAAAATAGAGACTATGATTTCCTAGGATATAAAAAGAAAGAGAGAAAGGAAAGAGGAGAAGAGAGGGTGATGACTAGAAGTGGAGGAACATTAACCCTTTCTCCCACAAACCTGAATTCATGTTTTCTTCCTTCTTTTTTATTAATTGTTCAGTAGACATGCAACGCTAAACTCTTGTTATTAGTTGCAAGGACACAGAAACCTTCGAATTTCAAGAACTGTGAGATTTATTTTACCTTTTCTTTTCACTTTATATGATGATTATGTTTATTCTCCTATGTTAATTTTTCCTATGATTATTTATTTTAATTGCTAGAGCGGACTCTAAGTTATTATTGTAGACAATCTATTGTTAAGTTTGATATCAAAACCGGAGTTATAGTATATGAACTTATGAAGCAACTGAGTTTAATAATTGTGGCAGATCTATGTTATTAACCTTAGGGAGAACATTCGAACAAATCAAACATAGACTGCGGACAGTCATGTTGTCAAGATTAATCAATTTATCTAGTTCTTAAGGTTGCCATTCAATTAAATTACTACTGTGGACACTGTGGTTATTTGATTGTTAAGGTTAGTTATACGACAGATCAGTTAATTAACTAATGTTAAGAAAGGATAAATATTCAGAATATAAAATTGATGTAATGTTTCAGTGATCAGTTCTGATTTCTGTTGGTAGATGTTTACTTGAAACCAATGTTTGTTCTCTTGATAATTTCTGATTTTATTTACTTTTGCATGATAGTTTTCTGTTTTCTTTTGCTTTAGACTAGATAACTTCCAAACCCCCCCCCTCAAATTGCATATCATATAGCATAAAAATATGACTTGAACCTTCCTCATGGGATCGATCTTTTACTTGCTCTATATTATCTTGTGTGATGTGTTTTAAGCTAGGGTAATCATTTGTGCGATCATGACATCGCAATAAATTTTGGCGTCGTTGCCAGGGAAGAGATTTTAGTTGATTCTTGTCCTGTGATTTTTATTTGTTGTGATTTTTATTTATTTTGTTTAAAAAAATGAAACAAAATTTTTGCTTGCAGCGGTACTGTTCATATACGACAGTTGTACTGTTCAAAACAGATTTTTTGGTGGAATTAGGACTTGGCCTTTTGTTCCCTAAAGGGAAACAACATTCTGAACAGGACTAGCTGTCTTTAGCCACTAGCCCCACTCTATCGAGGCCAAATTCCATTGTTTTCTAGGGTTTTTAGGCAGTTTCTGTTTTCTAGTGTAGGATTTTCATTCAATTTGCACTACTTTCAATCTCTTGTGTGGTTAGTTTCTTTTGTGTTTTCTTGACAATTTATGCATGTAACCCATTCTACTAACCAAAGACAAGTGCAGGTAGATCTCAAAATAGAAAACACTTTACGTAGGTTACGAAAGGAAGCTCGCATCAACAACATGGTTGTTGCACGATAACAGACACTCAAGAAGCTAGCTGCTCCTAATGTGGAAAATCAACCATTGTGCATAAACATCAACAACAATGTCAACTTCGAGCTCAAGTCTAGTTTTATACATTTGCTACCAACATTCAATGGACTTGCAGGAGAAGATCCTTATACTCATCTCAAGGAGTTCCACATGGTTTGTGTTGGCATGAAACCGAACGGAGTTGATGAAGAACATGTTAAGTTGAAAGATTTCCCTTTCTCTCTAAAAGGGGCAGCAAAGGTGATGTGATCCTAGCACCAAAGGATCCATTGGAGGTTTTGGTTGGTCCAGTTACAAGGCTTAGAGCCAAGAGGTTCAAAGAAGCTTTCAATGAACTTCTTCAAGATACGTGGGCTAAGGTGGACCTCAAAAGGATATTAAATAATAAGGAGCAAGTTGTGATTAATCTGATTCATTTTCAAGCGGGGCTTGTTGGTGGAACCAAGACCATTACACAAGGATTGGGAGAAGAAGACTAGATTCAGACAGTTTGATCTTTCGCTACCTTTTTTATCATAACTGGATCTACATGTTAAATTTTAAGGTGATTTAGTTGGGCTGGAAACTAGACTTCCATACCTTTCAAACGGTATATGAAACGCCTTCTAATTCTTTAAGACGAGAGAGAACCATCCGTTTGAAGTTGGGTTTTGCTGCTGCCAGACAAAATGCGGAACTAACCGAACTTGTCTAATTAAATTAGTTGGGCTATTAAACTTTTTTTATTTTGTGAGGAAACACTTGTTTGGGTTTCATACTTGTTTATTTTATTTATTTTAATTAGTTTGGGCTAGTTTTAGCATAGGTTGATTATTATTTAAATTGGGTTTATATGTGACCCGCTAGGGAAACTAGGGTTTTTGGCTTGGGGTATAAATACTCTTGAGAATAATTTTTTGCATACTTTTTTGCCTAATAATATTCTAATTTTTGCCGACCTTTGGTTATCAATCTAGGTTCTTGATTGAACTTTCAATTCTTCAAAGAATTGACCAATCTTTGTTGTGAATTTATACTTTTTTTGCTCGCCTCCAGGTGTAGGCGTTGTGATTGGGTTGGGTTATAGTCTTGTTGTCTTGGAGCAAGTCTTCCATTGTAATAAACTCATCCTATTTTCAGCAAACTTAGATTAGATAGATCTTGGGTTCGCAAATTCCATTAAATTCCACTAGGGTTCGCATCAGTTGGTATTAGAGCAGATCTACTCACAGGTTATATCCTTCAATTTGTGTCTTTTATTTCTTGATTTGTTTTTCTCTCTTGATTATTTTCGGCCACATATATTAAAAAAAAAGGTCCTTGCATCCTCTTGAAATGTTGAACACAAAATCATAAGGTAGTATTCTTGTTGAATTCTTGATCTTGTCGCAATATATACATAAAAAATGTGTGTTGAATTTTTCTTCTTGATTGCCATATTGGTATACAAAAAAAAGGGCTTGATCTTGAAAATTTTGATTGTTGCCGTCAAAAAAAAAAGAGAATAAAATAAACATTCTAGAGTTGGCCGAGAGCTAGGGAAAAAAAATTAGTCATTGGCAATTTGTGTTGCTTTTTAATTTTTTTCAGGTTCTATCATTGCTTGATTTAATTTTCAATTTAGATAGTAAATCTCTTTAGTATTATTGCTTCCATTCAATTTATTTCGCATCTTCGAATCATCATATTACTCGCACAAATTTGCATTGCTACTCGTGAATTTGTCATCGTAGTTTCGTTTTGTTAGTTTCATAAATTTCTTGCTTCTTGAGTCTATATCAAATTTATAGATTCACTGCATAGTTTGTTGCTTTTCTGAATTGTTGCTAAATGATTTCAAGAACTAAAGAAAGGCAATTTGAGTGGAAAAAGGCGTAGGGAGCATATTAGAGTGAAAAGCCTATAAATTTGTGTGAAACGCGAGTGTGTGAGGTGTTATTTTTATTGCTAATGATTTCCGTGTAGGTTTAAAAAAAATGTCTTCTAACAATGTGCCATAGAAGGAGCGTGAAATCCCATAAGATGGGCTTTCAAGAATACAACAACAGATGAAATTTATGTTTGGTGAGCTAATGACTAGGATTGAAAAATTGAAGACTAGGTCTGATGAGGGACGTAGTAAAAAGGGTGGAGAAGCTAGGAAGGATGAGAGTGTTGCTGGAAACTCTCCAAATGAAGTCGAGGATGATCTTAACTGTGGTAGTGGATTTCGTACACATAGGGAGAGAGGTATGAGAATCAGCCAAGGAGGGGACATATTCAGCCACATAGGGATTTTGAGTATAGAGGGGATTTTGATGAATAGGGTGATGTAGTATTAAGTTAAAAATCCTAACCTCTAAGGGAAAAACCGATCCAGAAGTTTACTTAGATTGGGAAAAAAAGGTGGGGATGATTTTTGACATCTATAGGTACTCTGAAGAAAAGAAAGTTAAGTTAGTTGTAGTGGAGTTTACTGATTATGTCATAGTTTGGTGGGAGAGATTGGTGGTAGAAAGAAGAAGGAATAGAGAAAGACCAGTTAGTACGTGGAAGGAGTTGAAGACAATAATGAAGAAGAGGTATGTTCCTAAACACTATTATAGGGAGTCGTTTAATCGTTTACAAATGATTACACATGGTAGTAAGAGTGTGGAGTATCAGAAAGAATTAGAGGTGACTATGATTAGAGCTAATGTTAATGAAGATGAGGAAGTTACTATGTCTAGGTTTTTGAATGGCTTGAATAGAGACATAGCTAATGTTATGGAGTTGCAATCTTATGTTGAATTTGAAGAGTTAGTGCATTTGGCCATTAAGGTTAAAGGACAGTTGAAAAGAAAGGGTAGTACATGATCTGGGGCTTATTCAAGGTCTTTTTCGGGTTAGAAGTTGAATTATAGGAGAGAGGGTAGTGCACCATCGAAGCCTTTGGTGACATCTAAGGTTGTCAAACCTACATCCATGAAGAAGTAGATTTCGACTAGTGATCAAAAACTTAAGGGAGAAGTCCAACCAAAGTGTAATCATGATATAAAGTGTTTCAAGTGTTAGGGGTTGGGACACTATGCATCAGAGTGTGCAAATCATCGAGTTATGATTCTAATGGATGATGGGGAGATTGTGTCCACTAGTGAGGAGTCTGATTATGATGACATGCCACCACTTAAGGATGTTAGTGATTTAAAGTATGTTGTTGGTGATAAAGTTTTAGTGATTAGAAGGTCGATCAGTGTTCAGACTAAGAAGGATGTTATGGAGCAACAAAGGGAGAACATCTTCCATACTAGATGCCTAATCAACGATAAGGTATATAGTATGATCATTGATAGTGGTAGTTGTACTAATGTTGCTAGTGTTACTTTGGTTAGAAAGTTAGGATTGAATACCATAAAACATGAGAGGCCTTATCAGCTTCAATGTTTCAATGAATGTGGTGTTGTTAGGGTGAATAAACAGGTGATGATTTCTTTTTCAGTAGGCAAGTATAAGGATGAAGTGTTATGTGATGTTATGCTTATGCATGCTACTCATCTGTTACTATGGAGGCCTTGGCAATTTGATAGAAAAGCCAAACATGATGGGTTTAAGAATAGGTATTCATTTGAGAAAGATGGTAGAATTTATACACTTGCCCCATTAACATCAAAGCAAGTGTATGAAGATCAAATTCAGTTGAAGAAATGCTATGAGAAGGAGCACTCAGATTCGGCCAAACTAGAAAAACAAGCAAAACAACATGCTGAGAATGTGAGGAAAAGTGAAAATAAAGTGAGCCATGAGTTGAAAACAACAGAGGACAAAGTTTCAGCCCTTAGGAAATTAGGGGAGGGTCATGGTCAAAAAGAAATAAAATAGAAGGGAGGCCGAGAGTGGAGAGAAAATGAGTGGAGAGAAGAAAGAAAAGGTGACAAAAGAATAGTGTAGAAAAAGTGGGGAAAAACCTAAATTTCTTTGAAAAATCTAGTGATCTTAAACATGCTTAACTTTCTGAATTGCCTATGATTTTACTTGTGTATAAGAAGGCATACTTTAACTCTGATAATTTGGATTCAAGAATAAAACAGCCTCACAATCTAGAAAAGAACACATTCCGTGCCATTATCACCTAGCTCTATAATTGACACAATTACCACTCAATTAAACCCATTAATCATAAAAACACTACTTCCTAAAAAAACAAAACACCAAGCTGCCAGTTTCACCTAAAAAATCACAATACGTCGTGGTTTGAAAAATTACAGCTTTTACTTGGAATTTTTTTTTTTATCAAAGATGTAATATTTTATGTTTTTTTCTCTTCCATAGTCACTAACTCAATTTTCAGGCATGAAACATTTACAGATCTCTGGTTGTTATTAGAAACTGTTGACATGAATAAAACATCTCATCTTTGGATACAAAATATGCAATATATTAATGCTTTTTATTGTTGATTATTCAAATGCTTTTTTTTTCATCATAGGTACTGGAGGAAGCTACAGATCATATCGTAGAACTCCCAAAAATTCAAGAAGAGGTAACCGAAAGAGGCACCGATGACTCAAGATGCATCGCCCACTATGTTATGTCTTTTGTACTTAATTAGAGTTTTTGTGCAGTGTCCTATTCGATAAAATTTTATATTGTATGTGTTTATTATCTTTCTTGTATTGTTTCTGTCTAAGTTAGTACGTATAAGAACTCACGATTCCTAAACTCCTCTGATGGTCTCTTGTGTGTTTGGGTTTGAGTTCAGTCTTATTTAGAGATTTCTCATGTTTTTATAAACTTTTTTTTCTCTTTGTTTATTTTTTTTAATGTTCAGTAAACCTAAACTACACACACACACACACACTAATACGACCATGAATAATTAATTAAAAGTTGAAGTTTATCATGCAGGGGAAACATTGGTTCGGCGTTCTACACTTGGCATTCCAATGCATTGGAGTCGTGTTTGGTGATTTAGGCGCGTCTCCTTTGTATGTGCTGGGGAGCACCTTCCCCAATGGTATCCAAGATCCTGATGACATTTTAGGAGTCTTATCGGTCATTATCTACTTCATCCTTACCATCACAGTCAGAAAGTACACATTTATGGTCTTATCCGTCAACAATAATGGAGATGATAAGCTTAAATGTCATTCCATAGTCCATAATTTGCTCATTTTTCTTTATATATATGTTGAATCCTTGCACTTAATCCCTCTAAGTACCTTATTCATCTAGATCTTTTGTTGTTAAGATTATATTTCAATGATGAGAATAATCTATATATATGTTCATTTTCAAAGAAATTAGGATCTACTAAGTAAATTCTAATCCAAGGTGAGAGAAAAAAAATCAGCATCTCTAACAAATCTTGATTCAACTCACATAATACTATATTGATTCAATGATGAGAATTACTCAAATCTTGAATAATCAATATAGATTCATAATGCTTAGTATTATATGAGTTGAATAATGGTTC
>Ga0307517_10006595_pt1 | contig 17129 bp, 22 predicted proteins | sample 23_EM_MG_FD_194515 | JGI IMG/M metagenome (GOLD analysis project Ga0307517, IMG submission 194515) | Populus trichocarpa ectomycorrhiza microbial communities from riparian zone in the Pacific Northwest, United States - 23_EM | ecosystem: Host-associated > Plants > Roots > Unclassified | place...
TCTGGTTAATGCGGCGTCGCAAAAAAGGACGTACTGCACCATCAGCAGAGTTCCTTGTGTCACCCCGACCCTTCACAGGAACGCCCCAATTCCAAAGGATTGGGTCGACCTACGAAACCCAGTCAGTCAACTCATTGCGAGGCCCTCTGACAAAAGTGGATATACAAAGGTCGTAACGTGAAAATGAGACAGATACCAAGTAAATTAAGAAATTTTCTCCTTTCCTCTGCATGATACCACCTTTCTAAATGCTCTGGGACTTTTTATTCTTAATTTGGGGCCTTTCCAACCATATATAGTTCCTAAAAGTTGCCTTTTGGCTGAATCAGTTGAGCGCTGGCGCTCTCGGCTGTCTTTCACATTTGCCCAATTTGGAATTTCAATTTATTCTTATTTAAGCTGGTCTCTTCTGTATTAAATATAGTCACTAGTTCGTGACCCTTGCTTTGCTTAAAGTGCTGTAGGTCGTCATTAAGTCGTCAGCGGGACCAGTCTCAAGCTTTACAATACAATTTTCAAGGTTGCTCCTTACCCAGCGCCGTAGTCAACAGATGTATATTTCATTTCAAACCTCAGGTGTCGTCCAGTCACTGCCCAGTAAGATCACTCGTCATTTTGGTGTATAGTTAAGGTCATTTAATCCTTCAAAATCGCTTGAACGACATTTGCAACTCGCAATTGCCTGAGATCTGTGTACGTCTGCGCAAAAAACAAAATATTAGCATCAATAAGGAGAACCTTGCGAACGACGCACCTGACCACATCCTACAAAGATTATAGGCTGGCCAGTAACGTAAGTCATTGACAACGCTGCTCCAACCTATGGACAAGCCCAGAGAGTATCAGATGGAGTCAAGTGTAGCTGATACCGAAGATACATACCTTGTCATCAACTGTATCCCACTTCGTGACAAGCATCCCATCAATCCCACGACCTTTACCAGCACCTGAGGCTGATGAAAAGTCGCGTAGAGCCCGGTCAAACTTGGTCAACTGATCAACAGCTTCATTGCCAACCAGAGCCTCGCCGACGAAGATGATTTTGTCAGGGTTGTTGACGGACACCAGCTTATGGGAATCATCAGGTGGCGGATATAATCAGGTAATTATGGAATTCACCTTCGCAAGTGCGCGCATCAGCGGCTTTTTTTTGTGAAAAAAAAAAGAAGAATGGCTTTGGATCAGATTTGATGAGATAAAAAGATTTATGCGCACCTCGTTGTCTTGCATTCTCCCAGCGGTATCAATCAACACGACGTCGAAATCATTATCTCGGGCTGTATACCAATGAAGTGAGTGACGAGAATGATAGCAAGAACTTTAAACCTGACCATAACCAATAGCCTCGCGAGCAATGCCCGCGGCGTCCTTGCCATAACCTCGTTCAAAGAGCTCGACGCGTCCTTTACTGTCACCAGCACCGTTCACACCCAGAACACTCAAATTGCGTACATGTACACGGAGCTGTTCAACAGCCCCGCTCCTGGTGACAATAATCAGAACCCAGTTAAAATATACTAAATGGAGCTTTACCTGAAGGTGTCGCATGCCGCAATCAGAACACGCAGGCCATTCTGGATCAGCCAGAAGCAGACCTTCGATAGATTTGTGCTTTTCCCAACACCATTAACACCAACAAACGTAATGCTGTAAGGCATCCGTTGTTGATTTGAAGGCAGAGGGGACGATAATTTAGTTCGAATCGACAGAAGAAGATCGGTGGATGTTTTAGGCGTCAGTATACGCGTAAGGGAGGTTGACAAGGCCATCCGAACGGCATTGTTAATGGCTGGCAAATAAAAAGAAGAGGCAGAATTAGTCAAAGGTTCAAAAAAAGATATGACGTTTATTTACTTTGAAATCCTCCAACCTTTTTTCCTATAAGATTTTCACCCACGCCTTCACACACCTTCTCGGCGATGTTCATTGCAACATTCTTCTTCATAAGGTGTTGTTTCATCGCTTCCAAAACTGGTTTTAGGTCTGCCTCGGTGAGAACCTTGGAGCCCGTTAAACGGGCAAATATGGAGCCAAATGCACCCAAAGAACCTTCTGAACTCGGGGCTTTCGCATCCAAAGGTTTCAGGGCTCTAGCGATGGCGTCCGCCGCATCGTCATTGGCCCCTTTATCCCTGGAAAAGTCCCAATCTTTGACTTCGTACATACCATCCACAGTTCTTGTACCCAGGGAAGACTCATCCACTAGGGAGGAGAGATCATGAGAACCCATGTTTGAGTTCGACGCATCTTTTTTATCGATGCTGAAGTCCAAGGATGCCATGTCCCTTTCTGTGGGTGCTTCATCCCCCCACTTGCGCTGAACTTTCCCTTTGGTTTTCCGTTTCGGTTGTGTGTCCGAGCTGGTAGGTATATGAGCTTCTCCGGCTGAGAAATCCGCAGAACTTGTACACACTCAGATTCAACGGCACTTTCTCTCCCGCCCGAGAGCTCTATACGACCTCCCCTTCCTCCGCGCCTTCCTCCACGGCCCCGCAGGCGACTTTTCAATGCCGCCACGTTTCTGGCTATTTGTTGTTCGTCCAAGGGAGCTTCTGGATCGTTGGCTGGCACTAAAGTTTAGAGATTGAGAGGAGAGCCATGACACCTGAGAATGTTGGATATTACCAGTGTCTTGATCATCAGAAGGTGGGGTGGAAGTATCAATTGGCTGTCGAATAGCCGTACGTAGGCGTGATTTGCGATCCTACAGAAATTACGAGATTTAAAATTGTCGTCTCCGGCGCTGCAATAAGATAGATATACCTGCGACGCCTTTTCCTCGAGACCTTTGAGCAACTTGTCAAACAACGTATCCCAACTTTGGAACGTGCTGATGAAATCCCAAGTTGTTGCCTGGTTCACAGCTGTCTTGACATTGTTGACGCTGTGCAAAGAGGCAACGAATGAAGCGACGAATGGTTGAAAATATTGTATAAACAATTTTTTCATAGCGGCAAGCAAGTCTTCAACATATGTAAGTTGAAGAATTCGCTGATACGCAACCTGTGCACAGTTCGGTATCGGCCTTCAGGTCCTTGAAATTGGACCACTCACCACGAAGATGAGCTCCAGATCGTTGACAAATGTCCACTTAACCGCATAACCATCTTTCTCGTATCTATCTTCTGCTGTGCGCCCTTCGATCAAAGCTTCACGTATGAGAGAGTTGACAGGTGAGGCAGCGGATGAGGCAAGTTGGGCAGCATCCGGAGTAAATGAACGAGACCAGAGCACGATGCCTCCTGAAAATAGGATTAGTTTAAATTTTGGAATAGAATAGAATAAACCATGCCTTTATGTGAAATAGAGCAGTGGTCGAGCATAGCAGAACCAAGGTGTTACAACTCACGTGGTGCCTTGCCCGAAGTCGATCAATCCCTCCTTTTATTCCTCTCATCATGGCAAACTTGCCTCCTCGCCCGGAGTCTCCCCCAAGGTTACGCGATGATCGTGATAGGCATATAATAGATGACAGAGACAGAGACAGACCTGGGCCTTCTGCTCAGCCCATGGCTCCCCGACCGTTTCGTGGTGACAGAATACCTGAACGAGAAAGGACATACGTACCACGACCGAGAACAAGAGACACTTATTTTCCTACGAGGGATGGTGACCGTCGTGACCGTGATAGAGACTGGGATCGCAGAGGCGGACGTGGTTGGATGCGCGACCGTGAAAGAGAACGTAGTCCAAGAAGGTGGGACCCACCAGACCGTGACCGTCGACCACAAGACAGAGGCCCTCCCAGAAGGTATGAATGCCTGAACAGTTACATCCATCCTGCTGATAATTACCCTTAGGCCTTTCTCTCCACGACGAGGTGCCCGCTCTAGTCTTTAATTATCTAATGTATCTCAATGTCCAACAGGTCCCCCTCGTCGCGATTCACGCTCTCCTCCACCTCGACGACGATATTCTCGCTCTCCGCCTCCCCGTGGCAGATACCGCACGCCCAACCGTGGCTCTCCATCCCCAAAACATATCAGACTTGGAAATCATTCTATTGCAGCCAGCCCACGATCTAGATCGCCGTATAAAAGACGACATTCCAGGGAAAGATCCTATAGCCCTGCTAAACGAGTAACTGAGCCTACTATCACCCCATCTAGGCCGGCGCTTCCACGAACTGAATCTCCTAAACCCGCTCCAGCTTCTGTGAACGACGAACCGATGGATACATGCCTATCTGAACTGCAAGCGCCACATATACAGACGGAAGAGCCGACCCCAGCTGCGATTCCATCTCCAGATATCCCCATCAAATCTTCAGAACAAAAAGCCGTCCAAGATAACACAACCCCCATACCTGCCACACCGATGGAGGCACAGTCAAAGCTAGTCGTGAAACATGAGTCGACGCCTCACCCAGAACCAACGGAGGTGAAAAGCGAAATTGAAACCAGTGCTTCTCAGTCTGTTGTCGAACAGAAAATGGTGGAAGAAACTACAGACAGCCCAATGCATGGCAGCGGGTCTCCAAGAGAGGTCTCGACGGGTTCGAGAGACATCAAATGCCCACCTTCACCCAGGCCATCTCGGGCTACCAATGATTTCACTCGGCCTGTCCCAACTGGACCTCAGCGCGGATGGGCACCCCGTTCACCTCCAAGAGGTCCTCGGAATCACGCTCGACCAATGGTTGCCCCTCATCAAGCGCCCCATCAAGTGCCTGCATCATCATATCAAGGTCCACGAGGTCCTCGAAGAGGATTTCAACCACCGGCTCCTTCCCCCCTAGTTGGGACAAGGCAAACTCCCGAAGAACATAAATCAGTAGCATACTTGCCAGTCATACCAAAATATAATCCACCACCAGCTCCGCTGCACATTGAACAAGAGGTTAGTGACTTCTGGTTATCACTCGTCAAGAAGAAATAGGCTCATAAATCGTTGACAGATTCTGAAGCTTCAGAGTCATCGGCATCATCTTGCCACTGAGCACCTTCAGCAAGTGAAGGGCCTTCGACGAGCACTACAGGAACTTGAATTCGCCACGATTGATTTGCATGCTGCGGAAAGTCGTCGTCGAGTTGCTGACCACCAACTGGAGCTGGCAAAAACTGGTTCACTGGGCATTGACGCGACAGAAGCTGTGGTGACATCGTAGGCTGAGGGGATTATGTTGACTTCAACCGAGTTATATCTACTTGCCCTCGTACCCTAGGATTAAACCTTGTGACTTTGCTCGTTGACATTGTGCGCACGAATGATGACGTTTATCAAAAAAAAAAAAATTACTTGGGTCATGTATGCTATGCCATGTGCATGAGACAAGCATTAGTAGACAGTATATGAACTCGGATGCACCGTCTCTTCGCCTATAGATTTGTGAGGCATATACGGCACCTTCCATTCAGAAACCTCTTTTGTTCAACCACTCCAAAACTTCATTTTTCCACCGCCCACCCGTGATTGCTAAATGTTTGGATTGGTTAATCTGGATCTTGAGGCGCGCGGCAGCATCTGAATCCTGCTCGAACAGAGAACTAGAGAGGTCCTTTGCGAGTGCCTGCATCGAGAGGTTCTATGAGAAGGTATAAGAATAACGGAAAGCGGAAAAGCATACCGCGACATTGCCTTCTACGTTGCGGATGAGAACCAAGTAGCGACCTCCTGCGTTCCGTACATCGGTGTAAACGGGGAGATTCCCTTTGGTGTTTCGAGGAACAAAGTATGACTGGGTGACCGTCTTCGAGGGTGAAGAGGAAGGGGTTGGAAGGGGAGAGGTGGAGCCAGATGCGAAGCTGTTGGTCGCGACAACTTCTGAGAGTCGGCGAGCATTTCGGGGAACCTGGAATGCGGCCTGCCTTCTGAGGAAATCCAACATGGATTGTGTGGTATAAAGTTAGAAGTTGACACTCGTTCTTGCCTTGTTTGGCAAATTTCATCACAAGTCTTACGAATAGAAAAAACCATCCACATAAAAAGGCATGCATATTGTCCTCTACACCTTGCTTTCCATGTATCACAAAATAGGATTGTCGAACACACACAGTAGATGCATATCGATCGAACCCAACCTCTTGAAAGTAATATAAAATCGAACAAGGCAAAGACAACATGTTAAATGAAGGACCAGTCCAATAGGGGTAGCAAGTGGTGTATACGTAAAGGCGATATATGTAAAGTCAGAACCATTCCTCAGCAAAGCCTGACGGGGTTGCAAGGAAGGAGAGAGAGGTGGGCCATTGCTAGGGAGGCATGTAATTTAGCAGCACCCTCCGGACTGTTGAGATTGCACGGTTTGGCCGGGGGTGACTGTTGAGGACTTGGCGGCCCCTGACGGCGTCGAGCTCGAGCCCATGCTGTTGAAAGAAAATATCAAAACAAGATCCCAGACAATTTAGCTGAAACTCACCGGTCTTTGATCTGTTTCGCCATAGTCAAGAAAGCTTGCTCTACATTCGTCGCGTTCTTCGCAGACGTCTCCAGGAAGGGAATGCTCAGTTGGTCAGCAAATTCCTAGATGGAAAGCAATTGGATGTCAATACAAAACAATGAAGAAATATTTACAAAAACTTACCTTTGCGACGCTATATTCGACGACTTTCTTGCTCGTCAAGTCGGACTTGTTACCGACGAGCAACTTGTTTACTCCTTCCGATGCATATCTGTCAATTTCTTGAAGCCATTGCTTGACATTTGTGAAGGTGTCTGTGCAAAAAAGGCAGAGGTATCATAACAAGAGCTGCACGGAAAGACAACGGCCAACGAACCATTGTCAGTTACGTCGTAGACGACAATGATACCGTGGGCACCACGGTAGTACGATGAGGTAATGGTTCGGAATCGTTCCTGGCCTACATCACAACGGCGCATCAAAGTCCAAGCAGCGTCAAATGTACCATAGTATCTTACCTGCGGTGTCCCACTAGAGAGAATGAGAAAGGGTGAATGAGTCCAATGCAAACATGACAAGTAGGGAGTGCGCAAATAATAAAGAGTCAAGATGGAGTTGTCATCACCAGAAAGAGGTGAGGCCAGCGATAGGAAGCGCTTGGGCCATGATTTAGAGCAATGAGGAAGCCCTACTCACAATTTGCAGTTTCACCGTTTTGCCTTCCAACTCAATGGTTCGGATCTTGAAGTCGACTCCGATAGTGCTAATATAGCTCTCTGTGTATGTATCGTCTGCAAAACGCAAAAGCAGACAGGACTAAGCAGGAGAATCGTCAGGCCGTGTGGTGGCAAAGGAAACGTGCTGCAGCTATACCTTGCCGACACCAGAGTCACCAATGAGAAGGAGTTTGAAGAGATAGTCGTACTCGCTTGTATGCATAGTTTAAGTTAGATGTGGGGACAGACAAAGATTTGTGCGGCTGCTGAGTAGAAGGTAGAGGAAACTGAAAGACTGCGTCAACAAGCTAAGCCTGCACGTGGCCGGCCGTTATTTTGTCACAAAATATCATTTCAAGCCAAAATGATCACTCGTAGGATTTAAAGATACTGGTAATTAGATCCCTTTCTGCAAAGTGCTGTCCCTAATATTGACCTTGGTAGTGTTGAGGCTGGTTGGGCTGCCAGCCAGGCTGAGGTTGTTGCGGATAATACCCTCCAGGCTGCATTGGCACACTTGTCACCGACTGCGGTTCCCATCTAGTAAATACAGCAGGAATCGCAGAAATTCATGATTAGAAATTTTACAATGTGAGGAGTGCAGGTGAAATCACAGACCCTTGTTGAATGGGAACTTCCCAGCGGCAAATGGAACAAAGCCAGACATGTTTGGTCGACATTGGGATCAGTGGGACAAAGCAAAATTCAAAGAATTCTTTAGATTTGGCACTGCTAACGGCAGCTGGTTGAAATGTGTCAGAATCAAGAAGCAAAGGGTAAATGCGTTTCACCATTATGACACCGGGGACATATCCTTGGTGTTTGATCCCCTTCTGGGGAGATTTTGGTCGAACAACCACCTGCCACGATTCAGAAAGGATTGAGAGTTGATTGAGAGCCATATGATCAACAATCCGAGTAGACATACAAATCAGTGGAATGCAAACTATGGTCTTTCATCAGTGTCCTGATCTTTCGTCACTATCATCACATACAGAAATCCATGTTCAGCGCAATCAACCAGAATAGGACGGATGTTTATAGAACTGAGGAAGGCTTCCATAAGTCGCCCGTACAGTGGAATTAAGGGACAGTTTGTGAACTAACCTGCAGACCGGTCGTGTGGCAAATCAAAGATGTGCTACGCAATGCGTGAACGTGGCGCCTAAAGCGTACATACTGGGGCTGTAATCTAACGGCACTAGCTCGGGTCAAACAAAATTAGGTCAGACAAGCTACATAAGAAAGAGATAACACATGCAACAAATGGCATAACTATTTCAATATATATGTGGCCGAATTTCGAAAACGTTCATGGGAGGTAAGGTGGTCCGAACTCTGAGTGGTCATTAAAAGAGCTTCCGACTCCGCGAATGGCCATAGAACAATTGTAACGTAGTCAGCCTGAAATTATTACCATTACCATTGTCATGGATTGGGGCCGCCTTGTCCTATATAAGCTGGTTGGTACCCCGGTTGGTTAGGTGCAGCATAAATTTGTTGCGAACCTGCGGGTGCTGGACCGGCCTTTTGAGCTTGGCTATTCAAAGTTGATTCAAAGTCAGGTCAAGTTTGTTCGAGGGTGATAGTTAATGGAAATACGTACTCCTTGGCCACATTCTGACTCCATTGGCAAATACCACACACCCAAACATGTTTCCTTGATATCGGAAGGAGTGGTATCCAAAATAGTTCGAACCAGGTAGTGCTTTTTGCGGAGAGAACCGACACTGTCATTGGTCGACGTTGATCCCAGTATACTTAAGTTCAGGCCAAAAGGACTGACCGTTATGGCATTGTGGACACACTCGCCGAGTTTCCTCCCCTTCGGGACTTATCTTCGTGTTGCATCCGACTGAATCGAACGAAGTTTGAATGAACAGCAGTCACCAACCGGAGGGAATGTGATCGCGTACATAAGATAGGAATACACATAGTCGTTGATTGAACTCAATGTCGGATGTCAGCTCCCGATTGCTTGTGTCGAGGCCCAGTTCGCCGACGACTCGGATATAGGTGTATGTGTATCTGGTACAGTGTGGTTGAGCGTAACTTAATGGAAGGAAGCCTGGATACTCCACTACCGTATTTGGGAAAAATCAAAATAATTTCCACGGTTGAAACGACCAAGATACAGACGTAAATCTATGATATAAATATTACTTACAACAATTGTAATGAGCATTTAGTGAGGTACTAAGAATGGAATAATACGAGAATTGGGAATAACGATATAAAATCGTAAGTAGAAGTATTCAGCATTGATCCAGGGGAACTAATGATAAGCGCCGTTGCCATTCTCACCGAATTGACAAGCGTGGTAGTCAGTGTGGGTCATAATGGTAGGGTTGGAGGCGTTAAATGTAGTTGAGCCCAATGATGAATAGGTTGCACCAGGTGAAAGTGGGTTTGGCTCTAAGTTCGAATGCCGTGGTACGTAGGTTGGCATGGTCGAAGCAGCACCTGACGATTCGCGGACACCCGCAAGTGGTGCATTGTAGCTGAATTGATCCATGTCCGGCCCATGAAAGAAGATATCTTCCGAGCCAGTCATACTGGAGAACGCTGGAGAACCCCTCCGACTCAGGCCCGCCCCTGCACTTGTTGCGATTGAGGTAGCAGTACTAGGCGGGGTATATGACGGCCACCCATCTGAACTGCAACCAGTGCTTGGTCGTGAATCCACACGGCTTTGAGATGTATAGAGGTTTAGAGGCGGTAGCATTGGCCGATCTCCAGAGGCCAACATCGCTAAATTGCCATGAGAACTCGGAGGAAGCAACTGGGAATTAGTCATCGACAAATTTGTTTGAGGATAGTTGGCTTCGTAAAGCGGGAGATGGTGAGGATGTCCTTGATGTCTCAATTTGCGGTTTTCCCATACCATGCGTATAGTTTCTTCTCGTTCTTCGCTTTTAGAAAAGCCCCATCGCATAGTGGAGAGGGCGGTTAGACATATTGAGACGCCGTCATCGACAGTGATCAGATCTTCCTCCTTGTCGTCCTCATTGGGCATGTCGAGATATTCGCCATTAAAACTAGCGGCAAGGTAGGCCGCGAAGAAGCAACCATCACGGACGAGCCCAGCATCCCATCTAAAAATTCCCGGAATGTCGTTGCGTTCCTTGGGAGTATGAAGTCGGATGATGCGAACAACGCGAGGCAGTAGGGAAAGGCACTTCTGAATGGCTGTAACATGAAGAGTTTGTGGGGAAAGGTAGGGAGAAGAGCTCGAGGAACGCGATGAGGGACGTGGTGGAGAGGATGGCGCGTACAGAGATTGAGATGTCGCCGTCGTGATAAAATGTTTGAGGGCCTCTCGGATCACGTTATCTGAGGAAGATAAATCAGTTAATTTTCGCGAGAGGTATGGCCCTTACTCACGACACTCGAAGATGAAAATCTGCGAAGGTCAAGATAAATTTAATAAGTCAAGTAAAAGTCTAATGACAACGACCAACCTGCCATGCGCTAACATATTGACTGATTTCAATGCGGCGGACAATGCTGTCGTTCTCGAGTGGCGCCCGGTTCATGGTCTCAAGCTCCTGCCAACACCGATCGAGATCTCGCCAAATTTCGCGCATACCGGATGCATCGATGAGACCATGATCTTCAGCCCTCCGCGTTGCTTTGATACCGGTAAGGACTGCATGTATCCGACGGCAGACATTGCTCAGTTTCAATGGTGCAGAGGACGCATGCATCAGTCGAACGTAGCTCTGATGGGAGGATGGATGGGCACCACCAAAATCATCAGTATTTGAAGAATGATACGGCCCTACACCTGTCGGCAAATCGACCGAGGATGGAGAGGGAGGAGAGGGTAAACTGGAGCGTCCCATATCAAAGTTCGACGGAGGTAACGTCCTTGAAAATGAATCCAAATCTTCCTTGTCCCTAGGTCTTTGGTCAATGGTATCAATGAGTTGTTCGGAGTTGATACTTACAAGACAAAGCGCCCTCCTCGTATTCCGGTTATAATGCCCTCGTGGGTATATGCATACCAGAAGAGCCGCGCGCGGACACTCGCATCGTCAAAGCTCGTCGATACTGAAGCGGACAGAAGACACAGCGCTTGGACTTGCGATAAAGTAGCCTCGTATATTGCTAATCTCTCCAACGGCTGGGCCTCTAAATGGGTTGTTTAGAACCTTTTATGAGTAGGTACGTAATGTGTGGACTCACCCTCCATCAGGGGAAGAAGCAACAATAAGACTCGAACCCCATCCAGAGTGGGTCGTCGTAGCACACCATACAGATCGACAAACTCAAGAATTTCCCGAAGATAAGCCCCAGTTTGGTTCTTCCACGGCCTACGGCTCGTTCCCGGGGGTGCGTACTTGCCATTAGAGTATGTTGAGGCTTCTCCACCATGGCTATCAGTGCGCGAAACTTCCCCGCGCTCTGTTTCAGGTATGCCTCGCTCGTTCAGTCCGTACGATGCAGCCCAGGTAACCAGGAGCATCGCAATGAGGCCCCCTTCGTTTGATAGATGCTGGGCCCCTTTTGAGTGACTCACGAATCTCGCGAGAAATTCGTCGCAGTCTAAGATTGGACCTAGAAAGAAATTCATGTTAACACGTCTCCAGAGTGATGTCGAAGCAAATATTATACGTTGGATAGTAAACCAGCGCCAAAATGCGGAGGCGAAGAAGTCTATGTGAAGGCTGGGAATGGTGGTGGAGGTGGCAGAAGACTTGGATCCCCCGGCCAAGCTTGAAGAGGACGAATTGCCATCGGGGTCAGAAACCTTTCCGTAAATTGCCCTATCGCATGGTCGGTCTTCGGGAGTGATTATATATAAATTTCCACGTACTCGACTTGCTGGAGGCGCCTTCCCCGCCTGAGTAGTTTGACCGCTTTGACATCAGCGAATTCGTCGCTGATTAAGAATTGTTCAGAACAATAACTGAGAGATCAAAATTACAAACTAACACGCATTTTATTCCACGTTCCTTGCAGTTTGAGCAGGCGGGATGGGGGCCTACAAATCCGATGGGCAAGTCTTTCAAGTCACAACGAACCCTGGGAAGGATTTTAGTACTAAGATAGGCGATAAAATAAATGGAGCACGGACCTTCGCATGCGGCAGGCGCCACAGGCAGAAAACTGCTGGCGAGATGATTTCGCTTGACTTGCAGAGCGACGAGAATATGGGGTGTTGGAGGCACGATTAGTTGACTGGGTCGAAGAGGTGGCCGTGGAGGAGCCTTTCGGGGACATTGTACAGGTGACGGCGGTGAAGACAGGTAATCAGAGAGGAAAAAGAATTCTCGGCAGATTTGTTTATTTTATAGAGCAATTCAAGAGGACCAACAAGAGTGGAACATGAGAGGATCAAAGAGGACGGCAATCGAAGCAGGCCTGACGTTGACTTGACGAATGAAGAAAGCACGACTGGAACGGATCTGGAAAGAACGAGAGATCTTACATGTTCAGGAAGAGTCAGGGAAATATAATCATCGACAGATGCCAGCCTAATGATCTGTTTGGGGTGACTTTTCCTCGAGGATGATTAGTCGCCGGGCAAAGATCTTGCGCCGGTGGCAGTATTTAATTTAATTAGTGGAGATCCCACAGTCGAAGAACCCTGCAGAACCCTGGACAGACATTGGCTGTTGCAGGCGATGATAGGCTTAACAATAGTTATGGACAGGGATCTCGTACCCAGAATGGGGATGTTCTCCGATCCACGGAATCTTCCGCCGCTCCCTCCCACCCCGCTTCTAGCACCTAGGAAAAAAAAAGCTTCATTTTCAAAGACAGCTCACTGAGAATTTTCAAGCGCGGCGTACTTACAGAACTGTCGAATTTCAATTTTCATCAACCCTTGAATGACCCTTCCGGCATAACGGCTCCCACATGGTGGCGCAGTGTCGGACAATGACCATCTTGAACTTTATCTTACATCCCTCCCAACTTTCTTTAATGCCACCACCCAAGAAAGGTTAGAAAGCAATTTAAGCGAGAACAGGGAACAACCCTCAACATCTTCTCTCTCTCTTCGAATTCCCACTCAAGGCCGAGCATCATGTGGCTCTAAATCCATTATATCATACCGTCGCAGGGCCGTCCGAGAACCAATCACAACCTATTACAGGTTTTTTCAAATCCCGGGTTGCGCAGCTTTGGTGTTGGTCGACCCGACGGAACCATTTTGTAAATAGACTCCATATGTACACCATATATCGCATCATAGAGAATCGACTAACGATTGACCTGACGTTACATTCAAAGTCCCGCCTTCTTCAGTGCCCTCCTCAGTTGACCAACAGTCCTTTGTTCTGGGTTGAGTTTCAGATCACCTGCCATCCCCTCGATGTTGTTGCCGTATGTTTTCATGAGGGGCCTCAGGTACTTGACTTCGCCAGACGACACATGGCGCGAGCCAGTACCAGATAAAGGGACAGAGAGCGTCGTTGAACCAGTAGCCGACGCTGAGATGCACTCCAGTTCTAAGAAAAGGTGGGTAAATGCGATTGACTGGCAATACAGAATTGAAGGATGGGCATTCAAGAGCCTATCGAATGCCGTGCCAACATTAACATGCAACACTTGCCCTCAACAATGTTTATTACGACACCAAAATGTATGAAACCATACGAGGAAAGAACAAAGGGGAACTCACGATTTACGACATGCCCATCAACTTTAGGCGCCGTACTCCTCGAAAAGCCTGTGGCCCATTTCAGACGCACTGCTTGGTCCAATCGGGATTCAAGATCGTCTTCCAAGTTCACAGGCTCGTCTGCTTCTTGCAGGTCTACGCCTTCGTCATCGAGTTCGAAGCCCATCACGTTCCCCGCCGCATCTCGGACAAGTCTTCCGAAGCCGTTCGGTACATTTGAGGATGCGTTTGAAAATGCCGAGTCTGACGATTGTTCACGAGGCGGTTCGAAGGAGGTTCCTGCCCCGAGCGGCCTTTCGACACCTCCGTGGACCGAAGGATCTAGGGTAACAACCAGTCCAAGTTGTGCATAACTATAACCGAGAAGGCAAGGGAGAGAGACAGATCAGGAATGTCGCAAAGTGGAAAGGTGGATACCTCTCACTTTTGTCGGACCGTCTTTTGTTTATCCCAGGCATCCTGCAAAACCTTAGGACCGCGAATGGCTAGTCAGCTTATCAATTTTGCAGCTCATCAACGAACTCATTGGTGAACATACGGGGTGTCTTCTTTAGGTTCCTTTTCGCGTGTCGGGAGTGAGAAACGGGTTTATGAGAGGAAGAACGGGCTTTACGACGTTGGCGAGGATTTGCCATGATGTTTGTTCATAAACTAGGCTATACCCCCAGTTTGAAGTAGGATATGGCAAGGCTTGTGCGAAAAACGGAAATCCAGGCCTGTGGTCGAGTCGTGGACGCAATTTGTTCGGCATTTTCCGGTAATCACTTCCGCTGTCCTCCGTATCCTCAACCTTCACATACGTATCCCATACCCATATAATGGCGCGCCTTGCAGTACACCCTCAAACCTTCGTGGGCGCCAACCTGACAGTATGTTACTCCTCATCTCCTTTGGCACGAACTCAGACACATCGTGCAGGCCACAAAACGATGGGCGACCAGTCTCGGAATTTGGGGTGTTGGTGCTGGTGCAACGGCTCTCTTAGTGGGTTTTTGGGTTATGCATTTCGAATTTTGAATTAATCCCTCCACGAAGTTCCTGTCAGTGACGCCTTTGGTGAGGCGTGAATTGCTGGAAAAGACACCTCTGGTAAATGCCTTTGTCATGGATACTAAAACACACTTCCTTACTTCGTTTTGGTCATCACAGTTGGGGTTGTACTACAAAGACACCACACCTGCATCAGATAAACCCTTTTAGATGCAGTTATAGCCATGGACTAATACCATTTCGCGGATGGAAAGCAAACTCGCATCCAACGATAACAAAATTTGTATGGAGTTCCCTTCATAAATGGATCAAAGTTTAGAATCTACTATTGGACTCGTAAGGTCCATACCAATCATCTTCTCGAGTACTTTCACAGCCTCCAATGTCTTTCCAATCACCACGTCTGATCTCGAAGCCATTAGTGATCTATGGGGTTGAAATGAACAAGACAGCGGCTCACGGATTGTACCCATGCCCAACTCCTTCGCCGCTTTCAGATTTCTAAAAGCATCTTATTAGTCGCCGTGGCTCTAATTCCTATTTCCCCCCAACTTACAAACCGATATCGTCCAGAAAAACGGCGTCCGTCGGTTTAATCCCGTTGCGTTCACAAGCAAGCAAATAGAACTCCAGTTCAGGTTTCCTATTATTTTCAATGAGCCATGATCTATGATCATGTATGTCGGTTAACCTTACCTCATCCCCAGGGTGCTGCTGTCACAGAAATCGTCGAAGAGTTCCCGAAGGTGATTTGGGGCTGCCCCCCCATCAGCCCACCCAAGGAAATCGAGTTCTTTAGCTGGAACGTTCACCTTGGCAAAGTTGTTTGTCAATGCAATCAACTTATGTTGACGTCCAGCTGCTATGTTTGTTAGGGCAGGACAGCAAGGCTTGTCGATAAGGGATATCACCTTTGAGTCGGAGAATTGCATGGCGGATGTGGACATCGTATATTCCAGCCTCCCTCATCATTGCTCCAAATAGCTACATGGATTGGCGTCAGTATTGAGTACCCGACATGACTATGGGCCTAACTCACATCGCGCCCATCTACAGCCAGTATCTCTGGCAATGGCGGGCATTCTGCGCGCGAAAAGTTAGGATAATAAGGCAATGGTAGTTGTGGCCCATAGATATCATACCCAAACCCCGTCTCTTGCAGTATTCTTTATACCTATGCAAAGATTAAAACGAGTCTCGCGTATGGTCGCATCTCAAAAGCTGACCAGATGTTCCCATTTACCGTGTCGGACAAATCGCACCCGAAGGCTTCATAAAAGGGCACTATTTCTATTTCCCCGCGTTCAAACTTCTGCCACGCGCCGTTAGATCCCCGTCCAGTTCTGGAATATCAATTAGAGAAGAACAAAGTCGTCCTCAGAGATACGTACATTGAGCAATTCAGATAGTTAACGGGAAGACCCAATTTACGCTCGTACGCTGCGATGGCAATGAAGGGACTCCTCATCACCACACCGCCAATCTGGCCAGGAGACAAACCCCGTGTTCAGCCAGTGAGTTCACCCGTTCGACGAAATGGTTGACTCACGTCGAATATTACAGCTTTATACATTATTGTTTACAGGTCTTGCGGGTCCACCCTTTTTTCCTTAACCAGTGCTTAAGTTAATTGGACTTACAACGTTTCCAAAGGATGCAAGATCAATACGGTCGACGTGGCTGTTGCGTTCTGCAAGTCCTACTCGAGCCGCTCAGGGAGAGATCGGCTAAATGAAATCCATTGTGCCGGAGTATGGCACGTGAAAGCGTGCGTTTTGAGCGCTTAGGAGCACGATGCATCCCAACCGGCCCTCCGGGGGTTTTCAAGACACATTAGCAAGGTTCAGTCGCCTGACACTAACCCAAGGGGGTGTCTTAAAAAAATTTCTGCATCAGAAAAATTTTTAAGGTCAATTCAGTTAACCCCCTCCGTGTGAAATTTGGACCTTCTATAGAAATTATGACATCATATATGTTTATATAAGCTAGCCTCCATTATAATCTAATCTGATTTCAAGCTATATTTATCACTTTGTATTCTTGCTACCACTACTTCCAGGTGAGAGACAAATAACACTAAGGAGAATTTTATACTGTACAAATCCAGAGAATTAAATGCTGCCACCAGAATGGCCCTCAATATTGTACAATATAAGGGTGCATTGTTAATCCTTTGAGGATTGGGCCACTGTGGCCTATTGGTACCACTTTTATAGCTATCTTCAGGCCAACAATGGGCCTGAAGAATTCTTTTAGACCATTGTGACTGGCTATTTCGCACTTTTTCTAGCCATTTTTGGGCCAAAATTGGGCCAGAAGAAAATTTTTTAAGCCAACCTCAGCTGACCCCAGGTGATGTTTATTTAATTATTTCTGACACCCCCTTGCACTAACCAAGAGCGTTCAACCATCACGATTGACTCAAGTTTATGAACCTACATAGGGAACTAAT
>Ga0307517_10006596_pt1 | contig 17128 bp, 24 predicted proteins | sample 23_EM_MG_FD_194515 | JGI IMG/M metagenome (GOLD analysis project Ga0307517, IMG submission 194515) | Populus trichocarpa ectomycorrhiza microbial communities from riparian zone in the Pacific Northwest, United States - 23_EM | ecosystem: Host-associated > Plants > Roots > Unclassified | place...
AGGAAGCGTTAATCGCGGCCCACCTCCACCAGGCCACCGTATGCACCCTGGGCCACCATCGGCTGGAGTGCATCCTGTACGACCACCTTCAACGACAGGCCTGCAACGTGTGCCTCCTTCTCAATTGATGTCGCCGTCTCAAGGAGCTCCGTCACATCTTCCACCACAACGTCAGCCCACACCTAGCCAGTACGCACCACCTCCTTCGCGCGCTCCTGCTCCGGGCCAGGCCCCATCTGGACCTGCTCAGTTCGCTCGTCCTCCACCTCCAGGACAGCAGCAGCAGCAGCAAGAGCCGTCTCCTTATTCCCGCACGACGTCTCCACCTGGACCCGGCCCGTACTATCCCGGCGGTGCGCCACAGGCGATGGGCGGTCCTCAGCTGCATCAACAACATCTTCAGCCGCCGCCTCCGTCTGGGCCGTATGCTCCTCCTCCGGGACAGCATCAACAGTTGCCACCTCAGCAACAGCAACGACCGGGGCCGTCGCAGGGGCCTCCGCCTCCTCAAGCGGGTGGGCCGCCTCCTCCGGGAGGACCGCCAGGAGGACCACCGAGAGTGGCGTCAAGGGCTGCTCCGGCGAAATCACAGCCTGCCGCCCCTAAGTATCGTAAGTGGTTTAATGAATTAATCTGTGTTTTTTTCATGATGGCTCACTTTTGACCGTCGTCTTTAGCCGTTGGTGACCGAACCCATATCCCCGATTATGCCCAGCCTGCGTACAGTTCGATTTCGGAGCATCTTAATAGGATGAGGCAAACTATCCCTGTTCGTTCTTTCGTTCGTTCTTCAGTTATAAACATTGCTGATTGGACGTTTGTAACAGGCTAACCAAAAACGACTTGTGGATGACCTTGAGCGCAGGATTAACCCTCTGTTTGATGCTTTGAACTGCGAGACTCTATCGAGACCTGTCGTTGACCAGCTTATTGTGCTGACGCGAGGTTCGTGATTCCAAATATTCAGTAAAGTAAATGAATTCTGACTTGGGTAAAATAAATAGCTATGGACGCTCGCGATCGTCCAGCTGCTCTGGCTCTCCACGTTGAGCTCCTGACGCGTGGATCGCAGACGGACGACATTGGATTGTGGATGTCGGGTGTTAAGCAGTTGATTATGCGAGTGTAACGCTCCTCTTTCTTTTTTTCCTCTGGTACGTTGTGACCTTTAGAGAGGTTACGTACGAGACGAGGCATGTATAATCGTATTCCGTAAAATAAACTTGGCTTGTTCTTTTTTCTCTTCTAGTCTAATACCTAGGTCTTGATAATCTCTGTCAGAAGGTCTTCCGGCCACCTCGCCTCGTCGACTCCATTCCCTCTGGAACCCACGTTGTACCCCAGCTCAACGATACCCTCTGGGAAACCTAAGATGGGTTTGACCGTCCGGATGGGAACACCTATCGCTTTGTTCTCGCGAAGCTCGAAGAAATCGGGGTTGAAAATACGCGCGCCGAGCGGGTTTTCTGTGAGCTTTTTAAGGAGGAGAAAGAGTGTGATACCCATATTGTCGGTGTGGCGGAGGACGGGACGGTCATAGGCGCCCCAGAGTTCATCCCAAATTTTGGGTGGGTATGTGGAGCAGGTGTTGACGAGCCATTGGGAATAGTAGTTTAGAGCTACCTGGATATTTTGAGAAGCGGAGATGACATGGTTAGTTGGTTTGTTTGAGAGAGAAGGGCTCTCGTGGAAGGGAGACGTACATCTACCACGAATGAGCCGCCTTTTTCGGCTCTTTCTATGAGAGCTTGGAGAACGCCGGTTGCTCCTGCTACTCCTGTGCTGTGGGTACTGTTTTTTAGCTGTGTTAATATGTGAATGAGATTGGGTAATTACCAATAATCTGCGTTGGGGAATACTGGTGTGACTGGTTCGTCGTTCCCCATTGCTCGGCCAAATTCGAGGGAGACTCCACAGTTCTAAGTTAGAGAAAGGTCAGTGACGTTAATTCTCACACAAAGAGCAAGGGATAATACAACAACACGCACCGCATCACTGATCTGCTGCCATCCTGACCTCCCCATCCAAGGTCCATTCCACCCATAACAATTCTCGTGCACATAAACTACGCCCCTCTTCTTCCCCTCAAACATCTTCAAAATGTCCTCCTTGCCGAATCCCCATTTTTCCATCACGCCAGGACGGTAGCCGTCCACTACGACATCGCTTTCGAGGATAAGCGCCCGGAGTTTCTCCCGATCCGGAAGACACGTGAGGTCCAGATGGGCATTCCATTTACCCCAGCCGAGGTCTGCGAGGAGGGCAGTCATGTCTGTTATGTTTGGAGAAGTGATGCGGAGAACACTGGCGCCGAGCTCTGCGAGTTCCCGGGTGATGGTAGGGGATGCGATAATGCGTGTTAAGTCGAGGACTTTGAGCCCCAATAAAGGCCGTTTAGCGCTCGTCTTAGGCCCTTCTTGGGCCTTGGATCCGAGTGGTGTCCACCATCCTGGTTCCTGTGCTGTTCCGGTGGATGGGATGTGATGGACCTCGTATAATCCGACGTGGGCGTTGGCTTTGCCGTGTGCGCTTGAAAGGTATTCGGCGGTGGACCAGCAGGTTGTGCCGGCTTGTCTGTAGGTGTCGTTCATGAGAGATTCGAGATCCGCTGCGGTATATTTAGATATGGCATTTTGGTAGAGGGCGCAGGCGTCGGCGAATGTGAGTGGTGCTTCGGATGTTGGGGGCGGAGAGAGGGAGAGAGCGCGTTGGACTGGGGTTGCGTTCATACTTCCTGTAAATTGGCAGTTCAGATGAGATTTATATTTTAAGAATGAGAAAGTTGAATTCACCGTGAAGATGGAAGAAACGCCCGTCTTTGGTTTTATATATATTTGTGCTCACGGAGCCAAAATACCCTCCGTCTAGGACATGGTGCTTGTCGCCATCGGGGTAGAATTTATACCACTTCTCTCGGTCCGTTAAACGGATTTTGGCGCCCAAGGGGTCGATGACGGACAGCATGACAGACATAATGAATAACTGGGCGTGATCACTGCATTTGGATATAAATGTTTTCGAAGTCAGTGTCTGGTAAACGGCAGAGAATTTGAAAGACAGGAAAAATGTTCCGTTGGGGATTAGAGGATTAGAGGGTCCTATGATACCTCTAGGATACTGTGATCGGAGCAGAATCGATGAACATGCTACGCACGTATTGATTACGACCTTCTGATATCCCACCCCATACTTTTTCTTCAGCAACACATTCAGCATCGCCGCTTGGAATCCTTTTATCGCAGAAATGCTCTCTGCAAATCGCCAATTGATAGGGATGCTGGGTTCGCTGCTGCCTACGAACTCGACGCCCTTGGCTGCGTCTTTGATCTCGGGTGGTAAAAAGGGCGTATGGAGAGGATTGGAGAGGATCCCATCATGCAGGAGGACATGCGATTCCTGGGGTACAGAGTAGGTTGGAGTGGCGGACATCGTCAATGCTCTATGGTTATCAGCGAAGGAGTAAGAGATGGGATGACCCTGAATGTCCACCTAATTATAATATTGTGTCATGACCGCGGTAATCGCTGTTCAATGTTCAATTATATTGTAAACCCCATTGGCTCGGCTACGGGTGACTCAGTAATACTACTAGTACTTACCCGATGGCCACAGAATTCTCTAGCTGTGGGCATTGATCGCACATGATTACAACGGGGCAGTATCCGTCCTGGACCCGCAGTTACGCACGAGTAGTCGATGGTGTCTTCCTCTCCCTAATCTTACTCGTCTTCGCTGCCTGATCTCTCGCCACCTGGTCTCTCACTGCCTCACCCTCCTTTCTCCACTCCTTCTTTTCAAAAGCATCCCACTCCTCCTTTGCATCGATCCACCTCTCCTGAACGTCCCGCACGTCGCTTGCTGGGCCTTTCATCGGACCAAGGGCGCTGGAAAAGAGGGCGTAGGTGTTGGGCCGCTGGGATGGCCCTGTGTCCGCTTCGTCAATCGTGCCCGGCGGTTGGTTAGATTTTGGAGGTGGAACGAAGACGTAGCCGGTGGCTTTGTCAATCGCATGGGTGAGGTTGAGCATGGAGTTTTTGTCCTATGAGTGTGTAGGTGGGGATTGCGGTCATGCAGGATTAATTAGATGGACTAACTTCAACTGCGAGGGTCTCGAATCCAACGATGCTGTGGTCCTCGATCAGGTCAATCATGGCCATATTGAGGGCGGCGAAGCGCGGTGATAGAGATGCAGAGAGAATGTTTTGGAGGTGTGAGAGGTCTTGGACGTCGGTGTAGAAATCCAAGTTAAAGTCTGGGAAAGATTAGGTTGAAGGGAATGTAGGTAGAAAAAAATAACGTACCTAGGTCACCATATTGCGAGATTAAATCAATTTTGGATAGGACGTTGATATGTGGGAGTTCGAGTTGGAGCATGGCCCGCAGTGAAAGGAGGAGGACGGAAATATATTTCGAGGCGTCGGTGATATAATGTGCATCACACAGATGCACCGCAGCCAACTGGTGCAATGTTCAATATTGGACCACGGCAAATAATTCCTAGAAATTAAGAGGGAACGTACCCGGAACGAGCACTTTGTCAGTTTCTCGATGATGTGTTTTACGCTTTCGTGGTTCGTACTCAGCTCGACTTGGCCTGGCAGATCAAACAAAACATATGCGTCGTTCCCGAGCTCCTGTAACCTCTCTTCTAGCCAATCAAAGTTGGCTTCTAGGTACTCCATGCAGTATATCAGAGCTCCGTTGGGGCCGAGCCCGTGTTGTTCCATGACATCGTTCAGGGTGATAAGCGACGAGATGTCAATCGCACATGGGTAAGGAAGGGCGTCGTTGGCAGGATCGAGGTTTACAATGGAAATTGGGCGCTCAAGTGCGGTAAATAGCTGGTGTTTTCCGTAGCAGTACGTGGATTTACCGCTGCCTGGTGAACCGCAGACAATCTCGCCAAATGGCATGACGGTGGGATAAGAACAAGGGGCGTTGCTTGTTATCGCCGTCTAAAATCAACAATGAAATCACTAACAATGGCCTTCATTAAAGATTCTCCAAAGATTCTCTGCTCTTACCACCACATTCCAATGTCTATTTAAACGCTTAAATTTTAGTGGATCTGGCTCCTGAGAAAAGCGACGCGAATGCCGAGATTCACCTTCGAGGAAGGGGACTTTGTCGCGTCGGATGATGTATGTATTTTTCTTGTTCCAGACGCGACCTTTTCTCAACCAAAGCAGCTCCCAAGTGTGATTGAATGCACACGTCAGATATATGAAGAGTCTGCTCAGGCCTCATCGTCGAGAGACACCATAAACCACACCGAAGATTATGGGCGAAAAAACGCTGACATCCGAGGACGAATAGCAGAGCTTGACGCGGAAGTTATCGGGCTCGAGGCCGACAAGGTTTCCATTGTAAACCAAATCGCATTACGCCTACAAGAGAAGGAAGAGCTAGAGAGGCAGTTGGTGCAGTCGAATAGATCGAGAGTCGATCCCAAAGGGAAAGGAAAAGCACAACAAGGGATTAATTACTCAACTTCCGACTTTGCATGGTCTAAAGCCTTGGAAGCGCGTATGAAGGCGGTGTTTGGAATAAACGAGTTTCGCTTATGTCAAAGAGGGTACGTCGCACTCTTATGACGCACCTTTTAAGCCAATTGACCGTTTGAAAAAGAGCATGTAATGCGAATATGGACAGCCGCGATGTTGTGTGTATCATGCCAACAGGTGCGTAAACCTTTCGTTTTCCTTGCTTCAAAATTTTAAATATCTATAGGCGGTGGAAAATCATTGACGTACCAACTTCCTGCCATCCTCACGGCCGGTTGCACCCTTGTCATTTCCCCTCTCATCTCACTCATGACGGATCAAGTCCTTCACCTCGCAGACGTTGGAGGCAAGTCGACTAATTTTCGTCAGCCACCAGTTTCAATATTTTTTTTTTCGTAGTTGAGGCGACAATGATCACCAGTGCCACCCCAAAGGCCGAGAAGAAGCAGATCATACAACGTCTCTATGCACTCTCTGAACGAAAGCTCGGACCCCATGAGAAGGAAATAAAATTAGCCTATGTTACGGTACTGATATTCTTTAGTTTCTTCCCGCAGAATGCGGTTACTCAACTTCATAGCCTGAAAGGATAAAGGGAGATAAATCATTTCTTTCGCTCATGCAGCGACTAGACAATGCCAATAAGCTCGGTTCGTTGGTTTCTCAACTTCAATAAATTTGGCTATCATATTCAATCTCTCTAGCGAGAATCGTCATTGATGAGGCGCACTGTGTATCGCAGCTGGGACATGACTTTCGGTATGTCGTTATATTTATACCCCCAATCTTCTTCGCCCACCTCCGTGCCGCGAGAATGGAAATACTTATATACAATTTTATATACCAGCCCGGATTACAAAGAACTACACATATTACGCCAGCTCTTTCCCCGCGTCCCTATAATGGCCCTCTCTGCTACATGTGGACCTCAGGTCCTCGAGGATCTCATCAAGATCCTAGGTTTGAGGAAGATTATAGATGGGAATGGTACGTTGCCTCCTTTTCATAAGGAAACTTGCCGACCAAAACGATTTCAATTGCGCAGACGCTGATCCAATGGGGACCGTATACTTCTCCTCACCCTTATACCGGAAGAATCTGCACTACCGTGTCGTCCCGAAACCAGACAAAGCGGCGGATCAAATTGTAGCCATGAAGGAATATATAATGGAGCACCATCCTAATCATACGGGAATCATCTATTGTTATTCTGTCAAGGTCTGCGCAGTGGCCTGTTTTAATTCTCTATATGGTCATCTAACAGATAACGGACGTATAGGACACCCATAGTGTTGCGGAGAAGCTCCGCGAGATCAGCGGAGGGAGGATCAAGACGGGAGTGTACAATGCGGCAGTTGGGGATAAGGACAAGCAGCAATTGCATATTGCATGGCGAGCAGGCGTGGTCAAGGTCGTTTGTGCTACTATCGGTGAGCTTTTCGCATTGGAAAAGGACTTCATTATGCGATCCGATTGGACGCCAGTAGGATTGGCTGTGTCAGACTTCTCTATTAATCCGCTGTGAACAACATTCGTTGACTGACTATTTCGTTTTATTTAGCTTTCGGAATGGGCATTGACAAAGGCGATGTACGATTTGTACTCCATCATTCGGTCGGTATCTCTCTTTTTGTTGGCTGCTTTCTTTTCTCATCTGACGAACGACCCAACTTATTTTCAGATTTCGGTGAGCAAGCATTCGTATCCGTTCCTGTATGTAGGATTGAGCTGAACTGCATTACAGAAATCCCTGGAAGGCTTTTACCAAGAGTCCGGACGTGCGGGACGAGATGGGAAAGATTCAGATTGTATACTGTATTATCGACCCCAGGATGCGTCGGCACTCGCGGGGTTGACATCAAGGGAGAGTGGAGGGGATAAGAAATGTACCCTTCTCTCCTCACACTCAGATATAGTTTTTCTTATTTTACTCTTCGTTTAGTGCATGCGATACTTGAATTCGCCGAAGACCTGAAGAACTGTCGGAAGGTTCAGTTCGCAGAGTGTGTATTCATCTTCATTTCCGATTTCTGTTCTTCTAATTCAATCATTCATAGGTACTTCTCGCATTCATCCCATCTTTCCATTGCCTCCTGGTCCACCTCGGAGGTCGGGGCACTCGACCCATGTGGGCACTGCGATAATTGCACACGCACACCAGAGAGCATCGAGCGGCGCGATGTGACGCTAGCGACGTGGCAGATTTTGAAGGTTCTGCAGGCGGTACGCCAGGGGGGAGGTAGACTGACGTTAGGCGGGTTGGCTGTGCTTGTTAGGGGCGGTAGGAAGGGTAGCTTCGATGTCGCTGTGAAAAGGAGGGGAAGGAAGGCCGGAGATGATGGGGCGGGGAAAGGGAGTGTGGATCTTGATGATCTTGTGGGTGGGCCTGTGGAGATGAAGAAATTGGTGCGTCGGTTTTATTCTGGCAATCTCTTTTTTTATTTTTTTTAGATTTCTCGTAATAAAATTTCAAGACCGGTTTTTTTTTATCCCTTCGTCATTTTACCTCCATTCAATCCCGTCTTTGCTCGTTTATTCACTCATTCGTCGATTTACAGGACATCGAGCACTTGTTGGTCCAACTTTTGACTCACAAGTACCTCGCGGAAGAATACCATCAAACGAGCTACCAAGTCCTGGCGTATCTGGCACCCGGACAGCTTGCGGCCCGATTGACACACCATCAGACGAGGGAGTCGGTCACGGCAAATGCTAACCTGAAGCTGGAGTTTTATTTCGTGAAAGGCGTTTCAAAGGCGAAGACGAAGGATAAGGGGAAGGCTAAAGATAATGGGAAAAAGAAGGATGCTGATGGGAGCAAGTCATCAATACCGAAGAAAAGGCGGTCATCGGGTGGGAATAAAGACGAGGAGGAGGGAAGTGATCTGGGCAGTATCTCGTTCGAGGATGACGATGACGAGGATGAAGCTGACGATCAGGTTCAACACAATCGACCACCTCCGAAGCGAGCACCCGCAAGGCCTCCAAGGAACGTGGCGGCAGCTCAGACGCTTAGCGATGAGTATGAGGAAGTTGACATTTACGCTTCTGATCTGGAAGACAGCGACTCTGAGGTGACTTATGAGTGGTCGCATTCGATGAGAGACGAACCACGCGCGAAGCGAAGGAGGAAGAGTTCAGACACCAACATTGGTGGAACACAATCCAGGTATAGGATGAACATTGTAAAAGAGGGAGATAACGAGGTTATGGTTTTGTCCTCAGATTAACTTGTTTGATACGATAGGTACACAGTGCTAAGTACAGCTTGGAGAATATGTAGATATATATGTAAAATAAATTAGATAGAAAACTTGTGATAATATTGATACAGTGTAAATGCGAAGACGACAGCAAGCGAACAGATAATTTATCAAAACGAATAAATACCAGCGGGACGAAGGTGTCCCAACTCCTGAGCGAACACAAATAATGATACTGGAAAGAATCTGGAATCGATTTCATAGCATGAATGTATAGCAGGAGCCTAGTTGTTGGCGGAGATAAATCAACCCCTCAGGTTGGTCTGCTTGAGTGCCGACCGAAGGGGTGGTTTTGGGATGAGGCGGTGGTTCAAATCGATACGAACACAGTCCTCGTTCATCCATCCGTCACCAAGTTCTGGATAATCGTCAAGATCAGGGGGGTACTCCTCACCAGCAGGAGCAGACTTGTACTCCCCGTCGTTCGTCCACAGTTGGTCGCTATAAGTAAAAGAGTCAGAAAAATTCCATGACAACAAAGAAAACCGGCAACATACCCACGACGGTTGAACCATCCTTTCCTCCTCTGTTTTGCAGGGATCGGGGACGGGCAAATCAGATTTTCGGTCCATCGAACAGACCGAAGTAAAGGTGCGGAGCTTCTCCCAGAGAGCGCTTGAGCACTGGCACGGCGGCCGGGCGGCTGGGTTTGATCGCCATCAGAGTATCGTCTCTGCGGCTGTGGCTCCGCATGTGCAGGACCACTTGAATAACTCGCGTGGGCGGAATTAGCAATGTTGGTTGGGGTCAACATGACTTTCGTGCTGTTAGAACCCGGTTTGTCGTGTGGTGTTGCGCTGCGAGGTGGGAATGGCGTGGAGTTGTTGTACGGTTCGTCGTCGTCGGAATGACGGCGCAAGGGTTCTGTCTGCGGCTGTGTGTAACCAGGCTCCACAAATGAGGATCGTGGGCGCTCTTGGGTGGATACCCCTCGTGTGTGAGGTAGAGAGGTGGACTGCAACGTGGAGGTCGATCGGTCCATCGATCTAGATGGTGGTTGTGCAGGCGGAGGTGGCACGGAGACGTGCTGCCTTTGGGATGTGGATTCGTATTGAGGAAGAGAAGGTGGCTGGGATTGAGGGTAATATGTAGCCTGAGCATTCGATCCGCGAGTATCTTTTCGCTGATCGGCGTGCGATGGCTCAGAGACAAAAGACGGAGATACCTCGCTTGGGCGTTGGCGTCTGTCGGACCCTTGTTGGCGAGGGTCGGGTCCTCCATTGTAGACAATCTGAGGTTGTTGAGAAAGCGGTGGATAATGCACTGCGCTCGGCGCAGGTATTGTCGGCCCCGCAGATTGCGAAAACGAGATCGACCGAGTTCGGGTCCTCCCGCCTGCCCTCTCATTCTCGTGAACCGGAGGCGAAACACGGTTCGGAGAGGAACTGAGGTCAGTTGGACTCATCCTTATCTGAGTTGGGGATGCAGTCAGCGGGCCCGATACGTATGTTTCTCGGGGTTGTTCAGGCGGTTGGGACTTGGCACGCGTGTCTTTCGACGAGCGCGTGGTCTCGGCTACGTAGGAGTCACCCCGAGATAGGCGCGTTGAGCGATAGTCATCTGGTTCGCGGCTCGGGACTGGTGTTCGCGTGTCACGGCGGAGGTCTGCAGCAAAAGAGGCACGATTCGAGGTATCGCGAGAGGGCGACCCTTGGACCAGAGGCGCCCGGGGAGGAGACTCGGAATACGACCGACCCCGATCTCGTTCCCGCCGTTCCCGTTCGCCCTCTCGATCTCGTTCCCGATCTCTTTCACGTTCGCGGCCTCCATACGCGCTATTGTTATTCTCCCGCAAAGGACTCGTAGGAGGAATATATTCGCGAGCCTCGGAACGAGGTCGCGAGAGTGCTGTATCGGGCCGTGGTCCTACCATCGACGATCTACGGCGATGTTGCTGATGAGGGATATCAACAGGTTCGGGTTGCAGCGGACGGTCCTGGCGTCTGTCTGACCGATATTCAGCCATTTCTGGAGAGGATGTGGCATATGTCGCGTGGGCTGAGCGAGAAGAAGGTATTGAGCCCCCGTTAAGCTCTTGTGTGGGTTGAGATATGGGCGCAGCAGGTGTGGCGCTCGCATTTTTGGGCGAAGTCCTATAATGACCTGTCCCTCGCATCGTTTGCTCCGAATCAAATGTGGCATCACGGCTCCATGATTCACTAGGGATGGACGGAAGAGGATGTCGTCCATGACCGTTGTTCGAGACTTGGGGTATACCGTATTCGGGTGGAAGTTGCGATGGGATACGTTCGACCAATGGAGGGCTGCCATCATCTCTCCGCGGATATGGATTATGCGAAAATGGAACTGGGATACTGGCGGAAGGGTTCGAGCTGGTGGGGTGCAGGTGGTGAAAAACGGGTGGGGGTGCATTGAATTCGGCCTCCTGGGGGGCTTGATTCGAGTAGAAGTGGGGGTTGGGGTGCAAAGGTTGCGAAGAGACTACTCGCGTAAAGTTGTCTCTGGCAGGGATTGGTGCTGGGATGGACGGCGTCCAGCGCCGGTCTGCATCGTTCGGTGAGGACCCCGAGCTAGAGCTGGAGGTATGCGAGTTATATTCCGCGTTGATTTTGGCGATCCGGTCGCGTTCCTCGACTTCAAATTCGGACATTGTGCTCGCGGCGTATTCAGGGATATGGACGTATCTGCCGCCCCCCGAAGATGGTACGCGCGACATTGGCTCAGCCATAAGAGGTACAGGAGAGATGGTGGGCCCGTGCATCGGAGTCGCGGGGCGGGCGTGAAGCTGCTGTTGGAAACTCGACACTCTAGCCCGACGATCTTCACCTAACTCCGGTTGTACTTCATGGACAACGTGATGCCCCGCAGACGGAGTCCTGCTCAGAACTTGAGGCTCATGCGGAACAGAATATACAGGTCGCGGAGCAGGTGTCGGCGCCCTGTGAATTCGATGGTCCTCTGGCGCTTGGTCGCCCATAATCGTGCTTGGCAAGGTGTCAGTCGACATGGCAGGAGAGAAGGCGGACGTCGACGCAGAATCCAACTCGGATGTCGAAAATATATCCGACTTGGAGCAAGCCGATTGCTCATAAATGAAGGTATCGTTAGTGGCACTGGGATAAATAGCGAAGTTGGTCGTGGCTCTTGGTCGTTGTTGAGGTTCATAATTAGTCGTCGGGTAAGCGCTAGAAATAATGGAAATATGAGTTTCTGAGATTCGGGTTCATCAAGAGCAAATAAGGACGAACTTCGGAGGGTACCAAGTATTATTTTGTTGGTCCCGTTGAGAGGCTGACCTGTAGCCAACATCGGGCTTCACAGGCGCTGAATACGCAAAGCTTGTATTCGCTGGTGCCTTGAATACGCGAACAGAAAATCGACTCGATGGCTAGAGAGAATTTAAGAACGTAAAGCTGAGGAGTCCAATGCTGGCCATCAAAATAAGAACGTACTTTTGAAGTCCCATTTTGTCCGAATTTCAGAGACGACGCGGTGGGTAGGAAGGAGAACATACTGAGCAACGAGTTGCACTCAGCATCAAAGGGATGACATAGGACGGGATAGGGAAAATTTATGTAGTCGACGGACCACCCGAACATCATGCCCTTGACACGAGTAAAGCTTGAGGTGAAACACGCGGCCTCGCTTTCGATCAAATTTTCACCGGCACCAAAGGTTGACTGAGTACGAGGAATGCAAGATTCCTCCAAATGACAGAACCCTCTCACAGACGTTTCTGTAGGGGTTATTATCACACAACATGCAAACGCGCAAGAAGCCGGATACTCGCCTCCTAAAAAGGTTGAATTGCGCATGACGATATCTTTCTCTCCACCACACGACTGGTTTGAGGGGGCGTGTGTTTCATAAAACTGAATGCAAGTCCTGCGCCTCGACCATGAAAGGCATGGATTCGGAAACGAGGTTGCCTTGTTATTGATGATAGGAAACGGAGGCAGTCTGAAGGGAGTGGAGTATGCAGCAATGGTGTCAAGTGTGCCAGATATTCGCAAAGACGGAGTCAGTGAGCAGTATCCTCCGTAAGACCAATCGATGATCGTGTTCCATCCTCCGAAGAGCAGTCTGAGAATAAATAACATGACTTGACCCATCTGCATGAGGCTAGCGTTGGCGAGTCTCGTGGCAGCATGTGCCCTCACTGAAGAGTGACCGTGTATCTGACATATCACCACCTTTGAATGAGAATTCAAATCTCAGTACTGGTGTTGACCGGATGTTGTACACGAATGAAAGTTGGAAGAGTACAAGAAGAGTAAGTAAATGTGATATTGCATTGATTTATAATCAAAATAAATAACGAATTAAATAGCAAATTAAATGCCAACGCCTTTCCCCTTTCCCCGAGATTTTGAATACGATGCACGCTCTGCGACAAGAAATTCTGCCGGCTAGCGGTGTCGAGTTTGCCACCAGTCTCAAGTTAACGCCTTCAACGCGCCCTCTCCCGACACCCACAAATGTTTCAACGCGCCACGAGTTTGTTTCTCGCGTTCTCTGCAATCTAGTTGTCGCTCGCTCGAATTTGCTTCGGATATTTGAAGTTCGTGAAGAACCCGCGCCAATACATCCACAAGCAGACGATGAGCGAGAACGGCGTTCAGCCATCAGGCGAGGAACGGAGGCTGTGGAAGGAGAAGTGGAAATGGACGAGCAGGGAGATGGATATATCAACATAGCCAAGGTGATTTAAATGCTTCATGTATCTCGCGTTCAAATTTCATATGTTCCAACTTCATGAGTTTGAGGGATTCAAAACGGTGCTGACTTTTGTTTCTTCCTCCGTTAGTCTGTGCCTCAGAAAGAGCCTGTACATGTTTCTACCGTCACCCGCTTTTATCTCGTGAGAGAACATCGTCTTCACGGGATTGTTACTGGCTTGGAAGGCGTCAAAATTGTCTCGTCGCTTGAGGACCAGCTGGACAGACTTTTGGTCTCATTCAAGGATGCCAAGGTTCGAATTATTGCTTCTTTTGATGTATAACACTAACGCTGTCCTTAAGATCGCACTTCTCGAATGGTCGGACGCGGTGTATGACCTTGTAACAGTTTCAATACATACTTACGAGCGAGCACCGCAACTTGTGCGTTTTACTCTCTTCTGCTTCCCGTTGACCATCGGCTCACGCGACACCCTAGCTTGCACTTGATTCACCATTATTCCGTGCAGAACTTCGAGTTGATTCTCTCTCGCGATGTGCAGCGTTATCACTGCCAAAACACGCTCTCGCAATTTTACCATTCTTCCAGAGCCTGCAAGAGTTGGATGCCATGGACCAAGATCAAATGGCAATCAAGTACGTATATGCAAGCTTCTTTTTAAAAAATACCTTCACCTGCTCACTTCTTCTTCAGAGATGTCCCATACTCAGCCAGCTTTATTCTCGACCTTCCTGCCCAAGTCGAACCAAACCTTCGCAACGTCATCGACTTTGTTTTTTTACCCGGGTTCAACAATCCAACTCTCGCCATCCTTTACCAAACCCAACAAACCTGGACCGGGTACGCACATCTAATCGCCATGTATTCTCTAGGCTAACCGTATTTAGACGTTTGAAGGAATTCAAGGATACCGTTAAACTAATCATATTCACTCTCGACATCGCCACCCCATCATTACCCTTATCGAAGGCCTCCCACACGACTGTCTCACCCTCCTCCCCTGCTCTACTTCCCTGGGAGGAGTGATCATCACAACCAGCAACGCTCTAATCTACGTTGACCAGTCCTCGCGTCGTGTCGCCCTTCCTTTGAATGGGTGGACGGGGCGGTTTAGCGACCTGCCCTTACTTCCAATCGGACCCGCCGATCAAGAACGTAAACTCGCGCTGGAAGGATCGCGTTCAGTGTTCATCGACGAGAGGACATTTTTCCTCATACTGAAGGATGGAACGGTGTATCCAGTCGAGATCATCGTAGACGGCAAGGCTGTGTCCAGACTGGCAATGGCACCTCCGCTGGCGCAGACGGCTGTGCCAAGCGTGTCGATAAATATTGGGGGCGACCATGTTTTGGTAGGCAGCTGCGTAGGGCCATCAGTGCTACTGAAGGCGGCACATGTAGAAGTGGAGGTTGAGGAAATCGATGTGGCTCCGACTGCCGTGGTGCAGGATGATAATCAGATGGATTATGATGACGAGGACGAAGGTTCGTACGTTTTTTGTTGTTGTTATGGGCAATACTGAACTGAAATATCCTATGTATTCAGATATTTATGGAATTTCCAAAACGATTACGACTCCGACGAAGGATGGGTCGACCACCAACGGAACACAACCTGCTGCCAAGAAAACGAAAACAAAGTCTGTAATTCACCTTTCGTTGCGCGATTCTCTACCTGCCTATGGGCCAATTGCCAGCATGACGTTTTCGCTGGCGAAAAATGGCGTAAGTCCTTGTTCAATTACTTTGGTTGTAGTACCACTCTTAACCAACCGCCTAATTTCCTTTCAGGATCGTCCCGTTCCAGAACTCGTTGCAGCAACAGGATCAGGTATCAGTGGTGGTTTCACGCTCTTCCAGGTACTTTTCCATTCTCTTTCGTTATTCAGTGTCGTCTTGACTCATGGAACTTGTACCAGCGCGATCTTCCGGTCATTGCAAAAAGGAAACTCCATATCATCGGTGGCGCTCGTGGGTTATGGTCCTTACCTATACGTCAACCTGTAAGAGCGAGTGGGATATCATACGAGAAGCCGATGAACCCATTCCATGCGGAGATGGACACATTGATTATGAGCACGGATATCAATCCGTCGCCCGGGTTTTCGAGAGTACGTTTTACTGGTTTCGATTTTTGGTCCTTGTTACTATTTCTTACTTGTCGACGAATGTTATGCTGTTACTCTCGTTTCCGTTTTTTTCGATGTTACCTTTTTGTTTATTTTGTCTGACCTCCTGTACGTTCTTTGCAGATTGCAACAAGGTCGAACAAAAATGACGTGGCGATAACGACTCGCATCCCAGGAACAACCATTGGAGCTGCTCCATTCTTCCAACGCACTGCAATTCTACATGTCATGACCAACGCGATTAGGGTCCTAGAACCTGGTACGTTTCTCTCTATATTCATTCATCTCTTTCACGCGTATTACCAAACCTTGGATACTTATCCATTTGCTAGATGGCACTGAGAGACAAAGCATCAAAGACATGGACGGAAACCTTCCGCGTCCCAAGATCCGAGCCTGCAGCATCTCCGATCCATTTGTTCTTATTGTCAGAGAGGATGACTCGATTGGGCTGTTCATAGGCGAAACTGAACGTGGAAAAATTCGGAGAAAGGATATGTCTCCTATGGGCGATAAAGTTCGAATTCATGTCAAATCTCACCGATCGGATGGTGCTGATCTTCTTTCCCTTTTTTTCTTCTCTAGACCTCGAGATACCTGACAGGCTGCTTCTACGCGGACATGTCCGGGATGTTGGAGAAGCAATACGAAAGTAATGCAGCAGCGGCCAGCGCCACCTCGACTCTCCAAGCAGCTGTGAACAATGCAGGAAATAAAGGGCAATGGTTGATTTTGATGCGTCCTCAAGGTATCATGGAGGTATGCGGACCTTTTTAGTTTTTGACCATCAACATTTTTGACACAAATTCAGATGTGGACGTTGCCCAAATTGACCCTGGCATTCTCAACGGATGGATTGTCTACGCTGCAAAATGTCCTGGTGGACTCGCATAGCCCACCGGCACCATCTCTACCCCAGGACCCGCCACGCAAACCCCAGGATCTCGATGTGGAACAGCTCCTCATTGCGCCGATAGGGGAAAACTCACCAAAACCCCATCTTTGCGTATGAATCTCGCTTCTGTGCTTGGTCACAACTGTTTCATGACTTACTGACAGCCTCCTTTTTCTTCTTTTCTTCTATTCGTTTAGGTGTTCCTGCGTTCTGGTCAACTGACGATATACGAGCTCGTGCCGGGCGGCAGTCAACCAGCCGAACCTGTCGAACAAGTTAGGCCGTCCCATTTGAATGTCTTATTTGTCAAGATCGCGTCTATGGCATTCGAGATTCAGCGTCAGGACGACGCAGGCGCTGCGGGAACATCCGAGAAGGGACCAGGCATCCTTGCAGAGCAAAAGAAGATATTGAGGAATTTTGTCCCATTCGTTACCACCGCACCCACCGAAGGCACTATTCAACCCGCCCCGACAACTTATTCTGGTGTCTTTTTTACGGGAGATCGCCCTAACTGGATTGTCGGTGGGGACAAGACTGGCGTGCAGGTATACCCATCGGGCCATGGCGTCGTTCATGCGTTTACGGCTTGTTCGTTATGGGACTCGAGAGGTGATTTCTTGTTGTATACCGAAGAGGTGGGTGGCTTCGCTCAGTGGAGTGCGTTACGGCTTATTAATATCACGTTGATGTTAG
>Ga0307517_10006597_pt1 | contig 17127 bp, 18 predicted proteins | sample 23_EM_MG_FD_194515 | JGI IMG/M metagenome (GOLD analysis project Ga0307517, IMG submission 194515) | Populus trichocarpa ectomycorrhiza microbial communities from riparian zone in the Pacific Northwest, United States - 23_EM | ecosystem: Host-associated > Plants > Roots > Unclassified | place...
TGAACACGCCGGGAACGCAACGCGTGATGTATGGAAACGACGGACACACGGACGCGGCGGACTGTCGGACAGCCGGACGTTCGGATTTTCCAAATCTCAGACTTTCTGGTAAGTTTGGGAATTGGAAGTTCCGGGGCGGATTCCGAGGTTTCCGGCAGTATAACGTGACCAGTCGACAACGCATTGCGTCGATTAAAATCGCATGCAATAGCATCCATATCACTTCCTTGCCAATGTTACCCTTGTCGAATTTGGCTTCCTTGGGAGTAGCCAGAGAAAAGCCGATAACAATTTCAACGCCTCCGCGCCAGATGTCCCAGATGCATCTTTCTGGGCCTTCTTCCACGCATGTGCCATTTGCATAAACTTAACGAAGTAGGCTTCGATTCGCGGCCGTCGTCTGCAAATATAGGTGCCAGTCAGATAAAAATAAATAACAGAGAATCAATGTAAGAAACAGAGGAGAGCAGGTAAAGGGTATTGACAAACCTTCGACCATCTGGTCTGTTTCTTGGTCAAGATGAGGTCTCTAATTGGTAACGATCGGCATCATTCTTTCCACCTTCACATCCTCTAGCAAAGCGTTATTCTGCTCGAAAGTCTTCCACACTTCCAGCAGGGCAACAGGCAAATGGAAGAAGGGAAGCGTCAAGAGTTAATAACACATTAATAACCCACGTATCAAAAACATACCTCGCTCTTCAGGTTCTTGCTCTGCAGATCCTTATAACCCCTCTTGAACACCTGCCAAGCGAGGGTCGGTTATCCGGGGATCATCTTGGCTTCCTTCTCCTCATTCTCGTCTTCCTCCTCGTCTTCCTCCTCCCGCTCCGCCCTCGGGAGTGGGACAGCCTCTGCCTCAAATAGCGCACACACACCTTCATATGCCTACTGCCACTGGGTGCAATCAGGCGTTCGTACAATGCCCTGGGAATCGCATGTTCACCCTCCTCCACCTTAAAGTCGCACTCCTTCCACAAGGGCTCAGGCATGGATAATGACGACTGCAAGATTGCGAGCTCAAATATGGCGCGAGTGCTGGCAAAGCCTTGGAGCTAAGACTCGAGCTCGGCAAATTTGACCTATGAGGGTGAGTTTAAGGGGTCTCACTGAGATTACACATAACATGTTGGCTTTGAAGATGTCGTGCCTGTAAGGGCGCCACCTCAGCGGGCACGGGTTAACCCGCACGGAGTATCGAGATCGCCACCTGGACGAGACTAGCCGAGTGGACATCGCCGTCCAATGGCAGTCCTGTTCGTCGTGCAGAAGGGATGGGGGTAGGCCGGTCTTGTTTCCCCTCGCCAACGCTAATGAGATTGTGGGGGTATATGGGACACGTACTCGGTGAGGAGATAGGGTAGATTTGACGAGGCAACCACTGACCATGCATTGAGCGAATCCCATTAGTTGTTCGCCAACCAAGGGCCTTTGCTAACCGGTGCTCGCTGCCCGTTCGTTCCTCCCAACTCGGCGTTACCCAGTCAGCTTGGCACGGCGGGGTGGATGTTTGAAAGTGAAGCAACGGCGTGATTGGGGGTGGGTAGAAGGGACCTTGGTAAATCGAAGGACAATGGACATGGTCCCTTCGGCCGGTGAAGCTAACGTGATCGAGGTTAGAATGGAGGTAGTCCTTCACGATATACATATGACATAATCATTAAACGACCACGAAATGAGTTTCACGTTGCTTGGGACGAGTCATCAGTCCACCAGTAAAGGGATCCTTCTGATCTGCCCCACCATCCCTTGATTCTTTGAGTTTCTCCGTTCTCTAATTGAGAAGAACAGTACTGGCATTGACTGGCAGATCTAGGGACCATCTAATTAGATGACTCAAAAGTATTATTTTCCTGTCGTCGATCGTCTCATGGATTCCCAAATTCCGCCCCAACCCCCACAAAGCCCTTGGAGGAAAGAAAATTAAACGCTGCTTATAAGGCTCCTGAAACTTTCAGTTTTTATATTTTATATTTTATATTTATTCCACGTTGAGCTTGTTGGCCTATGTCGAGCGTTGTGTATCTATATCTACCTAAATGAATCTATAGTGTCTAATTAGAGTCTATCCCCGACTGTGTAGGCCTCCTAAGGTGGCACTGCCAGTGCGACGAACGCATAGATTCCCAACTTCCGCCCCAACCCCCACAAGGCCCTTGGAGGAAAGGAAAATTAAACGCTGCTCGTAAGGCTCCTGAAGTTTTCAGTTAAATGCGGTTACACTGGTTGGTCATGACTGAAGGTGCGGGATGAAAGCCAAGGAATCAAGATGGTAGGGATTCGAGTCAACCTACGTAGACGCACTGTAAGGCTAGGTAATGTACATATGTAGCAGTCCTTTACTGATACTCCGGAACAAGGGTCTAATCGAATAGGTAATCAACCAATTGGGAACGTGGAATGGGTGCTGTGTCCTAAGCAAAGGGATGTATAAGATAAAAGGCATGAATTATGTGGCCATTTAGAAAATCCCGCGACTTTCACAAAAGGACTTGAGGAATAGAACGAGACTAAATTGCTCTTTATACAGCTTTCCAGAGTGCAGCTGGGAATCCAACCACATCGGCATGCAAAAGGTGAACCATGCGAACACCCATATGAAACCGATCAGCTTGAAGGTGTTGGATTCCCTATATCCCAGGCGCGAGGCGATACCAATAACCGCGTCTTCGAACGTGATGCCGACTGCTTGGAGGACGAAAAATTGAACGGCCGCCCCTTCAGGGAAATTCTGGAAGAGCACATGCTCTCCAATTGCATGGAGCAGCCCAGAGATAAGGAATGTCGTGAAAAGTTTGAAGTAGGTCGTGAATGTGCCTCTTGAGAGATGGAGGCTGTTCGCAAGAAAATTTGCGTGGCTTGTGAGGTATTTGCGAAGGTGCTGGTGCCAGACGCGACTGTCCAATTTTTTATCACGGGGATATAAAGTAAAAGATATTGTAAGCACATACCCCCAACATTTTCGCAGCGTGTAAGCGTTGAGCGGTGATCCAAATATGTGGGGACAATCCCTGGGTTCGTACAGTCCGGAAGCGACGAAAATAATACTCAAAATCGCGTTCGTCCCGCTCAAGGTACAGTATAGGGCGAGGATGAACGACCACACTACCGTGCGGCGCCACCATCCAAAAGCAGCTAACGAAGGCCCCCCCATCTTAAAGCATGGATTTTCCCGAACCGGAATGAGGGCGACGTCCCAAAGGATGAAATAAAATATAATCCAAAGAAACTGGGAAACGATGAATTTCCCCCGTGAAGCTGTGGGCCGCGGGGGTATTTGATCTGTTGGTTCGTGTGCCCATCCGATCCCGCGTGGAGTAGCGAGTAGGGATGCAGACCACATGAGACGCTCTTTGAATGTCATTTCGGAGGTGGCTTTTTTTTGTCCGATTTTTCTGAGTTCGGGTTGGCGATTTCGTAGCAGAATATAATCGGATGCGGTAGCGTTGAAGTCAACGAGAGCTCCAACGAGCACATTGTCGCTTGCTGTGTTACCTGGCGCGCAAAAGAACAGTAAATAGATGGATAGGACGAATATCGGAATGAAGAAAATCCAATTGTATCGCGCATTAGGCCGCCCTCCGTGGATAAGAGCAAGGAGCAGAATGAGTTGACATAGACCACCAATGATTGGATTACGGTTGGGTTTCTCCATCGTTGAGCGGGTGGGAGGCTGGTGGAACTTGGTAGGAGGGGAAATCAACTTGATTACAGGCTTACAGCTGTTCTTTTCTTCTCCTTTTCACATACCGTCACTTATCACATCAATGATGCTAAATTGGTCTATAGACCGCCCAGTGATGTGGCAGATGTGCGTCGTTGTACCAGTCCGATGTAATCGCCGTTTCGACAAGCTGAGAAGCGCTGCTGTCCACCTGCTGCCATTCGTTGGTAAGCCATCCTGCGCCGGAAGTAGATGCAAGACCCCGACGACCGCAGCGTTGAGTTTGGGCACCTACATGACATGGGTCGTATTTTTCAACATGTTGCGCTGAGGAAACTGATGGAGCTCTATAGATGTGTGTCAGGCCAACAGAAGGCAGAAAAAATATAATATATATATCAAGGACTTCCGGGTCTTGGTCCTTGTCACACCCCACATGCAAGCGGCTGAAGGACGGCCCTGCTTCAAGTTCTTACTGTCAAGAGGATGTCAAGAGGAAGTCTACGGCAATTGCCGGTGACATCTCACTGGTACATAACACGATGCTACGCACTCAGGAACGCCCAAGATTTAGGTACATTAAATTTCCAAGCTGTCATGCAGGCATTTCGACACCATCGCCTGCGATCTGCTTATGGCTCTGGAGCCGTGTCTGGACTCTGGACCAGATTCCTAATCGGGTGTTATTTAACACCCGTTTGGGAAACCATCAAAATTAACACCCAATTGTGTTGCTCTCCCCATTGGGCGTTAAATAGCCCAATTGGGATTCTTAACACCCAATTAGGATAACCTAACGCCCAATTGGGACACCTAACACTTAATTTGGTTGCTCGCCATCAAATATTCCTGTTTTCTCGTATCTCCTCAATACCTTGTCATCTACTCGCCTCTGAGCATTCAAATATTACCTAAATAACTTTGTGTATCTTCTGGAGGCCTAAAGGGAAGAAAATTAAATCTGGTCACCCTACAGACAGTGCAAGAGCAGGTTCTCACTGGACTCATCATTGTGTTTTTGGACTTGCAAAACATACTTAGTAACAGACGAGGCTCATTGCAGTTTTTTAGATTAAAATTCCATTTAAATAAACCAAGTATTAACCTATTTTCCAGCTCTACAATTGGATCAGCCTTTCACTGGCACTTCTAGAGTCTAGACTGTATGCAGTCTGGGTGGCCTGAGAAAGCCCTAGTCTAGGACCTGAGGAGAAGAGGGAATACAGCCCAAAGGGCTTGAAAATTTTCATTATTGACACTTTTAACTGAAACTCAAGAGAAGGGGTTAATGCCTATCATTTTAAGAGATTTTATCTAGGCCCCTGCTAGAATGCAGAGATGATTCATGATTACTGTGGTAAGTATTTGAGCTGGTCATGATGGAAATATTTACAAATGCAATAATGTCCATAAAATTGTGAGATTATCATGGTATGCAGAAGTATCATATGCTTTCCAAATTATCACACTGTTTCCTGAGAGATATTAAGTAGTGGATGTAAATGCAGGATATATAGCAAATATAAAGCTGACAAGCTAAGAAATTTCATAGGTTTAGAACTAGCTGTCAACAAGATAATGAATTATGAATGGTCTTCTTTGAATATTGTTCAAAATTGACACAAAAATTGAATTATCATGATTTTCACCTGGGCAATTTCACCTGAATTTGCTTGGCTCTCTCAAGTCTAATTTTCGAAAAAACTTCTCCAATCTGAGCTGGTCCAGACATGACCCCAGAGCCCTGATTATCGGCTTCCATCGGTAAGTTGTAGAAAATTTTATCAGGCGATATAGAACACCCAAAACGCATTGTAGATGGTCATCAGCGTTATGAATATTGTAGGCCAATTCACAATGCAACACATTGACCAGGCACTGCCGCTTCCTTCAGAAAATATATGCCTGAGGTTGTAGGTACCGAGTTTTAGCCATGAAGTGCAGCCGTTCAAGTCGGTCATGGGACATACCTTGACGGCCATAGACGAAATTGAAGCTTCCACCTGTAGTAAGGCTGCTGTGAAACATCCTCAGTATCAACTTTCTGGAGCACACTAAGGTGGGAAGTGGCCAATTTGTATGTCCTGCCCACAGTCGATGACAGTTTAAAGCCGAACTATCATGTCGACGTTAAAGGGCACGAGGCTGTACTTGCTAAAAACGGAAAGGTCCTGGACTGCTAAATTCACCGAGTCAAACAAGGGTATCCATCATACGCATATTTGTTATTCAAGTATTTCCGAGTCCTTTATTATATTCAAAATTCAGGTCAAAAAGTCTACGTAGAACGAAACAAACTCTCCAAAAGGCAGCATGCATGTCCATTCTATCCCTCTTTGTTGCCAATGTTTTCCTCCTGTACGATCAAGAACCCCATGTTGATGATCTGGGCAAGGGTGGTGTAGGGTGTCGACTGCGATTGGGAGTATCCATCAAGAGGTGCGTGTGGTCTATGTAGAGCAATATAGTAATATGAGCGCCTCGGAAAATGAACATGCAATGAAGGACACACCGTTTCAATTTGTCGAGTGCTTGCGTGGACGAACTCGATGGGTTTGTTGAGTGTTGAAATCCTGGATGAGGAACATGTGAGTCTCAGCGTGAAAAAAAAGGCTAAATGTATTATGAGTACCTAGATGAGGAACATGTGAGTCTAGGGACGATATGAACAAAATGAGAAGGAAAGAAGACTGTACCTCAGCGTGAAAAGAAAGGCTGAGGTACCAAACGATAAGGCAAAGCTTTATAAAGGAAAAGGAAAAAGGGGCTTCGGCCCCGGAATGTCCGTGATAAATGAAAGAAGCGAAAGATATGAAAGCGACGATACTAAAAGATAAGCAGAAGATGGCGTCCGCCTGGGCGCTTGATGAATCACGTGATACCATCTCAACATTGAGCACGCTCGGGATATCAGGTTTATCTTCTTGATGGTGAGCGGATTTGTGTCGGTCGACCGCGACCACTGGCCGTCATCGGTGCTGATGGAGTCAATGCAGCGATTGTTGTTGTTTTGGAAGGGATGTAGAAGGCCCAACAGGGTTTGACAATGATGAAAGAAATGCGACGAGGAATAGGGGTAAGGATGAGTGGTTTCGTGCGTGACCAGAGGTGCGTAAACAAGTCGTTCATTGTTCTGTGGAGAGTTGAATGTGTTCGAGCACGGAATATTAGGCGTTCAGATTTTTGCGCCCAAAATGGGTATGATTCTATACGCAAATTCTATGAGACCTCAAAATAATAGATTGAAACATCAAAACTTACTGATTTGTTGGTTTTCGACGGGTGGAGCTTAGTGAATAACGATGATGAGAAGTCGGCGTCGTCGATGGCGGAAGTTGGGCGGACGCTGCCAACCCGGTTGGGCCGTTTGTACTGTTTTGACACCTCTTTAGGCGATCGAAGGACATGGCCTCGTCCACCCGTATAAATTACTCGTGCATTGGATCTGGTTAGGGCTAGAGCATCGACAACATGACCAGAGCCACTTCAAGGCAACAATTCGGAAGGGAGGAGTAACACGAGACAGCAACCTGGCATGCGTAGCAACCTCAATCTTCGTCCTCGTCCTCCGAGCTTGACATGTCCTAATCGTTATCACCCCCTCCAGGTCGTTGCGCACGTGCGCCGACGGTCTCTCCATCTTCATCGCTCTCGTCATCGTCACCCTTGTCGAATTTGGCTTCCTTGGGAGTAGCCAGAGCAAAGCCAGATAACAATTTCAACGCCTCCGCGCCAGAAGTCCTAGATGCATCTTTCTGGGCCTTCTTCCACGCATGTGCCATTTGCATGAACTTGAACGAAGTAGGCTTCGATTCGCGCTCGTCGTCTGCAAATATAGGTGCCAGTCAGATAAAAATAAATAACAGAGAATCAATGTAAGAAACAGTGGAGAGCAAGTAAAGGGTATTGACAAACCTTCAACAATCTGGCCTGTTTCTTGGTCAACATGGCGTATCTTGGTGACGATCGGCATCATTCTTTCCACCTTCACATCCTCTAGTTATTCTGCTCGAAAGTCTTCCACACTTCCAGCAGGACAACACGCTAATGGAAGAAGGAAAGCGCCAAGAGTTAATAACACATTAAATAGCCCATGTATCAAAAACATACCTCGCTCTTCAGGCTCTTGCTCTGCAGATCCTTATAACCTCTCTTGAACACCTGCCGAACGAGGATCGGTTCTCCAGGACCATCTTGACTCCCTTCTTCTCATTCTTGTCTTCCTCCTCGTCTTCCTCCTTCCGCTCCGCGCTCGGAAGTGGGATAGCCTCTGCCTCAAATAGCGCATACGACATCCACACCTTCCCATGCGCACTAAGTGCAAACAGGTGTTCGTACAATGCCCTGGAAATCGCATGTTCACCTCAAAGTCGATATACTCCTTCCACAAGATCTCAGGCATGGATAATGACGATTGCAAGATTGAATGCTCCATATGGCGCGAGTCCAGGCAAAGTCTTGGAGCTGAGACTCGAGCTCGGCAAATTTGATCCATGAGGGTGAATTTGAGGGGTTTAACTGAGATATACGCATAACATGTTGGCTTTGAAGATGTCGTGCCTATGAGGGTGCTACCTCAGTGGGCAAGGGTTAACCCGCACGGAGTATCGAGATAGCCACCTGGACGAGACTAGCTAGTGGACGTCGCCGCCCAATGGCAGTCCCATTCGTCGTGCAGAAGGGATGGGGGTAGGCCGGTCTTGTTTCCCCTGGCTAACGCTAATGAGATTGTGGGGTATGTGGGACACGTACTTGGTGAGGAGGTAGGGTAGATTTGACGAGGCGACCACTGACCATGCATTGAGCGAGTCCCATTAGTTGTTCGCCAACCAAGGGCCATCGCTAACCGGTGCTCGCCGCCCGTTTGCTCCTCCCAACTTGGCGTTACCCGGTCAACTTTGGCACGGCGGGGTCGATGTTTGAGAGTGAAACAACGGGATAATTGGGGGCGGGTGGAAGGACTTTGGTAAATCGAAGGACAAGGTCCCTTCGGCCCGTGCAAGTCTCTCTGGGATCCAATGGATACGCCTCGGCACTGTTGAAACTGTTGAAGGTGTGAGGATCAACTATGGCGAGGAGGAGAAGGACTGACCAGGTAAATAGTACCCCCTCATGATCGGAGTTCCTTTTGCTGACCCATCCCTCTTGCCATGCCCCACCGCGTCTCGAGGTGGCGGTGGCAAATAACGGTCGTCTTCGGTATCATGTATGTGAATGGAGGAAAGGGAGAGGGCGTGTAGAGTGGATGATGGTATTCGGGAGCGAAAAAAGAGCTATCGAGGTAGAAGAGCCGTCGCGGGGAAGGCGATCGTAAAAACTGATTTGGCTAGTGCGAATAATTACGCCGGACCGGTGCCCCTGACCGGGCCTGATGTAAGCCTTGAACTTGAACTACCACCTGCACGTTTCCCGCAGGAAGCGCAACCTTGGAAGAGATAAGGAGGGTCTCATGAATGAAGCTGTCGACTTACAGGATAATAGTCGACCCCTCAACATTTTCGGCGGCAATTTCACGGACGTCAAAGGAGACGTTCACCATTACCATATCCGTGGCAACTTGCTCAACCATGAACCAGAACTAGGGCGGGGTGAGTTCTTTTTCTTTCAAAGGTTAACAGGCGACTCTGACGGTTTGGTTGCATAAGGGATTGACAAGCTCAGCCAGGTAGTGTCGCTCAGCGCAATTCACGATTCTTCCGAGCGCTACCCACCTCCACGATGCCATCCAGAAACACGCACCCTTGTTCGTACCCTCATCATTTGTTGGATACAAGACCCGAATCCAACCTGCTTTGTATTGTGGTTGTACGGTCCCGCCGGGGCAGGCAAGTCTGCTATCCTGCAGTCTCTTGCGGAGGAGTGTTGTTCGTTGGAAGGTCGTTTCGCAGGAAGTTTCTTCTTCTCGCGAGGCAAACCAGGACGAAATCAAGGCCACTTTCTATTTTCGACAATTGCCTACCAACTCGCATTGAACCTTCCCTATCTGCGAACACCCATCGACAATGCCATGCAGGCAAATCCCACTCTCTACACGAAATCCATGATGGTCCAAATGCGTTCCCTCATCATCGACTCTTTCCGAAAGCTTTCCTCAGGCATAGGGCACACACCCACAGTCATTATCGATGGTTTAGACGAATGCGACAGCCATGAAACTCAGAAACTCATTTTGGAGATCATTTACGATGCAGTCGCGATAGAGAAAATCTCTCTCCGGTTCCTCATAGCAAGCCGTCCAGAGGCACATATTCGGGAAGCATTCGACCGACCAACACTTCGCAGCATCACCAAGCGCGTTGTCCTCGACGAGTCTTTTGGTCCGAATCAAGACATTGAGAAGTATCTCCGGGATGGCTTCGAGAGTATATACGATCAGAACTCGACACTTATGGAACAGGTGGTACAGCCGTGGCCAGGGACAGGAATTCTTGACCTCCTTGTTCAGACAGCATCTGGCCAATTTATTTATGCCTCGACTGTCCTTAAATTCGTTGGAGCCGAATTCTATAACCCGCTTTCTCAACTCGACATCGTGTTGGAGCCCTCTGCTTTGGACAGAACGCCGTTTTCAGACCTGGACCATCTGTACTCTCAAATTCTTTCCACTTACCCTATTCCCGAGAAGCTCATTTCCGTGCTCGGCACCATCCTCGCTCTTCACTGTCCTCAGCCTCCAGGTGTAATTGAAGATCTCCTTGGAATGAAAGTGGGAGAAGTCGGTCTCGTTTTACGTGGACTGCATTCGTTGATTAGGTTTCCACATATACCTGATGAGAACTATACGAGATCCACGGAATTTGGCAAGGATAACGGAATTCGGCTCCTCCATGCATCATTCGAGGACTACCTTGTTGACAAGAACCGTTCTGGGCCTTTTTCCATCGATACAAACATATTTCGTATCCAAATCACAAAAGCCGGATTCCAGTTGATGGCGAAATGGATATCTCAACCCTGCGGGTGAGCTTCTATAGTACCTTCTCTTCTACGATTGAATCACACAGCCGATCACATCGCAGATCGAATACAACACGCCGCCCTCTCCCTGAAACATGGGGTTATCTCAAATGGCACCTTTCTCCGCACTATTGGCAATCTTCGGAGGAGCTTCGCAACGAGCTCGTGCAATTACTGTTGGCCCATGCAGAGTATTTTTGGACGAATCGTCCCTACTCCGATACCATTTTTGAACCTCTGCATTGTGCAATGACGGCACTTGCGGTAAGTAGAACCCAGCTTTGAAATCGCAGAAAACGATGTTGACTTGTAGTAAACAGTATATGATGTTCACACATGGTCAATGGGTCTGGCAACACTCCTTGGGAGTCACTCATGATAGGACCGTGAAGCAAATCGAGTACGAATACTCTGAAGATCCAGAGAGGAAATTCGATGAGAGGGTGGCTATTGTCTTTTATGAATATCGCGATATCCTCGACGCATCGTATCACCGCTTGCTTTCGGAATCCACAAACTTGGAGAAATTACTCCAATTCGCGCCGGGCTTCTTTGTATTGCAGGATTTTATGACGATCCCAGATGTGGCAAAACTGCTCGAGGTCGACGAAACCTCATTTCGAGGGTTGTTAGAGGGTGCTCGACATTTTGTAAACTTCCTCCATCCAAACGATATTGCTTCCTCTAGGGTCATGTTCAACACCCATATCTGTGAATTCTTGTGCGACAGGAATCGTTCGATTGGTCACTATCATGATCCCAGATCCCACCACTTTGCGATCTGTCTCAAGCGCTACAATTTGACTTTCGACCATCCCTGGTTAGATAAGAGTGTGTAAGTCTTTCATATGCATGGGACTGATTTTTAAATTCTCATGTGGCGTGTATGGTGGACTTTAGGCCGTCTGGAGTCCACAGGTATGTCAATCTGCACTTCGACGAACACCTACAAGCCAGTGGTGTCGAACCATCAGACGAAATCCTTCCTGATGATCCGATCTGGTCTTTCTTGGACCACCTTTGCCGAATTGTCTACTATCTTCCGGTATTTGACAGTGACCCACGTCCTCAGCAAATTCGAGATGTATGGTTCCTCATCTCGACAACCCTTCATTGGGTGCAGCAACACCAGGAGGTTGGTTCGGCGAACTATCCTGATTCCTATGAAAATACCCCCCTGCTAACACAATACATCTCTCCAGCTCATCAGGCTCTCGAACTTACACCGCAACCTGCAATATAAACTCTGGATTCTGACCGATAGGATCTACAATCAGATTCTCTGTCTGTCTGGATCTAACGGGAATATTGTTACTGTCCGCCCACCGATTTCGGCTGTCATTGATTATATTGTCGCTCCCCCCAACGCAGGTTTCTTGCGTTCCAGCTTGGAACCAGTTTTCCAGCCCCCAGTTTGGGAACCCTATTATTTTGATGATCCTTGCAATACCAACGCGACAGGGGTGTCTCACGACCTTCTCCTCTTTGAAGGCTTAAGCCCTTCTCTTACGGAATACTTGACGAATCGGACTAGATCAAAGTATCTTTATGTCGAAGCTAACACGTACCATACACAAATGGCAGAGTTTTGGTTAGACCGATGCTTGGGGCCTGAAGAAGATGACGAAAGGGATGCGTATGTTACACATATATTTCATCCGGCTTCATGTCCATTGACAGCCATTTTGTATCCTCTAGGGTTGAAATCAAAAAGATGTCAAATCCTGGGACACAGTGGAAATTCCATCTTGTGCGGGCTCGTCCAAGTCAGCGGATATTTGCACGGTTGGGAGTATTGTCCTCGCAGTCCTTCATTGGGGCATCCCGCCCACATAGCGATTCGTTTAGGGCGATCATTGCATGGCTTGAGGTTTGTCGATTTGTTGCGCAGTTTCTACGGTTTCACGTTTTAGCTGTTGTTTTTCCAGGGACTGCCCGCGCCACCTCTCGATGTTTACTTGCGGTACCAGATGATTCTGTTGACTGCAGAAGAAGAAGAGCGCTGGGAGGCGGACGATGCAAGTGAGGCCTCAACGAAGGAACTGATGGCAATAGAAGCACAACAGCTTCCACCTCCAACTATGCCTGATCTCGCTCCGAGCCGGTTATCTGTGAAGGATATGTTAGACTATCTACAGGATTCTGTTGCTGCGCTCATTGGCTGGCTGTTGGATACTTAACCTTATTACATCGGTACTTCCTTATTTCTCTTCGATCTGCATGAAGTCCTAAACATGTTGAGACCCTTTAAGTTGAATACAGATGATACCTCTCGTATGCGGGAGTATACCTTTTTTTTTGAACCGTTCAATCGGTATTCTGAAAGATTCCTACACAAGTATCTCGATCATGATTGGTACTTTGATGACGCAATGTTACCTTAGACGTCGATCGCCCACGTGACTAGTCACGTCCCAAACTGACTTATATAACCCAACCAACCTCTAGAGCTCTATCTTGAACGCTGTTACTCATGCCTTCATCACAGGTTTCCGCATCGGGATTTCCTCCGTTGTCAGTTTTCCGAGCATGGAACAATGGGAGGCAATTGATAATGATGAATCCCTTGCTCTGTTTCATGCGAAATTTTGGGGAAAGGGGATGGCGATCGAGGAGGAAGAGTGGAGTAGCACCCAGCCGCCCGTTGCTGATATAGGAAGCGAGCTTAAGGGTACGGAACTGGATGGAGAGAGGCCCATAGGCAAAGCTGTGGACGGGAAAACTGATGGTGATCGAACAGACCTGGACAGCGATGATATCATTGCGGGTTGCTACATGCTCGATATCGGCATCGATGATTTCCCGTTCCCAAAGATTTGGGTTCGCGCTGATTATATACGCATTTTTGACTACCTTCAAGCTTATTATGATTGGCCTCGAGCTCACGATATCGCGCCAGCTGTCGTCATTACCGGCCAACCAGGAATTGGTGAGTCCCTCCTCGCTTCCTGGACTATATTACTAACACAATACTACTTGCATAAAGGGAAAAGTGTCTGGGTTTACTATGCCTTACATCGATGCCTCGCTGAGAGTAAACCGGTCATCTGGTGCTATCGTGGGGCCTGCTACTTGTTCGTTGAAGAAGGTGTATACCAGATGCCCACCGATTTTGAGATACAAGGATTCGTCTGGACCTTGGTTGACTCGGACTCATCCTCGGAAGGCGTTCTAGCCCATCTCGCCGATCACGGCACCCGCCATTTCATTATATACTCCACTGCACCATGCAAAGAAAGGTGGTCGCGTCTGCACAAAACAATGCGGGTAACCGTTGTTATCATGAACCCCTGGACCCGGGCAGAGATCGTTCGGGCGTAAGATTACTCCTTGACCTTACGGCGTTGTTCAACACTAATGTTCTGGAATATTTTAGTGCATTGCTGTTCCCGGACAGGAAGTTCACTAATGACAGCATTAATGAGATATTTGACCAGCTTGGCCCTACCCCTCGCCTGTGTCTCGACTACCAGTATATCCCCGACAGGTTGGCTGCATACAGTCGGGATCTCACCACGGCGATCGCGAAAGCTACTCCACCCGAAATCGAGGGCCTGCTCAAGGCTGCTGAGTCTCTTAGTATGGACTCCATCTCGCAGACGATTTGCCTTGTCCGTCGTGCGAAGCAGGATGAGGTAGCCAGTTGGCCCGTCGTGACTGTCATTACCCCCACCGTTCAATCAAGATTGGCTAATAAGTTCCAGGACCTACCACGAGATGAGCTGCCCCCCGTTAGGGTACCTGAATCTAGGGCTGTTTCTGGATAAGGTGGGTAGTGCTCAGAAGGCGCAAGCATGAAACTTACCTTGTGTCATGTATGTATTCTTTTGTGCAGCACAATGAATTATTATTGTGTATCTCCGAGTCCTCATTATTCTGGCTTGTAATCACTAGAAGTATAAAGAAATCCTGCTGCCCATTTCAAACTGGCTTTTATCATCGAGCCAGACATGACTTTGACATGCCGACGCCGACAACCTTGGCGGTTGAAGCTGCGAGAGCTACCCCTGCTTCCCGCCGTTATCGATGTGGCCGCTTCCTCTATCCAACCCCGACTATGATGACGAGTTCGACGTCGCAGGCTGAGATACTACCCGGCTCGAGCCACGACATAGATGCCAACCTCTCTTTCTTATCCTTCCTGCTTATTGTAACATATTTTGGAGTGTAATCGCGCACCTGTACGTTAGCATACTTGTTTTCATTTGAGTGCCAAAGTGTTTTTCCCTCTGCAAATAGCGAACAGCTCAGAAGGTAAAGTGTGTTTCCCGAAAAATTCTAATATAATCCTGAAGGATGGGCTAAATCGAAGCGACTTCTTCCTCAAGCTGAGCATCGTGACCACCTCCCAAGGTCATCTCGTCGAAGCCCTCCAAAAGCTCGTCCAGCTTAATATCCGGGAAGTCTGACTCTGACTCTTCTTCCTCGTCCACGCCAACAACCACCTCCTCTGGTCTCACTGGTTCCACAGGAGTCACCTCATCCACGTCCATCGCGAACTGCGCCTTCTTCTTTCCCCTACTCGCGCCACGCTCAGGCGCGTCCGGAGCCGCCATTGTCACCTCTGGAGCCTTGTACAAATTAATTCCCGAGCGTAGCTCTGGATCCTCCTCCAGATCGCGAAGAAACAATTCGTAATCTTGTTCGACCTTCTTCTGATCCCTCCCACCCATACGTCCGATCGCACCCCGCGCCCCACTTGTCTCCCCGTCCTCTCCAGCATTCTTGGCGATACTCCGCAACTTCCAGTTGCGTGCCTTGCTCTTCTTCCGTCGGTTCGGGTACGACTTCTTTACGAGAATGATGTCAGGAATGCGCGATGCCGGTAACGTTGCAAAGTGGTCCGAGTTATAGTTGGAGTTCGTGAGGAAATAACCTAGGGCAGTATCTCCTGGTTGGAGGATTGCACCGAGGTGGGTTTGCGTGTGGAATACTTGATTTGTGAGTCCGGAGGATTCGTAGTCCATCATACCGTCGTCTCGTGCAATGTCACCGTTCGTAGAGTGGAATGCGCCTCCCAGAGCGACTTGTGCGTCGGCGAGGATGAATTTCCCTCTCTTTTTTGTATGGTCTGGTTCGATGTCGAGGACGGTGAATTCGATAAGCTCAGTGACGGAGGCAAGGGAGTCGAAAGGTGAGCGCCAGTAGATCTGCGCAGGGATGTCGCAAGTCTGTAACGTTTGTGGATCTAGGAGTTGGATGGAATTGCCGACGCGGATACACAAGGTCAGTGGGCTGATGTTGCTCTGTGAACGTGCTTGTTTCAAGGGCATGCATACGAGATCATCCTTGCAAATGGGAACGATCTCGACGGAGTAGGTGTATTTGAAGTTGGCAGTACTGGTGTGTATATCTGATGAAATTATCTGTTCTGACGATTTCGATCTGCGCAAAAAAAGTCGCATGTGAGATCTGAAGCATTTAAAACAAGAGGTAAAACGTACTTTATAGGAGCGACGCTAGCCAAGAAGTCCATCATCTTCAAAGCGTGGCTTCTCGAACTGTAGAAAAAGTCGAGCCCATCGCGCACTTCTTTAATGGCAATTGTGTCTTAAGCTTTTTGAGCGTTATGTTTCAAGATAAGTTGCTCGAGGTATAAAAATGTGCGTTTGTGAGAAACTTTTTGTCGGACTTGGATCAAGGCTTTCCAGGTATTTTTGGCAGCGAGTTTTGCGCAATCAGGGCACTGGCCGTGTTGTACCAAGTACTCGATCTCGAATGTTTGCTCCAGGATCGTATTCGTTAGAACCTACAAAAGAAGATTCAAACGATTTTCATGGGAAAAATAAGGGCCCACGCACCTCTTTTTGAATCGTCATCGACACCCGTAGTCGTTTTGAATGAGGTTCTGTCCAGATAAAGTGTGCCTCTGTTAATCGCACTTTGCTCAGGCCTTTGAGCTTCCTCAAGCAGATCGCCAAAAGTTCCGATGATTCTGGTTTCGCAAGGGTCCATGACGTAGGAGGTGAAAGGAATCGTTCGCAATTGCGACAAAATGATACAGAAGCTAACGTGATCGAGGTCAGTATGGAGGGTCAAAAGAAGAAGATGAGACGAACCTTGTTTTGGGATTCCTTCCGTGATATTAATACTAGGAAATGAATTGGAACACAAAAAATGAAATAATGCGAGGGCTCACGTATTCCTCAAGCAGGCAACACAAAGATTCGGAGAATTTGGCACAATGAGTGTGCCTGGGCAAGTCAAACAATTAATCAAGTTCAAATTCAAGCCACCAGGGGATCGTACCGCAATCAGCGCATAGGACTCGGTGAACAGCTGGTCCCGCGATAAATTCCATGATTTGGAAGGTAATGAAAGAAGGGTGAAAGGGCCAGGTAAGCCTCGCGATTTAGTCAGCTACAAGGAGGAAAGCTTGAAAAATCTCGACCACCATCAGCAAATCGGGGAAATTCCGATTTGACCATGTAGCACCTACGAGTTTGTCCCAGCCTTTTGATGACCTGACAACAGCTCGTAGCCATATGTAACCGGTTGATCACGAT
>Ga0307517_10006598_pt1 | contig 17125 bp, 15 predicted proteins | sample 23_EM_MG_FD_194515 | JGI IMG/M metagenome (GOLD analysis project Ga0307517, IMG submission 194515) | Populus trichocarpa ectomycorrhiza microbial communities from riparian zone in the Pacific Northwest, United States - 23_EM | ecosystem: Host-associated > Plants > Roots > Unclassified | place...
CCCTTCCAATGCTGGGTTGCTTGGGTATCTCATCACTGTTCGGGAGACCGACAGGTTCCTTCCCGGAGAGCATCCCCTGGAGGAATATGAACGGTCAGCTGCTTCATCCAGTTCAAAATCAGGACAAACACCTAGTGGAGTAGAGGTAGAGTCCCCACCGAGACTATCTTCCTCTTCCTTGCCCTCAGGCCCCGAGTCTGAGCCACGAGTCGCCAGTCAGGTCAATGGCATCGCGCTGTTTGGTGGCATTGAAGATCCCTTCTCGCATGCCGCCTGGCAGCCGGACCCATTAGAGTTATTAACAGATGGTCCCGCGCGCCTTGTTTTTCACAGCGAGTTAATAACAGTTATTAACCGTGTTAATAACACCCTGTTAATAATTCGGGCATTTCTCACTGCACCCTAGTCCAGGCTCCTTCGTAACGTCGTTGCTCGATGAGGCAAGTACCGGGCCGGGTTTACTGAGCTTTCTAGCCCTGGGGTTAATTGGTTGGGTGTCCATTCATCGACGGCTGGTTATGGAAGACTGTAGGGATGTACTGCCAGGCCTTGTAGAATATGATGAGACTACCAAAAATTCCCAAAAAAACGGCTAAACACTCTCGTAGGTAACAATCAACGGGAGACCAACAGAATTCCTGATATCCGCAAGCGCAGAAAGCTCGGTTCGACAACGCATTCCACCGCAAATAGTGAGCCTATGAAGTGAAGGGCAGATCCTATGATACTTTACTTTCCCGCGCCACACAAGTAAGAATCCGATGCAGTCACCCACAACTTCCAAAACCTCCACCCCGCCAATGATTTTCAGCGCATCAAGAGTCCACCAGTTTACTTGATGGGACGTGCCTTCTCCAAAACGTGCAGTGAGCTTTCGTACGGAACGGAAGGGTGTTCCGCCGGAAAAAATATGTGGCACATTGACATCCAACACGTCCTCAACAGAGATAATGAGTTCGGACTGGCATAAGCCCGAGAGTCGAACCCGTGCTGATTTTCTTCCTGGCAGAGATATCTCAGCCTCTGGCAGCTCGGAAAGCCCCGGTAGCTGTTCGGCGAAGAGCATGCTCGGAGGGATGATAAAAGTTTTCAAACCGCCTCCGGCTTCCAATGAAAGCCTTTTGAGGTTTGGGAGATAGACGAAGTCGAGGATTGGAAACATGAATCCGCACGGGCCGCGCTCCGGGTCACTATTGACGGTGAGATTCAGCCTCCGCAAATGTTGGAGTGTGATGACGCGATTCGACCGTATAAATTCGGGGCGAAAGGGTGGGTGGAACTGGATACTGGCCACCTCCAACGAAGGCAGAGAGTCTAATGTCCTCAGGAGGTCGTCGATGCGGTGCGAATTTGCAGTCCAGAAGAGCGTGGTGACAGTCTGGAAAGTATACGGCATAGCGAACGAGGAAACATCGATTAGAACCAATGTTCTCAAGGATGGGAAAGACCCTCCGAGGAAACAGGGCGGAATATCTAACCCGAAGAGGTTGGTGCATTTGGTGCGGAAGGTCAATGTACCCAGCATAGGAGCCGGATCGCAGAGATCTGGCACAAGTTGCGGCAAGAGACCCCAACCGTTGTGTTTAATATCCAAGGAGACGATACGCCCCATATGTGGACGGAACAGACTGCCCATCCCCATCGAGGTGGAGCGCCTCACGCACAGGGGGACGTCTCCGGACCGTTCTAGATACGCGCCGGCCATTGACATTGAGCGAACGTCGATATCGCACCACAATCTCGGGGTGGAGAGGAACGTCACGCGCCAGTGTGAGCAGACGGCGGTCGCGTTGATCAGGTCACGGTCCTCCTGGAAGAAGGCGGGGATGATAGCGAGAATTTCGGGCGGAAGGCGATTTATCGGGGGAAGGGTATTCTTCAGACGCTTCGCTTTTGACAAGATCCTGACCAAGTCGGAGGCGTATTTGTCGATCTGTGCCGGAAGAGTGAGGTCAGATCATTCTCAGTCAAGAGGAGGCACTCAAACCTCATCGCACAAAACACCAGAATGACTTTAAGTTCCCAGGATGGATTCAGAAGGAGCACACAGGAGTCCAACATGGGCTTTACCTTGAGGCTACCGCCATCTCATCCAACCTTTTCTCAACCTCATCGAGCAATTGGGAGAGGGAAGATCCTAAGTTGAGGTTTGGTTCACCCATAGTGAAGGAACGTTAACCAGTTTTGTGTATTCTCCCGAACTGTCCGAACTGTAAACGACCAATGGTGGTAAACAGTCGATGTCAGTTTCAAAACCTGTCTGTTGCCCGTTTTAACGATGCCTTACACGAGAGTGAGAACTTGACCACGACGAAGAGTTCCAAGTTGCGTGGGAAACTGTGGCGGGTGCTTACACATCAGTAAATCGTGGAAAGTCTGATAAGTATACGCTGGGGGTCGAAGTGCTTCCCCGGCAAGGGCTACAACCCGTTATAACTCGTTGCAACTCTCCTGGGTGGCGCTTAAGGTCGGGTTATGTAACGCGATACAACCCGTTATAATCCTCTACAGAAGTGGCGAACGCATAACACCCGCCGCATTCTGGATGGAGATCTGTCGAGCACGAGCCTCCGAGGTACAACGGTAAGCGTTATAAGTACAAGACCACCTTAGGTTTACCAACGAATAGCAATACGCCGCACGACCCACCCCCCCCCCCAAATTTCATCCGGCTCACAACCCGACCCTTTACCAGTTCCATACTGGTGGATTCAGTTTCGGTGCGTCGTCGTGGGCTTACTTCGCTCATTTACTCTCTCATTCGCGCGTAATGTCGGTCGGGAAAGGCTGCGGGGGGTGGAATTAGGTCACCATCAGGTCCAGTGATCCTCAAGGCGGGTCGTTCCCACGACTGCTAATTGATCAGAGGGGACCAAGTAGGACCATCTCAGCAACCAGTGTACGCGAAAATCCCCCAAACAGGGCCCAACCTCGACCGCGCACGACAAAAGCGTTGCCGTAGTCACCTACTGCCTCCGTCTCTCACCAAAATACTGTGATCACGGTCCCGCAGCATCGCTACTCATTGCCCGCAGCTGGATCCTCCCAGTGCAGCCGTTGCATAAAAACCCAACTGGCCAAAGGGATAAAACATCCTCACTCTCCTCTTCTGAACCCCACCAACCTTCATCACTATGCCTTTGCTCACTCTTGATTCCGGTCGGGTCGTTTCCTACGCTCAAGACGGTGACCCCAATAGCAATCGTGTCCTCCTCTTCTTCGCAGGGATCTTCGCCGTCGGGTCCATCTCACACACTCACCCCGTCATAAAAGAGCAAGGGCTACACCACATCGCTTTCACCCTCCCCGGATGGGGAGACGCATCTCCCGTCCCACCTTCATCCACCTTTGCCCAGACCCTTCTTGGGGATGTCACCGCTCTCTTTGACCACCTGTACACTGACGCAAGTAACCTCAAAATATACGTCGTCGGGGGTTCTTTCGGCTCGGTCCCCGCGCAGGTCATCTACGGCGCACCATTCGACGTCTTCCCGCTCGGTCGTAACGTCACAGGACTGATGCTCCTAGCTCCCCTCTCTCCCTTCCGCATCCACAAAGACTACGCCAAATCCCTCTCCTGGCGTGACTGGATCAGCGTCGGTCCTCTCACCCAATATCTCCCCATTCCAAGCCTCATCTCTCTCGCAATGGGATCAAAGTTCAAAACGGTCGATTCTGCGAAACAGATGCTCCGTTCGATCTTATTCGATGAGATGGACGAAGTGGAGAAGGGGAAGTTTGCGGCGCATTGTCAGAAGTTGGGTACCACTCCTGACGAGTACATCAAGGAATGGGCTGAAGGATCAGTGAAGAGCGTGGAGAACGGGATGGAAGGATTCAAGCAATGCGCGGTAGCGTTGCACAGTGATTGGGGATTCACCTTCCCCTTGGACGCTGAGCACGCCAGAGGGAAGGTGATCATCAAGGTCGCGAAAAGCGACGAGCTAGGGTCTGGGATGGGCGAGTACCTGGCCCAGAATTACGCCAACTCAGAGTTCGTCGCGAACGAAGGCGGTCACATTTCTGGAATCTATACCCTCAACGAGGACATAGCCCATCTCATCTCATAGATATTGAAGTTTCGCCGGTTGTATTGCCTCGTTCCTCATACTGTTTTAGTTTTGGATTATGTTCCCTAGTACATTGACGACACGTTTTACATGAGCGATATACGCCTTTGGATGAAACTACAAAACGATCGTGAACAAAAGAGAGGGGGGGGGATAGCCATGAGCAGCAAGCAATAGAGATGACGATAAAGAAAAATAAAGCATTAGCAAGATCGAAGTGTTCGGAGCACTAGTCCTGGTCGAGTTCTCGTCGAATCCTCTCCCTAACCTCCCTCAATCCTCCGCCTTCCCTCCTCACCCTCTTAGGGCTCCTGGTCAAGACTTCCTCGGCGCTAGTAATCTCTCGTCCTTTGCCCTTCTTCGCGCTTGGGCTCGGTGGAGCCTGTTTCTCCTCATCCTTGTCGGCAACAGAGGATGAGGGCATCTCAAACCATTCTTCACCGTCGATACTCAACGGCTTGATAAAGAACGGGCAAAGTTTCGTGAGCATATTCACGGACTCTACGGCTTCAGCCTCAGAGATGGGAACAGGAGATGACTTGACAATCGCGGCGGAAATCTCAGACAATTGAAGCGCGCGACGCTTTCGCGAGGATGGAGTAGCTGTAGTGGAACCGACGGGGCCTGAGAATAACCTGCAAAAACACGTAAATGTGCCGATACGGAGGGGGGGGGACGTAAGAGGCGGTAACTTACATCCAAATACTCTCTGCCACACCACCGAGTCGGCCCAACAAGCACCTCCGTCGCGTTTCTTCTTGACTCAATTTCAATAGTTGGTCCCTGGTCATTTTCGGGGTATCCTGACCACCGTGGCGATACTTAGAGGGGGAATTCGTGATCGATTTCTGTCGAATCCTTTCGTAAAGTGCCTGCCGGCGGGCTGTTGTCGGGGTCTCTGGGACCGTATCTGCATCATCGCCTTTTTGGCGGCTCGGGGTAGAAGTAATGGAAGTCGAGGGCGTGCTGACGGAGCTCCTCGGCGTCCGTGGGGAGAAAATTGAACTTGACCCACTGGAGTGGTGGGAAGACGGAGTCTGTGGGAAAAATATAGAATTCTTCCCCGGTGTCTTGGGGAATATCCCGGTCGAACCCTTGCTTGGAGATTTTGTGGGTGACCTTAGCGATGACGAGGAAGGCGTCGTAGGGAATGAGACGGTAAATGGTTTGATCGGAGGAAGTCGTTTCGCAGGCGACTTCTTGGGAGATCCGAGAGATAGTCTGGATGATGGAGATTGGGGCATAGAGAGAATTTTGGTGGAAGAGGCTGATTTAGGGGAGGAAGAAGCAAATATCTTCGTCAACGAGGACGCGGTCTTGGGCTGAGCGGGTAACTGAGGGAGGTCTGCCTTCGGTAGGTTCGGACATGGGTCAACGCCCTCATGCAACTGAACGAGAAGCGTGTAAGTGAGTGGGAAGGGCGTCCGAAAATGGGCCACAAACCTTGAACCATTTCTCAAGCTTCGACTTGAACTGGGTTTTCCTCGACTCGCTGTCAGCAGTCCATCGAGCCACCGCAGCCATCCCACCCCCCATATCCTTGTCAATATCGATTTCAACTTCGATTCCAATCCCATAGGCAGGGACGCGGGTTCCACCAGACCTGGTGAAATGAGTGGTCGAAGTGACGACGAATCCCATCCCACCACGGGACCAGTCCCTCGGGGGTGTGGGAACCTCAGGTGTATCCAAGAAAGGATTGTCCTCGCCCTCATCATCAATTCCCTTCACAGAGGGTACCTTCTTCCCGTCCCACTCCCATAGCCAGCAAATCCGCCTCAGATCGTCGATTTCGAAAGTGGTACTCAGACCGGAGTAGTTTGTGAGGGATATATGCGTCAAAACATCCCTAACGACGCCAGTATCGGATGAAGGGGACAGTGCACACGAGGCCAAAGCATGTGATAGAGCTTGTTGTAGGGTAGTCTGTATGTTGAGCAGTCGCGATAGGTTCGCAGGCAATGGTGTAGCTTGTTGTTCCTTGGCAGGCTTGCGTTTGACGGTAGGCGGCGGGGTTGGAGGCCTGCAATTGAAAGTTTGATTAGACTTTTTACCCCAGATTTACCTCCTGTCCGTGAAACATATCGGAACGCACATAGTCCGAACCCGTTTCGGGGTGAGCACAATTGCTTCATCTGCACCTGGGGAGGCATGCCTCTTCTTACGGGGTGATACACCGAGGGAGGTGTAAAGATCAGGCATGCCGAAAGTTTGTGGCACCCAGGGAGAGAAGGTGGAAGCTCGCGCGGAACCTGTGAGTCGCGAACGGTGGATGCGGCCAAGTTCAACCGTGTATGCACGTGACGTTTGCGATCGCCAAATGGACGCCCGAATCGAGATATCCAGTTCCGGCCGACATGGGCTGCTGTAGGCTGCTGTGTGTCGGGCTAGCCTGCAGCGGTAATCGCCGCTTTACCGTGGTACCCCGCAGAATCAAGGTTGTACCCACCAAGCACTGTCGCTTTAGACTCTTCCTGTGTTAGGTTGGCCGCGGTAAGGTTTCAAACCAGTCTAAAAGTCCATCACACCTCAAGCGGACTCCTTCATATGGTGGCGTATGTGTGGTTCGGAAGCACTTATTTAAGACCCTGTACCTCAGAGTTCATGAAAGCCTGGCGGGATAAGAGGGTGAATGTGGATGGACTGGATCCTGACTAAACCTCCAGATCATCGATACACGGTGCCATGATGAAGTCCAGGCTGTAGGCGAGCATCGATTGTACGTAATCCAGCAGCTGGTACCAGATATCCAGCAACACCTCCACGTGCACGAGTAACCCAGGATCGTCCGTCCCAAGTTCCTCCATCGATAAGTCTTCTGATCGCTTCACTATCTTGAAGTTTTTTTTTTATACCCTTCTTTCTGGTTTTCTAGCTTCTCCTCAAAAGATTTGGAAGAGAGGCGAAGTAGATAAGAACAACTTTTGGAGTGGAAGCATCAAGCTTTTGTCCGAGGATTGATCCGGACTCCCGCACCGCCGTCCGTTGCAATGTGCTCACCACTGCGATCAAATCCTAGTAATTGGAACACATACGATACTGCACTCAAACAGTATCGCAAGATACATTTGATAAGCTATGCTATGCAGAAGGATAGGTTATTTGGACGATGAATTACCGTACCAGTTCAGTCATTACGGGGATGGACAAAAAAACAGACCGTGAGAGGACAACTTCATCCAGTTGCTTCCGGTTTCAACACACCCCATAGGGCGGGTAATAAGGTTATATCGAAGAGGCTATCAGGAAGTAGTAGGGCTTCCAGGGCTGTGATCAACCTAAAGAGACGACCAAAAGATTTGGTGAGAGTCCTCCAATCCACGCAGATCAGAGGAAGTGGTCGCACTCGTGGTAGGGTTTTGACACATGTGGCGTGCACGTGGAGCTTGGAATGCAAGATCTACTGTGTTTGAAATGTCAGGGATAAATTGGATATTGAGCCGTACGCGACGAGAAGTCGTCACCAATCCGTTGCTTCGAGAATAGTGAAAACAGGGGGGCCATCCAGGTCAGCATTTATGCTGATTGGCATGTGACGTGCCGAGATGGATGGGACTCCGGCGGAAGGCGACCCGAGCAAGTATGGACGTTCTATTGCAGAACACAGCGTGTTAATTGAAGAGGGATCAGCGGCGACCGAAAGGGAAATGCTTGGGTGTTAGCACGGCGTTGAATGACCACAATCACGGCACTTCCGGTGCAGAGAAACCACCCGTCCTGAAGGCCTGAAGTTCCGGTACTCTGTTGACCACTGGCTGCAACACGGGCGACCGAAAGGGGAGAGAGAAAATTGTAAACACCGGTGGAGGCGGCGGTCATGGGGCCCGGATAGAGGCCCGATGACGGGGGAGCAGGCAGCCATCGACCGCTGGTCGCGGTCAACGCGTGTTCGGAGGTGGCTCATGAGGAGGGGGACCACGAAGATCGTAGTCCAAAGTCCAGTTCGTTCGATCGTCTGAACGACCAGATCCAGATTGTGATGCTGGCGCCCTCCTCCCCCCACCCAAGCATCTGAACGTCCTAAATGGCTCGAACGCAAGGATATCTGGATTAACGACTTATAGGAAGGGCTTACCAACTATGCCGTTGTTTCCCAGGACGTTGCCGGACATTCATCACACCAGTGTATGTTAGTCGCCTCGGGGGGTATTCTGAGCGCCCCACCTTTTCTTGGGACCCTAATATATGCATCGCCTGTTGACAACGTGCCCGTGGTGTGGGGTACGCGAGGTGCTGTAAAAAGATATCAGGGGGGACGCCACATCCTGCTCCCCACCTACCTCCCCCCCCTACGAATCTCTAACCTACCAATCGCGCGACCGAGAGGAACCCGGCGTTCCTGTCTGTTTCACGATTCGACTTTCAGATATTTCGTACTCTTTACCGGATTCCAACTATCGAGATTCATTCAAATTGCCAGCGGCTTTCAAACGCTCATGGCTTTCGGGACCAGAATGTCTGTCATGGATGCCAACTTCACTGCAGGAGGGCCGGCGGTATCCCAATCCACCATCCAGCAACTGATGTAGGCCCTTCATTGTGTTTCAGACGATCCCTCTCTAACAGGAAAAACCTTCGCTCGCAGTGACCAGTATCTTGGAGAATTCAAAGGTAAGCATTACCCTAGAGTTTGGCTCCGCCCGTCTCTCCGCCTCCGTGAAATCACCTATACTGACGCGGAGTCCCGCAGGAGCGATCGTAAACCATGTCACCACTCAATGCCAGGATCAGGGACGACTTCTGGAGGAGACGAAACGTGATCTAGAAGTGTTCAAGAAGGCCTACTACAAAGCAGAACGTGATATGCATGATCGCGAGGCTTGGTTCGAACAGGAGAAGCAGACTCTGAACGATGAAATCCATCAACTCAAGGTGAGACTCTTCCCCCACCCTCGGCGAGTGTTTCAAGTACCCCCACCATAAATTGATATCGTGTGAATGACAACCCGATGATGCTCATTGTTCCGTCCTCCATTCAGGCAATCGAGGCTCGTGAAAAAAGAGTGGTGGTGCTGATCGATGGCGATGGGGCAATCTTTCTCCCTTCGTTGATCGCAGAGGGAAAGAGAGGCGGGCACGAGGCGGCCTCTCGCTTGACCGAAAGCATCAAAGCCCACCTGGATCACCACCAGTTCCAACTCCACGTCTATGTCTTTCATAACAGGCGCGGCCTCATGGCTACTCTGAAGCGCTGCGGACACGTCGACGCGGCGGCCATGTTCGACGATTTCGTTGTAGGATTCAATCAGGCCGCCGAACGTTTTGCTATGATCGACGCTGGAGAGCTCAAGGAAGGGAGTGACCATAAAATGAGAGGTACGCCGGTCGTTCCTACTTGACCCGATCGCGTGCAGCAGAAACTGATACGGACCGCGCCCGAAAGCTTATTTAGATGATAATATTTACTCTGCCCAGACTCTCAAAGTTTTGTTCGGAGGTAAGCGGATTCTTTCTTGGGCCTCGCAAGAGCTGAGAGCTCATAAACGGTTTATGCTAATCTTCGGATCCTACCTAGGGTGTCACGACAACGGCTACGTCTCTGCACTGAATTCGTTCATCACTTCTGGCCACAAAGAGAAATTAATACTTTTGCCGGGGTATGCCGACATGGCTGCGGGGATCGAGAAACTGGGGTTACCTTCGCTTGCAATATCCGATCTATTCCTCGCTGAAAAGATCAGCCTCTTCCCTTCCCCACCGACCAGTCCCCCGCCGTATCCCCCGCCCCCCGGGCTAACGCATCCATCTTCTCCGGGGATCGTCAGATCGACGATCCCGCAGAACGTTAGGGACAGTTGCACCACGCCTGTCCGCCGAGGAAGTGATCCGGGCATTTTCAGTCGACCGGTGATCGAAGGCGCCGTGAGCTACAAGTCCGCGGTACAAGGCAAGGCGCTCGTTGGTGGTGACAGCTATGCCAAATCGGCCGCGAACCCTACCAGGGGGTCGCCTATCCCACCGCAAATCGACAACTCGGATGCGACTATTATGGGTGCAGGTGGTTACGGGTCTCCGCCTCGAAGGATTAACCCGAAAATTGTTGAGTTGATCGAGTCTTTGCGTTCGCCATGGAAATGAGACTGACAATCGGTCCGTCGGGTTGTGCTTCGGTGTATTACAGCCCGTTTGGAAACGTGAGCGATTTCTGGTTTGGAAAAGACTCCGTTTGACCGATTGCTGACTTGAAACCTTTCCAATTGCCCGGCCGGCGTTCTATTTGGATTCGGTCTCCCAGACACTCCACCACCCTGCACGTTGTTCTATCTCGCAAATTGCAAATTTGGATCAGAATGCCAATACGGGCACGATTATGTGTTGAGTGAAGATGACTACGAATCAATCCGGGCTAACGCAAAGAACAACCCGTGTACGGCGATTATGAAGGGTAAGTGCCCTTGTTTTTTTTTTGTGCTGTCTATTTTTCCTCTTCCAATGCTCTCCTTCACTCGCTCGTATTGGATCACATCTGGAAAAGGAAGATTTGCTGATGCGGGCCCCGTTTGTGTTTGACAGGAGAAGAATGCCCATGGGGTTCCAAATGCGTCTATGGTCATGTGTGCCCCGCTGGCCCCAGATGCCCCCGCCACAGTTTCCGCAAGTGCAAATTCTCCGGCGAAGGCATGCACACCTTAGCTTGAAGCCGGGGGTGGGGGAGACAGAGAGTCATCGCGAAAAACGCGAATGATCCGGCGTGGGCATGGCCTCTTTTTTCTGTTGTCATCTTTTTTTTCTCTCTCTTCTACATCTTCTTTGCTTGTAAAATATGTAGCGTGAGTTGGAGCGATTGCTGCGAGGAGTGAGATGCATTATGTAATGTCATGATCAGTTTCCATATTCGGCGAGAATTCTCCACCCATCCGTACACGACGGTCGGAAATCTTCCTTGGACCCAATTCAATCGAAGACCCAGCCTGTAAGAGATGGGATACTTAATAGAAACAATCCGCTTTCCCCTCCAGCTCCGTCGCCCCGTCTTCCTCCCCACAAAGCCCTCCATCACCAGCACCCCCCCTCTCCACCTCCAATGGCTGTTCCGAAACTCTTCGGGGAGAGTGGCAAGCTTATTTGGTAGGTTTTTCGAACTACCGCACACCCAACACCTCCGCTCATCTCCGTGACGCAAGGGATGACACCTTCACGCGCCTACTGAGCCCTGCGAATTCTACATCCTGGTCTCCCCCCATTCCGCCTCTTAACCTGGCCCCGTGGAACTTGCCAGATCTCACCACCGCCAACGTTAAGAAAAGTGAATCCAGGATTAAAGAGCTAGAGCTAGAACTCGCCGCTTGGAAACAAGCCCACGCGAATCTCCTCGAATCCGTCGAGCGAGAGAGGAAGGCGCATAACGTGCAGATTGCTTCTTTCAACCGTCACTTTGCATCTTTGGATTTTTTCAAGGTCCGTGCGTTCGACTCCGTTCCCGATATTATTGTGTGGCCTCGGAGTTAACTGGGACCTGCAGAACCAAAGCCCCCTTATTCTTTGTGTTATTAATGGCGATGAGAACGTGTTCCCAAAGTCTTTGCTTATACAGGGACAGTCGGGAGGACGACAGGCTGCCCAGTCGCTCACCAAGGCCGTTGCGGAATACCTTGCCAACGACGACCTTCAGGTCCTCGGCCGACTCTCGTTCTGGATCACCGTTTACTACAACAAGAGGAGCCTCCTTGAACTGTTCCTCGACAATGACCTATGCGCGGCCGAGCAGTTCGAGGCGTTCCTCTCTGGGTTCAGTGAAACATCCCCCAGGTTTACGATGGTCGACGTTGGTTTCAGTAAAGGCGCTACGGTCGCCAAGGCCATAGGTGCGTATTTTCATCCACCTGGTCGCTTCCCCGCCGTTGGTCTGTTTTGGGACTTGCTTTCTCTAACCTTGAACGATCGTCCAGAACACGTTCAGACCCAAGTACGCTACCCGCAAACGTTGCGCGTATTCCTCGGATGTAAGTTCAAGTGTCCCATTCAGTCGGTTATCGCCCGCTCATATGGTGCATCGTGACCCCCTTTTCGTTTATTCGGTATTTCCAGCGAATGGTAGCGGTCCAGAATTTTCAACGTCGTTCGCGGCCTTGGACAGAGAGGGGCTTTTGGGAAAGGTGGTTTTGATGCGGGATCTTTCACGCGAGCCATCCCCCGACCTTCGATTGTTTGGGGTGTTGTCCCTCGACTCGCATGGGATCTTCATGACGGAACGGTTGGTTCCGGTTACGAGACGCCTACCTTCGCTCGTCCCGGTTCCGCTCTCCAACTCCGGGACAGTGACGACCCATGGCGGCTTGATATCTCCGCAAACGTCGGAATCACAGTTTTCCGCGACGAACAACGGATTTAAGCCGATCGACGCGACCAAGGTGAGAGATGTCCCGCCATCAGTTTGGTTGCCGTAGTTGCCGGAACTCCTTTCTTTTTTTTTTTTGTATTTGCTAACTCCGTCTCCCGATTTGTAGCCACTTCATAAACGTGAGTCCGCCCCGGCGTTCAGCTTTCCTTGGTGCTGACTGATGGTGACATCGATATATAGAGACACCTCCGCCCTGCAACGAGTTTTATCTGATGAACTGTTCGGTGAGATCAAATCGCTCCCTTCCCTATATTCATCGCTCTTACACGCCCCGGGCCCTCCAGAAAGGTGTACGTGATGCATTGTCCGTCTTTTCTTGGCACGGAGCGGAGCGATAACCGGACATCTCTTCTTCGCAGCCATCGTGCAAGTACTCACACGAATGGTTCCTGTCGCAAGAACAGCTAGTAACACTCGCGAAAAATGCGAAAAAGGCGCCGTGTAACTTTTACAAGAATGGTAAGAGATCGAAATTCATCACCTTGGCATTGCATCACGAGGCTGATATATTCTTTTCCAGGCGTAAGTGATGCTCTAGTCTCGGCTTTCGGGGGTTTCGATTTTTTGACATTGCCTCCGCTTGATGACAGATGGACTGTCCGAATCAGTCGTCGTGTTGCTGGGGGCATGTGTGCCCGAACGGAAGCAAGGTGAGAAAATCCGACGCGCGTGTATTATGACAGGTTTATCTGACTGCTGGGTTTGTATTCTCTGTCTGTGTGGCACAGTGCTTCCACTACACCAAGGGAAAGTGCTGGTTTAAAGGAGGTGAGACCAACCGAGGGCTCAATTGTGCAAGTTGATTGATGTGGTACTCACCGTCGCTCTGTAGCCAACATGCACCCGGAAGAGGGCTAAACTGTTGATGGTCACTGGAATCCGCCTGGCGCGAACGCGTGACCCATCACCCACTCATATCTCATATGTGCTTTAAACCTCCAGTCTGTCGACCTTTGCCATTCCTCGACTTGGTTTTATCCATCCTCAACCATTCCGTTATCTATTTTGGTTCGAGTTGAAGTAATGATAGAAAGAGGACGCGACCTGTAAGTTGTGTGTAACATGCCTCCCCCCTCTCGGCTACCCGTCTTATACACGTGGTTGTATGTATCGTGTATCTCGTTTGAAATGTCGATGTATAATGCTATTATTTTGGTTCTTGCCTTTTTTTTCTTTCAAATCTGCACCCCTGGACTGAGGATTTGAAGGAGCGGTCGGGTATCAGAGGGAAGCGCCGGACTCTTCGGCCTCCGCTGAGAAACATTGTATCCTTGGACACGAGTGATGACCCAGTCCCAGTTTTTTTTTTACGACCGGTCAGAGAGGGCGAAGGGACCAAAGAACCGGACATGTGGCCGTCCAAGCCACACGAGCAGAGATGAACGTTGGAGGGTAGGATAAGGGTTGGTGAGTCCACTCATCCCCTGCTGACTCAACAACCCTTATGTGGACTACCTTAGTCCGGCCGCTGCTGACAGATACTATTGATCGTTTGCAATGACGTGATAGCGGGGGTCGGTGTCCTACAGCCGTGAACTAGAAACACTCGACGGGGGGGTATACAGGGAGAGATAAAATCCTCCAAAAATGCGTGTATATATATAATCCAACCCCCTCTCCCGGTTATCGTTCACCTCCCCCTTCCCTCTCTTCCAGTCCCAAGGATGCAGGGTTACACAAACGTTCCGAAACGTTTCCTCCTATTCCTCTCTCTCGTTCTCACGGTCACCGCACAACATAACCGCGGTCACTCTCACCATGGCGAGGTCAAGTCCAAATGGGACGAGGAGGAGTATCTCAAATGGAATCCACCTACTCCTCCGTCGTACTGGTCGGAAGACACGAGCTCCGGCGAAGAGTTGCCTGCGCGTTATCCCTGGTTGATGGTTTTGCACGTTTTGTTCATGTCTGGGGCTTTCTTCGTCGTCCTCCCTGCCGGTGAGTACTTTGCTCATCCTTCTTCTGCCTCCGGTTCTTCGGAAGAGGCCTGCAGCGGATCTCCGCTTCCCACACCCACATATGTTCCGATTTCCTGTCTATTTTTTGATCCTTGGGAGCCTGATCGCGTGGATTGCTCATGCATTATCCGGCTTTGTCATCGCCCAGGGATTGCTTTGAGATCCGTCAAGTCCTCCTTCCATGCGCTTAGCGTCGTCGCGTTCTACGGTCTTGTCACCCTTGGTCTCAGTTCGAGTGCACTTTACAAGAAATTGACCCCGGATTTGTGAGTGTGTGCATGACCATCGAATATCTCTGCTCCTACCTTCCGTTTCCTTTCATTTCCACTGTGTGGCTGTTGGGCGCCATATCTAACCTCCGATCGCACCAAGTTCATCGGTGAACGATCGGACGACCGGACAGTAGTAGGCTTTTGGTTTTTTTTCTCACCAGTCACCCATCATGTGAATGTGCGGAACGTTCCACTGACTAACCTTACTGCAACTTTTCCCTGCGAAACAGATACGAAGGAAACGTGCACGGCACCCACGGCTACTTCATCATCTTCCTTGCTGTGGCCTTATCGGTTCTTGATGTCATCGCTCTCGGATCCAGGTTGATCGCATTTTTCCGAGCCATCAAACTAGGCCACCAACGCTTCACCTTCCCCTCATTCTGGAGTACTGCCGTTCTCGGCAAGGATGCCACTCTGGTGGGTTCTAATGCCGAGTACACCACTCTCGTTGTCGACGTTGATGAGGACGAGTACGAGGAAGCCGAGTTGAAGGGCGTAATTACCGACTCGGACCAAGTCGGTCCCTCCCGGCAGCCTCAAGGCTCACGCTCTCCCCCCAAAGCGGTCAGCTTCGATGAAGAATTCAATGCGCAGACGATTGAGTGGTCCCCTCAAACACCCACCTCAGACCGCATCGCAGTTTCCGGTCGATTCCATACCCGCAACGATTCCGTTCATTCGGATGACACCTTGCAAGATGTCGTTTCTCAAATTAATGAACAAAAACCGTGGCACAGGAAGGTCGGGTCTGTCGTTTTCGCCACGTTGGAACGAGTTTTGGTCTTCGCTGGATTCATACAATTGCTGACCGGCATCGTCGTCTATACTGGTGGATGCCGGGGGGATCACGTTAACATCTGCCTTGCCCATCTCATTAAGGGTGGCATTTTCTGGTGTTATGGACTCGTCACTTTCGCCCGCTTTTTGGGCTCATTCTCCGAACTCGGCTGGGCATGGAATAGAATCCCCGTCGCTCACAGGAAGAACATCCCCACTGTCGAGTTCGTCGAAAGTTTTGTTATCTTCCTGTATGGTATCAGCAACACTTGGATGGAGAGGTTCGGGGCTAAAGCAGGTGACCCCTACACTACTCGCCAGGTTCAGCATATTTCAATTGCCGTGAGTTTGTCTTGTTTTGCAACTCTGGCCATGAGGCAGTTTGTTGATGCAACCTCGATGCTATCCCCATTAGGTTATGTTCTGGTTCTCCGGGTTGGTTGGAATGGGTCTCGAGTCCAAGAGGTTCAGGCGATGGCTCGCCGCGGGTTCCCTCACCTCTCAGTACCAATACAACAAGAATCGCTCTACCCGAGGGCAAGATTCCGTCGCCGAACCGCCCTCATATGTCGCTTCGTTCAACCCGTTCCCCGCTATCTGCATCGGGATCACCGGCATCGTGATGGCCGCCCACTTCCAGCCATACATCTTCCAAGTTCAAATCCACTCATTGTGGGGTAATCTACTGGCCGCGTTCGCGGTCACGCGATGCCTGACCTACTTCTTCCTGTGGCTGGGACCCCCTCGCTCGACTCTGCCCAGCCGGCCGCCCACTGAAGCCCTGGCGGGATTCTTCTTGGCATGTGGTGGTTTGGTGTTCATGTTCAGCACATCTGACTTGACAGTGGCCGCCATGAGGCAAGGAAGAGACGACATCATGATGGTCGCGTGTTTGGCCGTCGCGATCACCTGTTTCGCCCTCACTTGGGTCATGGCCGTCGTTTCGTTCAAGGGTTGGCTCAAGTCGAGGACGATCCCGTACGTCAAGTTCCACAGCTCTGCTTGAGTAACTTCTGTCTCTCTCATCCAATTCCTGCCACTTTTCTTCCCTACTAACCTACTCCTGTTCGTATTTTGCCCCCTTGTATCGCCTTGCCTTCGTCTTGTTAGCCTTTATTTTTTCTCTTCCCTCCGTTTACTGATTTAGGTTAGCAATTGTACGCGCATGCCTTTGGAACCACCCCCGTCACCGTCACACTCCAGCGCCCCCTTGTCTTGATTAGCCAACTCTTATTCCCGGGTTTATAGTATTATACATCCCCCACGTCCTCCTTCCTGCCGCTCAGCATTTCCCCCTACAGCCAATCCACCACATAGCTTTAATTTTGAGCTCTTATAAAGCAGCACGCTTCACATTCCACGCCTTCTCACGAGATACTTGTAACTTTCTGTAAGTTTCCCTTAGTTTAGCACATTATCGTTCACCACCGATATACAGTCGAAATTGTCGAAAATGCATTGCGACGACTCTTTGAAAATCCTACACCCCAAACAGAGGGCAGAGGGCCGGCGGAGCGGTGTGAGTTGGGTATTGTGCATCCATATTTCTGCCCCCTGGCCGTCGCGCACTGTCGTTCAAGTTGTCTTTAACCTCGCATGTGAACATCATAATCTGCGGCTGCGTATCGTAGGCGTTGCGAAAGGCAACGGCGTCAGAAACGTCCCTCGCTTTTGGCTCGAATACACGGTATAGTTCACTAGGTT